>JACCDQ012053431.1_pt1 | contig 21823 bp, 24 predicted proteins | sample 7446031 | NCBI WGS metagenome assembly JACCDQ01 (sample SAMN15323442, study PRJNA562643) | freshwater metagenome | isolation source: river surface water | place: USA:Blue River Watershed | collected 2017-08-17
CGATGGCGCGATATAAGATAAGCCGCCTTGTACGCAAAACCTGGTGTACTACAAAAAGCATCGAGCAGCTAAAAAACCACTTCGCAATCATGGCCCTGCAACACAATCATCGATTAGATCTTAAAAACAAACTCACACCCCTCAGAGATGCAATCTGAGGGGCCAGTTTTTATTCTTTAACTAATTGGTTTGCTTTTAGGTACCCAAAATAAAAACTCATTTTTTCGTCTAGTCCATTTGCTGCTTCATAAAAAGCTTGCAGAATAGTGGCTGCAAGTAGCTGATCATACGTTATTGCTCTTAGCTCTATTTTTAAATATTCAATTTGTTCTTTTGCGGCTGGGCTCTCTAGCAAAAATTCGGCATTTCTTAAAGCACTATCAATAAGTATTTTATTGTAACTGTGCTCAATCTTGTAATTTGATTTTTCATTCAATTCTATCGAACATTCAAGTCGAATTGAATTTTGAATATCTAATACTTTTCTAATCACTTCAAAATTTGAAGATTTTTTTTCTCTCGAAAGAAAATCTAAAGCTTGTTTTTTTGCTTCATACAAGCCCTGTTCACAGGCTATTTTTCCCATTCTAGAACCATCATAGGCCGGACGACGCATATTCACAGAGTTATGCGAACATCCCATTAAAAAGGCAAAGAACGAAAAGATCATAACGTTTTTCATATTCTATCCTATCTTCCAGTTCCTACCGGCTGACTTTGAGGCGGATTTAAGTTCATACGATTAACACGACGAGTGGGAGCATCTGAACACATTTCACGCTTCAGCCATTCACCTTTTGAATTCCAAGCTTCATCCAATTTCTGATCAAATCGCTCTTCATTCAAACAGTTATAAACAGCAATTCTTTCATCATCGGTCAACTCAGCTCCAGGAGGCATTGATCTATCGACCAAAATTTTAAATGCGATTTCTCGATCAGAAAAATTCTTGTTCAGAGGGCCTCGGATAGAACCATTATGACATTGTGTACAATCCATCGCGCTTTTAACTTTATTAAAATCAATTTTTGGATTCTGAGACATCACCGCGTCGTAAGAGTAGCCTCCAAAAGCAGTAAAGCGTATTTTCTTACTTTTATTCGCACAATTTACCAATTGATCTTCTTTTCTATCTTCAGAACCTGGGGGACGCCACCCCATAGGACGCAAGCTTGGATTTGGCCCAAGCTTCATTTTTGTGCCATCGTCCATTCTAACTCGCCCCCAAGAAAGATTATTAACAACCATCATCTCGTTAATCCGAGTAGTTGTTGCTTCATCTTCGGCGGACATTCTTTTCTCTGCCCCATTAACAACTTTATATCCGATCGGACTAATCGATCGCAACGGCGTACTGTGGCACTCTGTGCATTGTTGAGTTTGCAGTCTATTATTCCAACGGTAACCTGGGGCATCACCACCACTGCGGTCTCCTCCAAAGCCAATATCTTCTTTCGTCAAAAGCCGCAACTGACCAACCGGAGGATTTGTCGTTTTATCCACCGTTATAATAGTCATAGTATTTTGCCCTTTTGCCAGCTGTTCTTTTGTAAGTAACGGAGTCGGATCATTTTGGCTCTGTGGAGCGCCATGAGGACTTGTTTGAATATATATATCTTTGTCACGACCAGGAATCACAACCATCAACAAGTTAGGAGGTGCATCAAAACCTCCAGTACTTCTAGTTTTATACGACAATGCTTCCCAACCATTTTTTTTTGCAAGTTCAATTATATTATCTGGCATTTTGACTAAACCGTCTTTGGTTCCCCCAAAAAAGCCTTTAACCAAAAATTCTTTTGGAAGATCTTTTTCGGAATCGATCGTCAATGGTTCAACGCGGGGCAAATTATCAACCCAATTAGGAGCATTGCTCGCTACATTAACTTGATTAAACAAGTCATCAAGACAATTCGGTATCTTCGCAGAAAAACAACTTTCAAAAGAATTTTTTAGTAATCTATATTTTCCCGAAGTATAGAGCGCAATACCCTGATTGCGCCATTCTTCAAGTTTATCTTTTGTTTGCGAAGTTGGGCATTCAATTTTTTGATCAACATTCTGAGCGTATAATTTTAATCCAAAAAACAAGATCAAAGCATAAATAATTTTCATTAGTTTCTTCCCTCTCCTGATCCGCTCGAAGATTGTGAACTAGAGTTCGTGCCGACGGCCGAACAAATTTTTTTCAGATCACCCGCTTTTAACTTTTCATAATCTTTGCCAAAAGACTTAGTATCAGCTAAATCCGCAAGTTCGAGACACTCTTGCCCTTTAAGTCTTTGCCCGATCGCCAATGCGTAATCTAGATCGACTTCCATTTTACATTTTTTAGCCCAAGCCATACCAATGGCTTCATATGGCAAAGAATCTGAAACATCAGGAATAGAATCAGGTGATAATTTAACTAAAGTTGACGTTCGACCATCACCTTTATCATTTTGCCGAGTATAAAGAATTTCACCATTCTGCTTCGAAGTCATATATTGAACGTTTTCAAGTGGAGAACTAATCGTCTTAAACTCACCTGATTCAATGTCCATTTGTAAAAGGCGACCTTTTCGAGTGTTCGGGTCATTGACCACCATAAGGACATGTCTATTATCAAATGAAAAAGAAACTTTACTCGTCACGTAGGGTATGTCATTCACAAGAGTACACTGACCGTCTTGCGGATCAAATTTATATATTTTCATCAATCGAGTCCCGTTATCTCGACCTGCTATATATTTTCCATCTCGAGAAAGTACAGGAAGAGCGCGATCTAACCCACCAGATGGAATATTTCTACACATTTGAATCGGATTTTTCGTAAGAACTTTTACTTCATAATCGTCTTCACCTGTTTTGGTAATTTTGTAGTCCTTAAATGAGCCTCCCTGATTTCCCATTGCAATACGAATAATTCTTTCATTTCCTTTATTACTTAATATTCCAATAGATTCGTAATTTCCTGGATGCACATTATCATCAAAAAAAGGGCGAGCCGCAGCCCCACTACGCAAAGCTTCAGAGGTTTTATAAAAACTTATTCCGCTCCAATTTGGATGCACATAAAGATCCCCTTCTGGTAAACCGTAAGCATCAATAAATCTTGTAATTTGCTCAGCCTGGCGGGTACACATATTGTACATCTTGCTTGAAGTACCCCCCACTGCTGTGTAGGTTATTCGGCAATCACCTAAAGCTTGCATCCAATACCCAGCGCCAGGTAAGTCGTACAAAGAATCCGTTTTTAAAACTGAATTATCACATGCTACTTCAGCTTTTCCGAAAGATGACAAAAAATATAAAATTAAAAATAATATTTTTTTCATTTCAAATCCTTTTCAATTATATCTTTCTCGTATTTTATCCATTTCGTGTAGATATTTGCTTTTTTAAAGCCTACATAATCCGAGTTAGCTAAAAATCCATCTTTAAATATGTAAGCGGCCGGATAATGCACGCCCAGGCCGCGATCGGAAATTTCTGGTGAACTTGCACGCTTTAGTTCACTTTTTTGGACCAATCCCTTCTCGACCCATTTTTCAGCTTCCGCCAAATTAGCTCTGGGATCCAACAGAATAGTAACATTTTCCCCAGCTGCTTTCTTGATTTCACTAATCCCCATCACAGATAATGGCATATAAGGTGACCAGACATATATTACGCCCCACGATTTTTTTTTCATTTCTGCAAATAAATCTTCATCAGAATAGGTACCAACTTTTTCATTCAGTGGAGATTGCACCGGTATTATAGAATCTACTTTTGAGGTTTCTATCTGAGAAGCGCACTGACCAGCTTTGAAAGTCGTAGTAGTTTTCTCACCTTTATTTTTATCGGATATTTCGTATGTCACACTTTTTTTATTACCCCAAATTGCGTAACTGACTGAAGTTTTTGAGTTTCGGAAAATAATTCCACTTTTTAGTCGCTGTGCGGGTTTAGCGACCATTATAGGTGACCAACTCTTATCTTTAATCTTCGCTTCTACAATTCTATTCAGCTCTTTACTGCAATTTATTTTTTGCATGAAGCTAGCATAGAGATCTCGAACTGGAGGCTGCTCATAAAGATCTAATATTGAATTTTTCGAAGCAATTGCTGTACCGCTGATAGCAAGAACAAACAAGATATTTTGAATAACAAAACGCATCGGGCAAGACCTCCAAAATAGAATCTTAATCTAAAAAAGTGTCAATCTTATTGTATACATATTTATTCGTGTTTACTTAAAATTTTGATTTAGACCCGACTACAATCTAGAAAAAACTAGAAATGAAAATAAGATCTCAGCCGATTTATTCAATATCGAAAAAAAATTTACTTTTTTTTCAAGTGACTAGACTTATGAAGAGATACCTGTTCAAAAGGTTAGGATATTTGAAAGGATAAATCAAAAAATACCAGAATCGCACTTACTCGAAATCATTGGATTTGGCACAAAGAATCGCATAGCCTGAGCCAACATGCTTTCACTTTTTAAAAATTTCATTCAAAACCAAGTCCTAAAAGCAACTTTTCAAGTCTATACAGACGGTAGCGAAAAGAATGGCTGGGGTTCTTGGGCTTTTGTGATCACAAAAAATAATATTGTAATACACGAAGCCTCTGGGCGCGAAAGGCAGGCCAGCTCAAATCAAATGGAGTTTCAAGCGGCGCTTAATGCTTTAAAGTTTTTACCGAAAAATTCTAGGGCCGAAGTTTACACAGATTCTCGAATTTTGATTCAAGCCATGCAGAAGAAAAAGCAGCCAAAAGCCTTTTTGGCACAAACGACAGAAATCCTTTCTTTAGACCGCAAGATTACTTGGCATTGGGTCAAAGCTCATTCAGGTGTTCGCTTCAACGAAAGATGTGACGAGCTCTGTATTTTAGCTCGCGAAAGATAGCGAAATCTAGACTTCAAATTAAATAATTTATTAATTTTCTCAATTTGAGACTCTTTCAACAATCAAACTCGGCACCGGGGTTGCTTGATCAAAGGCCTATGAACAATTTTAGAATCCTAATACTATTTGCTTACCTCTTGCTGTCGACGCTGTTGACAGTCGCCTACCCTGCGGGGCTTTGTGTAGAACTCTTTTCTAAAGAAAAAGTAATTTCTGCTGAAACAATTGAACAAAGAAAACAAATTATTCAAAGAAGCTATAATTTTCGTGACGGAGCTCATTTAATCCAAGAAATGGCAAAAGAAGGATCCCTTCTTTATATTGGAAATCACGAGTACTCGCCAGGAACAGAATTTTTAGCATCTAACGAATTCGACTGGGCAAAGAAAGCTAGCCCCGACCGATAAGAAACCGATATCGTAATTGGCTTTGGAACAAACAATGTTTGGGATATCGCTTTAAATAAGAAGGCGAAACATATGGTCATAGGCGATTGGAGCCCATGGCCTGTCATTGCTCAGCGCTATCTTATTCAGCCATTAATTAGAATCTCGAAATCACCTCAAGAATTGATTCTTCAACTAGCAGGCATACCGAAAGATCAGGCTAAGGATTTATCTCTAAGTGATGCCTTTAATCTAACTCGAAAATTTGACGGGTTACCGATATCACGACAAGCTCCAGAGGTTTTAAAATTACTCAATGATCTTGCGCAAGATCCAAATATATCCGAAATCGAACTTAAATTTTTGGCGACGTATTTTAGACCTCGACTTGGAGACAACATCAGTGTCGGCGGATTTGGCCCGTTTCAACAACTCAGACACCCAACATTCGCTTTATTGCATTCATTTTATGGCAAAAGATATAGCCCGGAAGTCGCAGGCTCAACTGATAACATTTTTTCAAATCAACAAAACTTTCAATACTTAAAAAATCTGTTTGATTCCGGAAATGTTAGTTTCGGAATTACATCAGTCAACGACATGTCATTCTATCAAAAAGTAAAAGCCACTAAAATGCACGGATCATTAAAAAGAATTACTTTGTCGGTTACAAATATTTTTGACTGCGGTTGCTATAATGGGCTGACATTTTCAGATTTTCAAAAATATATTAGAGATTCTCTAACTATCTTCAAGTCTGCTGTTACAGTTCACAGAACGACAAACAACGTTCCACCGCATGGATATTACAAGTATGAAGTTAATACTGCAGACGATATTCCAAAACTAGATGAATTTGATTCTTCCGCCTTAGATGAGAACTATAAACAAGCTGGGTAAACTATTATCTAGACTTGGCATAGTCTCTGAATACGGAAAGTTACGAAAGATTAATATTGGTTTAATCGGCATTGAAGGCTAAAAATTGTAAATCTTTTTTACACCTTCCGCCGCTTGTTGCACGTGAGGATGTCATGAGAAATCTTGTTTTGGGTATTGCTATTCTTTTTCCGTTGTTAGCATCAGCACAAAAATATGTCGACCTTTCAAAAACCCTTTTTGGTATTGAATATTCATTTCAAGATGAAGAAATTGTAAAAGAACCTGGCCGAATGACAATGACGACCCCTTATAAACAAGAGCGTCTAATGGAAATGCTGAAAGCCTACGTTCGAATAGTAGGCCTTCCAGAATCTGCCATTCAAGTCAAAACCTCTTGGAAACCTGGCTATTACATCAATGTACCAGAAGACGGAAAATACGTTATCAATACTGAACCCGTAACAATTGAATTCAATACAACGCCGAAACATCTTCATGAAATTAGACAAGCGGCTACTCCTATTTATCAGGCCGCCGCCATCGCAAAGTTAACTCCTTATGTGAATCCAGCAGCCGAGCGTTCTGGAATGGGCCATATCCATGTAGGTGGATACACTTTGGGAGAAAGTCCATTTTATTTAAATGAAAACTTACTCAGAAATGTTCTGGCTTTTTTTCATAAGCACCCATCTTTACTTTATGGGTTCGCAGAAGCCTATGATATTGGAGAAAATTCGAATATTGAAAGTTTACATGAAACATCCAAACAAGATGCTTTGGCCGAAGTTATTAAAAATTATGATCGCGCGATAAAATCTAGAGAAACTCGTCCGAATGGTATGCTGTTATTTTTAGATTTATTAAAAAGGTCTTCTGCAAAAATCAATTGGAATTACAGCTCTGGTTTTTACGGCTGGTTTGCACATTATCGATTTATTAATCTTGAACACCTTGAGTCTCTTCGCACCTATGCGGCCCCTTCAACTGAAGGAAAATTTACCGTTGAATTTCGTACGTTTCGGCCCCCGCCAACAGCCTTGCATGCTGAGGCCATGGCGCAACTTTTGGTTAGCGTAATGGAAAAAATGTCTAAGCCAGGACACCTTGAAAAATTTGAAAAATTTTCTCCGACTGAATTTTCTCATTTCTTTACGGGTTCGAAAATTGCTTCTGATTGGGAAAAAGTCAAAAGGATGTTAGAAATTGATAACCCTCTTCTTGATTCAATGGTCGACGAATTGGTGCACAATATCTATTCTAAAAGAGTACGCGCCCCTTTAAGTCAACCCGGGTACGAACTTTTTGAATCCTATTCAGAAAAAAATAAAAAAGGTAAGGTCTTTGAACTTCGCATCAAGGTTAAGGATCAGCCCGATGCTCCGCAAGTGATGGTTGGCGGTCGCTTTTTAGAATTTGAAAAAGTGAAAATTAAATCGACCTATTATTGGATTTCAGTTATTGACAATTTAAGTTTGGGAATCGACAGCTTTCAATTTAGAAATCAACCGAATGATTATTTGAACTTAAAGGTTTTAAGGTGCTCGATGCTTTTTGCGGGATAATCAATTACCCCGCAAAAAAAGCAAATTAGATTTCAACTACGGTTTTGGCAAAATTTTCTCCGAACATTTTGGCCGTTTTGATGTCTCCGGGTAAAAAAGATTTATCTGGAGCATCCTGTGACGCTTGCGCCATTGCTCCTAAGAATGAACCCAATCGGTTTGCGGCTTGTTCTGCTGGAACTCCACTATAAACCTCTGGCATAATCGGATTTCCGACCCAAATCATTCCGTGCTGAGCAGCGAACACAGCCATTGATATCAATGTCGTTTGTTTGTCACCGCTCGGAGATCCCGATACAGTGAAACCAGCAGCGAATTTTCTTTTCAAACTTTGCTTCATCCAAATGCCAGATGTTGAATCCATGAAAGACTTAAACGGACCAGAAACTCCTCCCATATAAGTTGGCGATCCGAACACAAACGCATCGTATTGCGCAAGCCCGTCTAAATTTTTTCCGGCCTCTTCGATTGTTAAAAGTTCGGCCCGAGTTCCACTTACAGCGGCCGCTCCTTCGTAAACATTTTTTGCAAAGTGTTTCGTGTGACCGTAGCCACTATGATAAATAATTGCGATTTTTTTCAAGATTTCCACCTTTTCTATTGTTTTTGTAATAATTCTTGTTACATTTAAAGTACCCGCTTTACTTCCTTAAAGAAAGTAGGTACCTTTTGGTAACTATGGGAATCCTAACAACCCTATCTAGATTGAAGCCATCTCCAAAATTGACCGTACCCGACGACATGGCCTGCCCTGTAAAAACCGCAGTTCAGTTTCTTGCAGGTTGCCTGGACTCTTGAAATTTATTGGTATCTTAGCCAATCCAGCTTAAGATTCGGAGATCTTCGCCGAAGCCTGGTTGGCGTTTCTCCAAAAGTGCTCACCCAAAGATTACGAGAACTGGAAGAATTAGGAATATTAAAACGCACCGTACTTGAAACTTATCCTCCACAGGTTGAGTACGAACTAACCTCGCTTGGAAGAAAATTTATTCCGATCATCGATTTAATAGCTAATTTAGGTCGTGAACTGACCCAACGCCCGAATAAAAGAAAACAAAAAAAAATCGAACAGCCACAGACCATTTTCTAGCCTTTTCAAGATTTTTTAAACTGTATCTTCTCTTGAAATAAAACTTTATTTAAGTTGAGATAGAATTAAAAAAATCAACAGGAGACCCTATGAAAGCAAAATTACCTTTAATCTCTCGCGTACTACTTGGCCTTATTTTTTTCGTGTTCGGGCTTATGGGTTTATTAAATTTAGTTCCTCCACCACCTGATATGCCGGAAGGTTTGATGACATTTACGAAAGGTCTAGCTGCCTCGATTTATTTTATGCCCTTTTTAAAAATGACTGAAATTGTTTGCGGAATTTTGCTATTGACGGGTTGGTTTGTTCCATTGGCTTTAGTTGTTTTAGCACCAATTGTTTTAAATATTTTTTTAACACATGCTTTCTTAGCTCCGAGTGGCCTCGGAATAGCAATCGTGATCGGTTTATTGACGATATATCTTTCGTTTTTTGCTGAACCTTATTCGCAAACAATAAAACAACTTTTTAAAAAGAAATAATTTTTAGAACAAATTAAATAAAAAATTACGCCCGCGTTGAACTTTACTTTTAGACTTTTGGAGTTTCATGAAAAGAAAAAAAACTATTAAAAAACGCACGCAAAAAGAAGCACGCGGGCAAATTAAAGCAAATTTTAAAAAATTCAAAAAAATAATTGAAAAAAAATTAGGAAAGATCAATTGGGGCCAGGTCGGAATCTATGCAGTTGCACTATTGTTATATGTAGCCGTACAAGGATTTCTTGGCCCTAAAGCACAGATCGTCGCTTTCGGAATTATTAAACTATCGACTTATGCTTAATCGCTTTTTACCTAAAGTTCGAAACCAACAAAAGATATGAATACAAAACTACAAAACCTTTTAGATCAATACTCACAAAGCCACCGCAACCCAACCAATATAAAAATACACAAGGTCGCAGTCCCTTCAATTATGTTCAGCTTATTAGGTCTTCTATTTCAATTTTCATTGAATGACCTCAATGCGGGTTGGATTTTGATCGGATACGCGTTGCTTTATTATTTACAATTCAAAGATTGGAAAGTTTTTGCAATTATATTATCGCAATTAATACCTATGCTGGGTTTAATTTTTTTAAATCCCTTTCAACCAATCTATTTTTTTGCAGTGATTTTTGTATTTGCATGGATCGCGCAATTTATTGGTCACAAAATCGAGGGCAAAAAGCCCTCGTTTTTTGAAGATATACAATATTTACTTATAGGCCCTATATGGATCCTAAAAGGAATCGCCTGGAAGGGCAAATCTAACTAAATCTTAAGCCCTAGTTTTTTCGCAATTCGCTGACCGTAGTCTTTATCCGCTTGTAAAAAATGTTCAATATTAGGTCTTAAGATTTCTTCAGGTAAGCATTTCATTGTACCTGCAATCACGGTGGTGATTTTGTCTTTTTGATCATCAGAAAATAGCCGATATAAATTTCCAGCCTGAGAAAAGTCGTCATTATTTTTATCATCATCATGACGGTCTAAACCACCCACTAATCTTAATGGCGGCTCTCGAAAAGATTCATCTTGAACTGGCCCACCAAAACTATTTGGCTCGAAATTATCTTTTCGACCACCGTTACCGTTAAAATTCATCAATCCATCACGCTGGTAAGAGTTCACCTCGTTGTGAGGACGATTGACCGGAAGCATTTGATAATTTCCGCCAAGACGATATCTTTGCGCATCAGGATAAGCAAACAGGCGGCCTTGCAAAATTTTATCCGGCGAAAAACCAATTCCTGGAGGCACATTGCTCGGAGAAAATGCCGCTTGCTCAACTTCGGCAAAGTAGTTTTCAGGATTACGATTTAATTCAAGAACTCCCACATCAATTAATGGATAGTCTTTGTGAGGCCAAATTTTTGTCAGATCGAATGGGTTAATATGATATTTTTCAGCTTCAAGTTCAGGCATAACTTGAATTTTAAACGCCCATCGAGGAAATTCTTTTTTCTCAATAGCCTCGAAAAGATCACGACCCGCATAATCTGGATCAGTACCCGCAAGCTCAGCTGCCTTTTCTGGGGTTAAATTTTTAATTCCCTGTAAAGATTTAAAGTGAAATTTTACCCAGAATCTTTCTCCGTTTTTATTCCAAAAACTATACGTATGACTTCCATATCCATGCATAAAGCGGTAACCATCTGGAATTCCCCTTTCACTAAATAAAATTGTCATTTGATGCAAACCTTCTGGCGACTTTGCCCAGTAATCCCACATACGGCGCGGATTTTTATATCCCGTCTGAGGATCACGCTTTTGAGAATGAATAAAATCTGCAAATTTCAAAGGATCACGCTCAAAGAAAGTTGGAGTGTTATTACCGACCATGTCCCAAATGCCCTCATCGGTATAGAACTTAATTGCAAAACCACGAGGGTCACGCTCGGTATCGGCCGAGCCTTTTTCACCCGCAACAGTCGAGAATCTTAGAAATGCCGGAGTCACTTTTCCGACTTTAGAAAAAACGGCAGCACGTGAATATTTCGAGATATCATGAGTGATCGTTAAAGTTCCAAACGCCCCAGAACCTTTGGCGTGCACAACACGCTCAGGAATACGCTCGCGGTTAAAATGAGCTAATTTTTCGATAAGATGAAAATCTTGAATCGCAACCGGCCCTCGTGGACCCGCTGTGATTGAGTTTTGATTATCGGCAATTGGATGACCACCCGCTGTTGTTAGTGTTTTGTTTTTCATGATCTAACTCCTTTTTTATTGAATGCTGAAATCCAACTTTTCAAAAAATCTTGAAAGCCAAAAACTTCAGGTTGATTGTGAATTGATTTTAATTTTTTAACGATTTCAGTTCGCCCGAACATCTGCGCATAGTCCAAAGCAGTCTGACCTTTTTCATTCGAATAATTAGAATTTGCATGATTTCTAAGAAGCATGTTCAAGATTGACAAATGACCTTTAAAAGCAACTCCCATCAATATAGAATTGCTGCTATCATCGATCGAATTAACATCAGCCCCTTGAGAAATCAGCCATTCTACAACATCTTCGTGTCCATTGTAAGCGGCTAACATTAAAGCGGAATGCCCTTTAAAATTTTTGCGATTAATCAGTTCAAGATCTAATTCGAGACTTTTTAAACCTATTAAATTACCTTCGCGCGCCCAGATAAACTGGGGTAGTTCTTCAGTCATCGTATTTTTATACTCTTGCCAAGATCTCATAATGAGAACCCCTTTCAGTGAATTCACGCTATAGATGCAATATATCACCGCAAGAGTTTTGATAAATAAAACTTATTTAAAATCGATAAAGCAATAGCCTTAGCCTATTGACGAAGGTGGGGGCTAACCTAGTAAGCGTTCTATTTCAGATGGGGTCGGTATTCGGCAAGTGTCTCGCTTTTGAAACAAGACGTACCGCAGTTTAGCAAATTGGCTATAGAAAAAATCTCGAATAAATCCAGGAACAATTAAAAAAACAATCGCAATGCTAAACGCGCCTTGAGTGTCTTTCAGAAAATATAGAATTGCAGCTGACTTCTGATAAGTGATCCCTTCGCGAAGGTAAATAACCGTATCGATATCTTGCAAAAAAACAGGATCAACCAGTCGTTTGGCCGTCTCACCCTGCAATGATGCAAACTTGATTTGCTTTGTGCGATCATATCTAAGGCCCCAATCAACCAAAGAATTGCAAACCGTACAATAGCCATCGAAAAAAATGATTTTCATAGCTATAGTCTTTAAGATTTAAGTAAAAATAGAAAGTCTTCACGAGTTAAAGAATTCGAATTATCACCAACCAGCTCTTCAACCTGCTCTTCAGTTGAAAATAATCGATCAAAAGATTGCTGTTTCTTTACTTTGAGTTCAGAAATTCTTTCTTCTAATGAACCTTCAATGAGAAGATTAAAAACTTTTACATCTTTAGTTTGACCCATACGATGGGCCCGATCGGTCGCCTGGTTTTCTACGGCCGGATTCCACCAAGGTTCTAAATGATAAACCACTGAAGCCTTCGTTAAGTTTAAACCCACTCCACCCGTTTTTAAGGTCATCAACATGACACTGGGTTCGGCTGCTTGATTAAAATTAGATATCAACTGCAAACGTTCTTTTGCAGGTACTCTTCCTTGCAATGTAAAACAATTCACTTTGGCTTTTTTCAATTCTGCTTCAATGCGCGTTAAAGTAGATAAAAACTGAGTGAAAACGATAACACTTTCTCCGTTTTCAAGATGATCTTGCAAAGAGTTTAAAAAGTGCTCAACCTTCACAGGTTGTTTATCAAACTGCACCCCTGGAACTGCGGCAGGATCTGAACAAATTTGACGAAGACGCATCAGTGCGGCAAACATGGCTATCTGAGCCTTGCGTTCACCTTGCTGCTGAATAAGATCATCAACTTGGCGCGAAAATGTCATCGCCATTTTTTTGTAAATTTCTTTTTGCTGCTCGCCAAAAGGTAAGACGACTTGCTGTACAGTCTTTACGGGCAAATTCAATTTGACCTGCTGCTTTGTTCTTCTTAACAACAAAGGCTTCGTAATTTGTCGAAGCTCACGCAAAGAATCTGTTCTTACTTCACTATTATAATAACTTTTACGAAACTCATCGACTTCACCCAAACAACCGGGAACAACAAGATCGCACAAAGAATAAAATTCAAGGTAGTTATTCTCCATCGGAGTACCCGTCAAACACACCTTAAATTTTGCGTTCAATTTACGCGCAGATACAGAACGAACAGACATTATATTCTTTAGGTTCTGGGCCTCATCAAATACCACAACATTCCATTGATGGGCTTCAAAGAAATCTCGATTCTCATTCAATAAACCATAGGTTGCGACCAAAATCTGAGAATCATTTTCAGCCAATTCACGCATCAAAGCTTCACGATGAGCTGACTGAAAAATCGAGACCGGCAGATCCGGAGCAAACTTCTTTCGTTCATCCAACCAATTGTAGACTAAAGAAGTCGGTACAATAATCAGACTTCGTCCTAATTGCTTTTTGAGTTTAAGACTTTCTAGAAATGCTAAAACTTGAAAGGTTTTACCTAAACCCATTTCATCAGCCAAAATGGCGCCAAGCTTCAGTTCATACAAGTCAAAAAGCCACTGAGCCCCTTCGTTTTGATGAGGCAACAATGATTTCTGAATGAGTTCAGGCAGCTGAATTTTTTCGACGCCAAGTCCATTTTCATAATACTCAAAAATACGTTTCCATTCACCTTCAGCTTGAACTTCTATGCCACGACTTTTTAGCATCAAAAGTTCTAAGGCCACTGATCTATCAAGATGAAAAACCTTATCGCCGAAAGAAGTTCGCGAAACACTATGTTTGCGACCTTGAATACGTTGCCAAAACTTTTGTAACGCTTTAAGAGTCGGAACTTGCTTTTTATCGATTCGGTAAATCTGACCTTGATACTCAATAAAACCAACTTGATCCGGAGTAAAGTTAAGCTTGACCTCTTCAGACGAAATTCGAGTGCCATTGAAAAAAATCTGAGGGTGTAAATCAAACCAATTTGCATCTTCTTTTTGAGCCGAAGACTGAATTGAAAATACAAATTCAAATGGATTTTCTTTAGAAAGAAATGGAACTCCGTTGAATTCAATTTCAACGTTCTGATCAAGAAGCTCAAATAGCTGATGAACCACATATTTATTAAAAACACCAATATCCATCACTACGGCCGGAAAACCTTTTTGAAATAGTTCGCTTGAAACAACCTGAGGCGACATCCATGATGGCAACTGGTGCTTGAATTGATCTCCCACGGCAGATTGTGCTTTCATTAAGATTTTCCCACCGGTTTCTTCAACGAAATGCAGCAATAAGAACCGTATGAAAATTAAAACCTGTTGATGAACATTGCGAATTTCAAAAATTCGATTGGCCTGAAATAGAAAATTTTGATCATCGTCAATAAAGCCAAAGAGCTTTTCAACAAAATCCATAAAGTAATTTTTAACTTCAGATGAAAACATAGCGTCGAACTGCTCATTTGATTTTCCGATCAAACCCGGTATCGACAATTTAAAATAGTTAACTATTTGCGTGAATTGCCTATCAAAATCAGCCGAATCTCGAGGCGCTGGCTTTTCCATTTGTTCGCCAGAAGTCAAGGGGCGCCCTAACTTCCAGTTCACCAATTCGAGCAAACAAAATAAAGTCATACCTTGATGCCGCAATATAAGAAGATCATTCTGACGATGACGTTCTTGTTTCGAAGCATAATCTTTACGATCGATTTTGAAGAATGCATCCAAGCCACCAAAAAAAGGCGCCATCATTTTCAATGTTGAAAAAGGGAAGTTCAAATGGACAAGCCCCGAGTCAGCTAACGCAAAAGAAACAGACATTTTTAAAGATCCGTCTTCTTCTGCTACTTTTAGTTTAGGCTTAAATTGACCTTCTGAAATGGCTTGATGATTAATTAAATAAATACTTTCAGATGAAACTTGCTGCTTGAGGCGCTCTAAAGCAGCTTGTACTTCTTCTCCATGTAAAAAAGTCGTCGAAAACAATAGATGCCAATCGCAAGGCAAAGCTTTTTGAATTAACGTTTCTTTTTCTTCTGGATAGAAATTTTGCTCAGGCGAAAGATCTGTCACTGAAGTTTTTTCGTCAAAAAGTAGCCCCACAGAATAAAGTTGCAGAACTGAGGTTGGAATTTCTTTATGGGCACCTTGCCACAAACTGATCCGAGCTGCTTTTTGTATTTGCGGCTCAGCCATAACTGTGGCCGCAAGCGGACGCGCCTTACAGAACTCAATATCTTGAATGGGATAGCCGAGGCGCGTTTTTTCACCATGATTTTTTTCAGCCCAAATCACTTCAAGATCGCCGACTTGCCTTTTTCTTTGTAAAGCCCAAGCTAAAATTTCAAGAATGACGATCCACGCTTTTTTAAAGTCTTCAGATTTTTTTTGATGAGACAAAACTTTTAAAGGTTTCATCAAATTGTCGGCGTGGTCCCCTAAAACTCGTTCCCAATGACAACTGCGATCTTGTAGATAAAATTGCGGATCAAGAAAAACAGGCACTTGCTCATGTCTAAAAATTCCTACAAGAGAATAGCATTCACCATTTTCAAAATGAAATTCAATCGATTGAGCTAAATCTTTCAATGATTGAGTTGGCGCTTTCATTGAGACAAGATCGTGACCCGAAAACAAAGTCCAAAAAAGATCGCGCGATAAAGTATGACTTCGCGAAACAACATCGCGGTATTCTTCAATTCCGGGTTCAGTTTGCTTAAGCTGAGTACGAAGTCCAATTTCAATGGATTGGGCTTCAGAGATCCCAAAATCAAGATCAATCACATTTGTAGGTGGACAAAAAACGATAGACTTCACCCCACCCAAAGAAATCATCATGGGATTTTGCGAGGCTAACCAGTGAGTTTTAAGAAGGGGTCTGATTTTCATGCTGTTTCTGTCTTTCGGACCTTAATTTGGGCCAAAAGACAACTTAGCTGATGTTGGCCAATTAGACCACAAATAACAAGGTTCTGAACAAAAAACAGGAATCAAATCAACCTAGATGCCCAAAAGCTACCTAGGTTTGATCAAACTAGTGTTTACGTTTACTTTTGGATTTTTTCTCTTTTTTGGCTTTTTTAGAAGAAACACTTGCCACTGATCGGTCTTTTTTAGCGCGCTTTTTACGAAGATATGATGATTTATAGCCGCCCGAGCCTTCAGAAGCTACTTGACGAGTCGCTTTCTTCATCTTCTTGTTCTGCGCAGAATGCTTCTTGTGGGTCACGCTAGGCTTCTTTTTTGCCTTGCTCACTTTCGCAGATGTATCTGGAGACCAAACCACTGTACACACAAATAGGATTGCTAAAATTATATTTTTTATATCCATTACTTCGGTCCTGGGAATTTTAAAATTTAATATTTTTTGAACTTTTTTTCACTTTGGAAAAGATTCTCATTACGAAACAGAAAAAGCTTAAAAAATCTCGGTTTTTGTCAAACTTCTTTGCAAATTCACCAATAGAGATTACCTTAGTGACCCTATGAACACTGAACTCATTGGCCGGTTTGCCACATTTCCTGTTGTTTCGATCACTTCCATTGGCGCTTTTTTAGACTGGGGTTTTGATAAAGATCTTTTTCTTCCTTCTAGTGAACAAACAGATCGGGTTCAAATTGATGACCATGTTGTGGTCTTTATATTTCTTGATAAACAAGAACGTCCTTGCGCTAGTATGCGGTTGGAAAGATTTGTTTCTGACGAAATTGCAAAATACAGCGTAGAACAAACCGTCGAAGCCCTTGTCTATCAAAAAACAGATTTAGGCTACAAGGCGATTGTCGATCAAAAACACTTAGGACTTTTTTATCAGAATGAAGTTTTCAAACCGCTTTACTGCGGCGATGTGGTTCGAGCCGTCGTCAAAAAAATAAGAACAGACGGAAAAATCGATCTCAACTTAAGAGCTGCGGGCCACAATGCCAACGAAGACATCAGCCAAAAAATATTAGAGCTTTTAGAAAAGAATAATGGCTTTTTAGCGATCGATGATAAAACCGCACCCGAAAAAATCTATGACTTATTCGGGGCCAGCAAAAAAAAATACAAGATGGCGCTGGGTCAACTTTATAAGAATCGCAAAATCGAGATTCGAGACGATGGAATTCGCTTAACCGGCTTAAGCCAGTCTACGACGTCTAAAGCCAAACCTTAAAAAATTTGACAATTTCCTGATTCGAGAGCTCAATAATTATGAGTTTAGAAAAAGGAAGGCCTATGACGAAAAATATTTTTTCTGCCCTTGTAATTTCTGTTCTTCTTACTTCATTTGCGTTTGCTGAAGATGACGTAAAAACAAAAGAAGAAGGTCCGTGTAAGAAAATAATGGATGCCTGTAAAGCCGCTGACTTTGCAAAAGGCGATCACAAAATGAAAAAAGGACTCTTCAAAGATTGTATGCAACCAATCTTGGCAGGCCAAAGTGTAGCTGGCGTAATCGTTGAAGCCGATGTGGTATCTGCTTGCAAAGCTATCAAAGACGCTAAACACAAGACAAAATAATTCAATTTTGTTGTGAATGATGCCATAGTGACTGTGAACAGAAAAGGATGCTATGGCAACACTTGTATCAGCCCATCAACTATCTAAAAGTTTTGCTTCAAAAACTCTTTTTGATAATATTTCTTTCGCCATAGAAAGCTCTGAACATATTGGTCTTATTGGGCCAAACGGGGCCGGAAAATCAACGCTACTTAGCCTTTTGACTAAAGAACAATCTTCAGACAAGGGCCAAATCTCATTCGCTCAGAGTTTACGTTTAGGTTACCTAAAACAAAAGCCAACTTTTGTAAAAGATGAAACGATCTTTGCTGCATTAACTTCGGTCGTCGACGATGCTTATTCAGCCGAAAATATGCAGTTGGTTTACGAACTCATTTCTAAACTTGAGCTTGACCAATTTAGTGATGGAACAGATAAGCTTGTTACAACTTTATCGGGTGGCTGGCAAAAAAAAGTCGCATTAGCTCGCGAGCTCATGAAAAAACCTAATTTACTTCTACTTGATGAGCCCACAAATCACCTCGATCTTGAAAGCATTTTGTGGCTTGAAGACTTTTTAAATAAAGAACATCAATTGGCCTTGTTGACAGTTACACATGATCGTCGTTTTTTACAGAATACTTGTGACATTATTTTCGACTTAGATCCCCGCTTGCCCCAAGGCCTTTTGCGAACGAATGGGCGTTACGACCAGCACATCGAAAACAAAATGCAATTACTTGAAGGTCAAAAGCGACTTGAAGAAAAGCGTCGCAACACCATGCGAATCGAAAAAGAGTGGCTGGCCCGTGGTCCTCAAGCCCGCCTAACGAAACAAAAAGCCCGAATTGACCGCGCTTACGACCTCATTGATGAAGTCGATTCATTAAAAAATCAAAACAAACAAAACCTGCTTAATCTTGATTTTGGCGGCACTGACAAATCACCAAAAAAATTAATAGCTGCGGAAGACATTTCAAAAAGATTTAAAGAAGATATCTTATTTCAAGACTTCACTTGTAAAATCAGTCCGAAACAACGCTATGGCCTGATTGGTCCAAATGGGTGCGGCAAATCAACTTTATTAAAATGCCTTGTGGGGCAAATTCCGGTTGACAGCGGGATCGCATTTTTAAACAACGACATCGAAGTCTCTTATTTCGAGCAAGGTAAAGAAAATATTGATCTTAGCCAAAGTGTCTTAAAAGCGATTTGCCCCGAGGGCGATTACGTTCATTTTCAAGATCAACCCGTTTTTGCCCGATCTTACTTAAGCCGTTTTTATTTTCGACCTCAACAAATGGATATGCCTGCGGCCCAACTTTCTGGTGGAGAACTAAGCCGCTTAATTTTAGCGAAGATGATGCTGAAGCGTGCTCATGTACTTATATTGGATGAGCCCACAAACGATCTAGACGTCGAAACTTTAGAGGCTTTAACTGAAACTCTTTCAGAATTTAATGGGGCCGTAATTCTTGTCAGCCATGATCGCTACTTCATGGATCAAAATTGTGATGTGATTTGGGCTTTCGACACTGATAAGCACCAAATTATTACTTTTGCCGACACTTTTCAATGGGAAGATTGGTACAAGCAAAAAGAATTTGCCAAAACCAAACAAGGTGCGAATTTAAAAAAATCGACAGAGGCCGCAGAAAAAGAGAAAGCGGTTCGTAAGGGCTTAAGCCAAAAAGAAAAAATAGAACTGCAACAAATTGAATCTAAAATTTCATTGGCTGAAAAAAATTTAGCTAACCTACAGCGTGAACTCGCACTTCCGGAAACTCAAAGCCAGTTTAAAAAATTAACTGAATTGACAACACAGATTGCTCAAGCTGAACATCAGATTGAGCAATTATTCGAGCGCTGGAATGACCTTAGCGCTCGCCATACCGGTGACTAGGATTTATATGAAAAACTTCTTATTTTTAGTACTTTTATTTTCGATCAAGTCTTTTGCATTTGAATCCTTTAATCAAACTTGTCATGTCATAGGAGAAGATGATTATGTTCAATTTCAAATTGAAATTGAACACCCTATTCAAATTGGCTCAATATTCAATTTGAAAATGACCGCGTTCGAAGATGAAAATTGTTCGATTCCTTATTTGAAATATAATCAATACTTCATCGTCGACTTGCTTCAAGCAGATAGGCTGAACCTTAAGACCCTACAGGTAACCTATACGACATTAAGTGATGAAGTCAGCGAAGCTCTTAACATGATTCAATATTGTGGTTCTTTAGACTGGAAAACATCTTCTGAAATGATTGTGACAGGAAAAGTTTGTGATGAGTTTCAACAATTGGCCACAAACCAAAGCTTCTTTCAAATTTTCAAACGAAACGGCGATCAAATCTCTTTAGGACAAATAGATCATTTGAATGACGGCCGCCTCGAAACCAAAAGACCTTATTTGTGGGACGAATTCGGGTTTACAAAAATTTTCTCGAAACCAAGTTTGCACGTCAACAGCATCCATCTCGAGTGACTCATCATTTAAATCAAAGTTTTGGTATCTAGATTGTACAAAATGAGTCAGCTCATGCGCGACCGAGTCGTCCATACAACGCTGGTTTTTTTTATAATATTCGGCCTCGTCCAGGATATATATTTCATTTCTATCATTCGCAAAAGCGTTGGTAAAAACATCGGGCCGAAACCCCCATTGTTTCTCGATCGCATCTTGAAATTGAACAAGTGGAGTGCTGCTTGCATAAAAAAACTGTGGCATAGGAATTTGCGCATCAAAATTTTTGTTCTTTCTAATAAGCACCTGTTTAAAAATAAACTCAGTAGAATACTTCAACTGAGCTGGCTCGCTAGCAACTGCTAAAACTGAAACAAGCATAAAAACAGCCATTAACGATTTTACGAACATTTGAACTCCTTTAAGGGTGTCAATTTTGAGTACACTTCGATAAGATTTTCAGTCAACAATTTTCATGGCTGTAGTCTTCTATCAGTTTTGGTATGAAGTGAATATGAAACATGGGGTATGGGTCATCATTTTATTATCGGGGTTGATTTTAACAGGGTGCAATGACGCTCTGAAAAGTCCGTTTTCTCAATCAGGAAACAACGTTGTTCCAGAGACATTTGAAAATCCAAATTGGGATGATCAAAGCCCTGAAGAAACAACACCTCCAGAAGAACAACAGAAACCTTCAAAATTAACTAAACCAAACAAACTTACAAAGCCGGTTAAACCGAATCCAAGCTTAGGTACTCCCCCAGTAGATGATCCAGACACTTCAGGAATTTTGTATTACGCTCAAAAAGTTATGGAAAAAGAAGCGCGAAAGCTTGGAACGGCTTGCAATTTTTATGTTCATCGCGTTCTTGAAGTTGCGGGCTTTGTTCACCATATTTACAAAGCGAATGATTTTTATCTTTATCCTCCAAAATACTTTGGTCATTACAAAGAAGTAAAATTCATACGTGATTCAAATGCCGCGGCCGAAATCGAGCGCTTAAGAAAGCATTTATGGTCTTATTCTGAAAGAACGCCATTCATTATGAACTGGAAGCGTTCAGGGACTCACGGACACATCGCTATTGTCGAGAGGGTTGCAGATAAACTCGTGATATATCAAGCCAGTTTAGGAACCAAATTGCCACGCAAAGATCAAACAACTGTAGAAAGTCTACTTGCCGGCAATCGAAAAAACCTGACTGTCTATTCTGAAATGACACCAAAATAAACTGTTATAAGCTGCGTAAACAGATGACCACTAAAAATTAAATCGATGAGATAAAGGCTTAACAAGACACAAGGATGGTGTTCATGACAAAAGCAATTTTTAGCCTTGCCGTTTTAGGAATAACTTTGCAACTGACTGGTTGTAACAAACCTCAAACTGAAACTCTGCAAACAGATATCGTAGATCGCGTTCGATGGACAGCCGCCGACCCAGATGCCGCAACTCAAATCAAAGTCATCAATCAGTTTGGTGAGCCCATTGCCGGAGCCCAAGTTCTAATCGGGCAAGCCCATGGCGCTCCATTTAAAGGAAATTTTTTACAAACGAATGCA
>JACCDQ011232033.1_pt1 | contig 21818 bp, 13 predicted proteins | sample 7446031 | NCBI WGS metagenome assembly JACCDQ01 (sample SAMN15323442, study PRJNA562643) | freshwater metagenome | isolation source: river surface water | place: USA:Blue River Watershed | collected 2017-08-17
ATGTTGATTCCATACAGATGTGGACTTCTAGTACTGCTTCAAGTTACAATGCTAGAAAGACAACTTACGGTTTAACTTAACGAATACCTTGTTCTTTAAGTTTACGACAAGTATCGCATCTTCCACAAGGTGCGATATTTTTTTCTGTGTAGACTGGACGGCGACAGGACCAAAACATATTCTTTAGGGTGTTAGGCAGGCTATCGTAGATCTCACGCTTGGTCATGTTGAGCACAGGATAGATTTTGCCTACAGGTGTAAATGCCGCTAGTATTTTGTCAGCTCGCTTACGGCGTTCTTCAAGTGCGTGGTTACCATCGTTAGCCTGCATACCCATGGCAACTTGTACTATGTTAGGATTTGCTGAACAAATGTAACCAGCAAAGAAGTTCATAGTATCTGAATCATATAGAAAGTTAAGACCGTAAGGTTGAGTACCTATTTCGCTTTCGCTGTAGTCAAATTCAAATCCTAATCTTTTTAGTTCTTTTAGAACCATAGGAACTACAATACCTTCAGCGCGATCTCTAAGTTCTATGTTACGGTTGTGAACATGATGTATATGGACAGCATAGTCTTTATATTCATCTTCAGTGAGTAACTTGTATATCATTCCCAGGCTGTCTAAACCGCCTGAGTACATGGCTAGGATTGTTGGTTGTTCCATATGTAAAATGTATAAACTTCGTTAATAGGGTGTTCTTGTGGCTGTGGAATTAGTTCTTCAGCACGTGGAAAGTACACCGCATACTTTGTGGGCCAGTTAGGATTTAAGAACGCACGGGCAACAAAGGTATCGCAGTTAGGTAGCACAACTTCTAGCAATCGTTTACAGTAATCTTCACCAAATGCTAGTGCTCCATCTACAATAACGGTATCCCAATGTTCGTTTAACTCAAACCAGTCCCGGTTCTTAATCTTGGGATCTGCGTACTTTGGCTCTAAATCCCAGGCTTCTGTGGCTAGAGAGAGTAGCAGTTTTGTGCTTCCTAGCAATAAAACTCTACCCTTACAGTACTGCTCAAATACACAATAATCGTCTTCGTTAGGAGCCGCAGGCCATTTTAGTGTAGTCCAGTAATTATCTGCGTGTATTTTGTCGTTCAGCATTTGAAAGTTATTTAACGGTAAATATACTATAGAGAGCGCATTATGACAATTGGCGATAGCGAAATTTTTGGAGATTCCCCGTTAGGTTCCGAACCTAACTATAATTCTTCTTTAGGCAGAATTAGCGGAAAGTTACTAGCCGCTAATCTAAGAAGAAATGGCACAGATCTAACATTTGATACCGACTTATTACACCTTGACGTTACTAATTTACGTAACGGTATCAAAACTACTTCGCCTACCCACGATCTTCATAACAACGGTACAGCACGTACAACTAATTTAATAGTTAATGGTACAAATGCTCAAATTTCTAACGTTGTTTTTAATACAGACGGATCTATTACTACGCTAGTTGGATCGTTGAATATACGACCTACTGGCGTTGACCCTATCATTGAACACGAAAGATTACAAACTAGCGGTCTTGAATTTAATGATAACTACATTTCCGGTTTAATTCCTGGACAAAACATTGAACTTAGACCTAACGGAACTGGAGACTTAAATGTCAATTCTAACGCTAAGGTTAATGGTAGTGTTAATGTAACTCAGAATATTCTAACTAACGGTAATGTTGACGTAAAAGGTTATATTCAAATTGGTGACAATATTTTTGATACTGTTACTGTTAATCCGGATTTTACACAGAGTATTATCCCAGGCGATGATATACTATATGATCTAGGAACTAGTTTAAAACGTTGGCGCAGAGCTTATATTGCCAATAACGATCCTATTGATACTTTTACATCGACTACAGTAACAATTAGTGATCAAACGTATATCCAAGGTAACTCGATAACATCTCTCCAATCAAACGATCAATTACATTTAAGGTCTGATACAGGAACCGTAGTTATTGAAAGTTTAGATATTTTAGACAACACTATAACTAACTTATTAAGTACTCCATTAAGAATTGAGCATACTGGTAACGGGTACTTACGATTTGCCGGAACTTTTGGTATTCAAATACCAGCAGGTACTACAGCAGAACGTCAAGGAAATGCCGTAGGTGACACACGCTGGAATACCGATCTTCAATATATGGAATGTTTCGACGGTACAGTTTGGCAAGTAGCAACAGGCGGCGGTGAAACTGTTACAGCAGAATACATGGAAGACCTCGGCCATCAATATACTCTCATCTTTGGTTAATTTCCAATCTGTATAAATACTTGTACTGTAAGGTTTGACCAAAATCTTACAACATTAACCTGTGGTAAACCAGCATAGAGCCCGTAAGGGATGAAAATTCGGTTAACGGTGAAACACCGGGTATTTAGGAGAGCAAATTGGCCCAACTTGGTCGAATTAGCGGTCCGCTCTTAAAGGTAAATCTCATCAGAGATGGTGTGGATTTAGCGTTTGAGACCGACCTCTTATATTTGAATGTAACTGACGCTCGTATCGGCATAAACCGTGCTGACCCTCAATACCAACTAGACGTTCTAGGAACAACAAGAACAACAGATTTAATTGTAGATGATACTGTAACAGTAGGTCATTTTACAATCAACGGAAACGACATATCTAGCGACCTAGATACAATATCGTTTAACCCATCTGGCGCAGAGCCAACAATTTATCACTCGAGATTACAAGTTAATGACATCGATGTTACTGACAATGTAATTTCTACTCTAACAACAAATTCCAATTTAGAGTTAAGCCCTAGCGGAACTGGAATTGTTGACATTTACGCAGATACAACAATCAACGGAAATCTTTCCGTAACAGGTAGTATTGATGTTACTGGTAACATTGTAATTAAAGGTAACATTACTATCGGCGATGCGTTATCTGATACAATTGTTATTAACGCAGCGATTAAAAGTAGTTTAATTCCCGAAGTTGACAATACTTACGATTTAGGTTCTCCTAGCTATCGCTGGAGTACATTGTATGCTAGAAACATAAGTGCAGATAATCTATACACTGACACATTAGATATCGGAAATTTACGTTTCTATGATAACGTTATTACAACAGCTACAGGACAAAATTTAATTATTGATCCTGCCGGAACTGGTACAGTTCGTGTTGGTAATTTCTCTATTATCGATAATACAATTACTAACGTAGTAGCTAATGCTGTTACAGTAATTGCTCAAACAGGAGCTTCGGGTTATTTTAGAATAGCAGGAACTAACGGATTTAGACCTCCGGTGGGTAATGTAGCACAACGTCCTACGGCTTACATGAGCTCAAGCACTGTTGGTGTTACAAGATATAACACAGAAAGTAGAGCTTTAGAAGTGTGGGATGGAGTAACTTGGGCCAGCCCAGCGGGTTCATCTGGTGCTGTATCAGAAATTCAAGCGAACGATATCGCTATTAGAACAGTATTAACATTTGGATGATAACATATGCCAACAGCATTTAGCCAAGCAATTGAAAGCGGAATAGGAACTAGTCCTGTTACTTTATTAGAAACTCCGACAGGTTTTAGAATTACTGTTATTGGTTGCAATTTAACAAATATTACAGACTACGATAATGTTGTAGTCGACGTACAGGTCACTGACGGATCTAGCGCATATGCGTATTATGCTAAGGGTGTAGTTATTCCTCCGCAAACATCGTTAAAGTTAGTAACTAATGGAGAAAAATTAATTCTTCCTCAAGGTTATGGACTTAAAGTGACAGCAGATATCGACGGAAGTGTTGACGCAGTTGTTAGTTACGTAGAACTATCGTAAGGAGCAGGAAATGGCAAGTGGAAATAATTATTACTTAGGTACAGACCCGCAAACATCCTTAGGAGATACTCCTAGATTTTTCTACGGTTTAAGAAAAAACGAAAACGGCTCAATGTTTATGGTTAGAATTGATAATATTCGAGACAAAGACGTTGCTGTGTTAAATATTCCCGGAGACGAAGCTGATAACTATACAGACTTTGAAGTAGGCGTAGATTTCTTTGAAGGCTTAGACGTAAATCACAACAAACCGTTTTCAAATTTAAACTATCAACAATATCGATGGGATGATCGTTCATTATTTTATTACATCGACAGCGACGGTCAACTAGTTGTAAGAATTAATAACAGCTACGACTACGATGAAAACTCATCAGAGGATTAATTAAATGGCAGAATTTAAGTTACTAAGATTTAAGCATACATGGCACGGAGAGTGGACTCCGGGGGCAATATATAATCCGGACAACATGGTATCTTACGGAAGTAAGGTGTATGTTTGCCTAGTATCTCATACAGCAGCCTCTGATTTTTATGACGATTTAAATTTTTACAACGGCGATATTCCTCCTCTACTAGTACCAAGATGGGAATTAGTAACCGAAGGTATGACATGGCTAAAAGACTGGACTTCAGATACTTACTATAAAATAGGCGATATTGTTAAACTAGGTGGAACGATCTACAAGTGTATCGAAGGTCACACATCATACAGCAAATATGTAACTATCGACGGCGCTCAAGTAGTAGATATTAATAACCCAACAGGCGAAAAAGGTTTTGCGACAACTGATTATGTTTACTGGACAACTCAATTAACATCAAACAATTGGTTGTCTACATGGGCACCAACAACATATTACAAATTAAACGATTATGTAATATACGGAGGTATCACTTATAAGTGTATTCAATCTCACTTATCGTCAGGAAGTACAGAAAGCGGCTTAGAAGCTAACCAAAGTCAATGGACTGTAGTAAACCTATCGGACGACTGGAAGGGAGACTGGACAATTTCTACAAAATACATTGTTAACGATATTGTTCGTTACAATGGATTTGTTTATAGATGTATTACAAATCATGTCTCTGAAACAACAGAAACTTCTGGACTTACTGCAGACTTAAGCAACTGGACAGAATTACATAAAAGTACCGAATACAGAGGTACATGGGAACCTACAACAATTTACATCGTTAACGATGTTGTAAAATATGGTTCTTATGTTTGGAAAGCTAATACATTCCATACTTCGAGCACATTGTTTGACTCTGATAAATGGGACATTTTTACACCTGGTCAAGAGTTTGACGTCCTATGGAATAATGCTACAATCTATCAAGAAGGTGACGTAGTTGGATACGGCGGTGACATTTATTACGCTAAAATTTTAAACAACAATTCAGTTCCTTCAACAGACACAGCAGCTTGGGAACCATTACTTAGAAGCAGCAAGTTTATAGGTCAATGGGACTCGTTGACAGATTATAAAACTGGTGATGTTGTTGCTCAAGGCGGCAATATCTACTTAGCATTACAAGATAACTTTGCTAAACGCCCAGACTTAATTAACGATGGAAGTTCTACTAATTCAGAATACTGGGATCTAGCCGTTCCTGGAATTAGTTGGAAGGGAATATGGGCTAATGAAATTACTTATAGCACGGGTGATGTTGTTACATGGGGGCCTAACGCTTATAAGTGTATAGACGCACATCTATCAGCTCCAACAAACAGACCCGATGACGATTCAAACGGATTATATTGGCAAGCGGTTGTAATCGGCAACAGCTACGCAAGGCTGTCAGAAGTTGGAGATATTAGAACCTTTGGTTCGACATCTGATAGTACTGTTGATTATAAGAGATTAGCAGTTGGTAATCTAGGTGATGCTTTAACTGTAAACACATCCGATGAAGTATCGTGGGACAAACTTTGGAATTCTAGTAACGTATATCACGTTGCGTTAAACGGTAAAGACGTTCCGACAGGAGGAACTTCACCGCAAAATCCGTGGAGAACTATTAGATACGCAGCAGAACACGTGCCTGCTAACTCGACAATTTTTGTTAAGACAGGAGTATACGAAGAAGTATTACCGATTAGAGTTCCTGTTCGTGTAGCCATTGTAGGTGACGAACTTCGTTCTGCTGTTGTTAAGCCTGCAAACAACATATATTCTCAAGGTTATGTAGCTTTAGTAGCAGAGGGCGTTAGATATATTAAAGACTTAATCGAGCATATTGTTCTACAAAACGAAATTGGAACTACTGACGAACTAGCACCTGCTTATGGAACAAAACTTTACGGAGAAGTTCCGCAGAACTATGATGCTACTATTGGAACTCCGTCGTCAGTTTCTAGTGCCGAATCGTTATTTGGCGACTTTATATCTAGAGTTGAAACTTCTGGCGGTGTATCTTTGTCTGGATCAAATACAGCAACAATTGATACAGATATTCTAAACACTATTGAAGCAATCGAAAACAATAAAGAGTTCTTAAAAAACGAAGCAACAATTTATATAGAAAATTTCTTTACAGATTCAACAGTGACCGATCTAAGAGATACATGGAGTATTGATTTAGATCGCGCTATTGAGGCCGTAATTGCTGACTTACAATATCCAGGCAACTATAATGTTATTAGCCAAGCAGACTTTTTTGTTAACGCTTCTGACGGAGCAACTAACAAAATACAAAATATGTTCTTGTTGCGCGATGCTACAGGCTTAAGAAATATGACGTTAATTGGCCTAGACGGCGAATTAACAGACATGAATCTTTACGGTACTCGTCGAGTAACCGCAGGAGCATATGCTAGCTTAGACCCGGGTTGGGGACCAACACACGAAGCAGTGTGGGTAGGAACTCGTTCTCCATACGTACAAAACGTAACAACATTTGGTTCTAAATGTATTGGTATGAAAGTCGACGGAGATATTCATGCTGGCGGAAATCAAACTATTGTTGCTAACGACTTTACACAAATTCTAAGCGATGGTATTGGTATGTGGTGTAACGGTACAGGCCGAGCAGAACTTGTTTCTGTATTCGTGTATTATAATCACATAGGTTACTTATGTACTAACGGTGGTAAGATTCGCGGTACAAACGGAAACTGCTCTTATGGTACATACGGTGCTGTGTCTGAAGGATATAACGTAGGTGAAACTCCTATTACAGGAACAATTAATAACCGATATTATGACGCAACAGTAGCACAAGCATTCTCAGATGATCAGTTTGGAATACAAAAGCTATTCTTTACTAATGCTGGTGTTGAGTATACTTCTGGAACATTCTCAATTTCGGGATCGGGCGGCTCAGCATCACTAGTTATGGATGAATTTAGAGACGGTGGCGTTTACGAAGTTAGAATTGCTAACCTAGGTGACTCGTCAGCTGAAGGTGGCGGAGGCTATGTGTTTACTACAAACGTTAGCCAAGGTGGTGACAGCGAAACAATCATTATTTCTGGATCTGACGAAAATGAAGCAGCAACATATAGAGGGATGAGAGTTGTTATTCCTGGCGGTACAGGAGCAGGACAATATGGTTATGTTGCCGAATACGACGATGTGGGCAAGACTATATACGTTGGCAAAGAATCAAAACCGGCTGTAGGAGCTACTCAAAGTTTTTCAGTAGGAAATATCCTACAAGTATCGTCAACAGCTCACTTATCAGTTGATGATCCTGTTGTGTTCACAGGAACAAAGTTTGGTAATATACAAGACAACACAATTTATTATGTTCGAACAATTGAAGGACCAACGACACTTACATTAAGTGCGTCAGAGGGCGGTAGTGTATACTTCTTAATCAACGCCACAGGAACTATGACAATGCATTCTGTAGGTTGGGATCACTTTGTTGAAGGAACACCAATATTAACAGCACTAGATACAACTACAAACTATGCTATTGAGCCAAGAGTTACTTTCACTGATCCTGGATTTACTACCGGCACAGCAACACTACCTAACGAAACCTGGGTAAGTCTAGCATCTAGCGACGATAATTGGGTAGCAATAACAGCTAGTGATGCCGCTGCTTACTCTTCTGATGGCAATAGTTGGAATTCTGTAACATTACCAGTTGATACAACATGGACAAAAGTAAGATACGGTGGCGGATATTTTATAGCTGTGGCATCAACAGGCGAAGCAGCTAAATCAATTGACGGATCATCATGGTCATCAATTACTATGCCAACTTCCGACGCATGGAGTGATATTGCTTATGGTAACGGAACCTGGGTAGTTATTGCAACTGGAACCGATGTTGTTGCGTATTCGACAGATCTAACATCGTGGAGTACCACTACAATGACTACTAATACTGACTGGGTATCAATAGTTTATGGTGCTAATAAATTTGTTGCAGTAGCTAATACAGGAGAAGTTGCTTACTCTACTAACGGATCATCTTGGACTGAAGATACATTATCAAGTACCATGACTTCGTTGGCATACGGTAACAATAGATTTGTAGCAATCAGCACAGGAACAGCAACAACTGATGTTGCTATTAGTTTTAATGGTATTGATTGGACTTATGGTTCTATTGAAGAAGGCGATTGGAAATCTATTACCTACGGACAAGGGTTATTTGTTGCTATTCAAAATAACTCGGATACATTAGCTACATCGAATACAGGTATTGAATGGGATACGCAAACTGTTTCGTCTGGAAACTGGGTTGATGTTTCATTTGCTAATATCTCTAAACCAGGCAAGTTCTTAGTAATAAGTAGCGGCACTAGCGGATTTTTAATTAGTTCCGGAGTAAAAGCTCAAGCAAGAGTAGTAGTTGTTGCTGGAAGAATTAGCGAGATTAGACTTTGGGAACCAGGATCTGGTTATACTTCTGCTCCTGTGATGACTATTACTGATCCTAACAATAGTTCAGAAGTAACTACAGTTATTAGAATTGGAAATGGTGTAATTGCTAATCCAACAATTAGTAACAGAGGAACCGGCTACGAAACTACAAGTACAAGAGTTACAATTTCAGGTAATGGATATAAAGACGAATATCATTTAGGCAGCTTTATTGTCTGCGACGGTGTAACTCGTTTACCTGGACCGGGAGACAACTTAACAATTGCTGGTATTAACGATTATGTTTATAAAGTTCTATCGCATGAAATTTTAGAAGGATCGTTAGGCGACTATCGTCTAAGAATTAATATTGCTAAGGATTTAGGTAGAGAAGAAACCCCAGAACACGGAACTCCTATTGAAATTAGACAGTTATATTCACAGGTTCGTTTAACTGGTCACGATTTCCTAGAAATCGGCCTAGGCGGATTCTACGAAACAAACTATCCAGATACTCTAAATCCAAATGGAACTATTGTTTCTCCGGAAAACGAAGTTTTAGAAAAAGGCGGCGGACGAGTATTCTATACATCAACTGACCAAGAAGGTAACTTCCGTGTTGGAGAACTGTTTGCTGTTGAGCAAGCAACTGGTACTGTTACATTAAACGCACAATTCTTCGAACTACAAGGTCTTGAAGAATTGCGACTAGGTGGTGTTACAGTTGGCGGAACAGGTGTTGTTGTTAGAGAGTTCTCAACGGACAGTACTTTTACTGCTGACAGCAATAACATTGTGCCAACACAGAGAGCAATTAAAGCATATATTCAAAGACGTGTATCGGGCGGCGGAGCAGACGCTGTAACTTCAGCAGTTGTAGCAGGTCTAGTACAAGTTGGTCCTACATCAATGGGAACGACTAGCGGTGATACATTGATTTTTGATGAATTAGTAAACTTTAAAGGTGGTGTAGATGGAACATATCTCGCACAAACGTATTTCATGGGAATGAAATAAGGCTTTTAAAATATAGGTAAATACATAATATTAGGAACGGAGCTATAAATGGCAGAGTTTAAATTAGGTAGAATTAGATTTGTATGGAAAGATAGCTGGACAACTGGCACTACATACTACAAAGACGACATCGTTGCTTACGGCGGTCGCACATATCTTTGCGTAGTTGGTCACACAGCAGCCGCAGACTTTTACACTGACCTTGATAATATTCCAACTAAATGGAATCAGTTTTCAGACGGTCAAGAATGGAAGGGCGATTGGTCTGATACAACTCTTTACAAAGAAAATGATATTGTAAAGTATGGCGGATATGTTTATGTTTGTAACAACGGCCACACTAGCTCTACAACACTAGAAGCCAACCAAGCAGATTGGGATTTATTTGCTGAAAGTTTTGACTGGAAGTCAGACTGGGTAGCTGGAACTGTTTATAAAGTTAACGATATTGTTAAGTACGGTGGTTATACCTACCTATGTAACACCGCACATACTGCCGCAGCTACTGATGCTTTAGGATTAGAAGATAACCAGTCTGACTGGGATGTGTTCTCAAAAGGGTTTGATTGGAAAACTGACTGGACTGCTGACACAAGATACAAAGTTGGCGACGTTGTTAAGTACGGCGGAACAACTTATGTTTGTAACGAAGGACATACAAGTGCTTCAACAGACACATTAGGTCTAGAAGATGATCAGTCTAAGTGGGACTATTTTAATAAAGGTTTTGAATACAAAGGCCAATGGCTAGCAGCAACACGTTACAAGGTAAATGATCTTGTTAAGAACGGTGGCGGCATTTGGATTTGTACAACTGATAACACTAGTACCTCAAGTTTTACAGCAGATCAATCTAACTGGGCACAATATGTTGAAGGTATTGAGTTTGACAACGAATGGTCTAACTCGGAAGTTTATCAAAACGGCGACATAGTTCGTTACGGTGGTTACACTTATATTGCAAAAACATCACACGATGCTTCTGCTTTAACTCCTCCTAGCTCAAATACAACTGATTGGGATTTATTTGCCGAGGGATTTAGATTTGCTGGCGAATGGGATTCAGTTACAAAGTTCTTAGTTGGTGAAATTGTTACCAACGGAGGATACACTTATGTTGCTAGTCTTGATAACACTAATCAACAACCACCTAACGCAGGATACTGGACAAAATTAAATGACGGTATTAGATGGCAAGGCACATGGGCTAACGCTACTGACTATGTCTTAGGTGACACAGTAAAGTATGGTCCTGTTACATATGTTTGCGTACTTGCTCACACATCAGCAACAGGGACAAACAGACCAGACGTTGACGTTGGCGGAACTTATTGGAATCAACTAACTGCTGGTAACGAAGAAAGCGTACTAACAACAACAGGTGATTTAGTTTACTATAGCGGTTCGGGCGTAACACGTTTACCTGTAGGTGAACAAGGCCAAGTTTTAACCGTTGGAGCAAATAGCCAACCTGAGTGGTCCTTCTTTGGTCGTGTTAAGAAAGTTTATTATGTTGGACCTCACGGAGTTAACAGTCCGGCACCTGTTTATGGTGTAACTGTTGATAAGCCATGGGCTAGCATACGTTATGCTTGCGAACAAATTTTAAAGGGTACAGAATATCCTAACGCAGGTTATCTATTAAAAATGAATAGAACATTCATTCAAGAAGAAGTTCTTGGATGGGTATCAGCTCAAATTTCCGGCGGGTTAGGAATTTGGTCTGGATTTACCAACGACAACACAACATTGTGTAAGCGTGATATGGGATTAATCTTAGATGCTTTCATTTATGACTTAACTCATACTGGTAACAAGAAAACTATCGAAGCAACAAACTCTTATTTTACTACACTTGGTGCTCTAATTACAGCTATTGCTGACGAAGAAGAGCAATTAGCAGCGTCAATTGAGTTTATGTTGACTCTAATTGAAGATGTTTTAGCTAATACAGCACCTGGCGCAACTTATCAAGGCGGCAGCCCTGTATTACAGATAATTGATTCCAACTACACAGCAGAATCTGATGCGTTTTCATACATTACAGATCTGTCTGAAATTATTACTACAGCAGTTTCAACTGGTTCGTTAGACAGCGTTCCGGATGAAGATGTTGCTGGATATTGTATTAACGTTAAAACTGGTCAATACTACGAAGTATTGCCGATCCGTGTTCCACCAAATACAGCTATTGTTGGGGACGAACTACGTAGTACTCGTGTAAGCCCTGCTGGAAAGCTAGTGGCAACTAACGATAAAGTTAAATCTATCAAAACTTTACAGCACATTCAAAGTATTACAGGCGATATTATTACTAATACAGCAGTAACTCCGAGTGCTGGAAATACTGAAACACAAGATACAACTAGTCAGAAGGACGGAGTAGGTACAGGCGCAGCAATTTCGTTATCGATCGATAATGTTGCTGAGATGAAGAAAATTATCACAGACGGTATTAGTGCTGCCAGTGAGTTTGTTTACCCTAATCCAACCAACTATAACACAAGTTACTTAATCGGCTACGGTGATGCTAGAGCACAGTTACTTGCTAACAAAGATTTTATTGTTGACGAAATTACAGAATGGATCGCTGACCAAGTAGCAGGTCCTATTGCTCCATTTGCTGGAGACTTTACTTATGACTCAGCAGCATGTGAACGAGATGTTGGTTATTTGATTGATGCTTTAGTATACGATTTAACCTACGGCGGAAATTTACAGACTATTGTAGCTGCTCGTTCTTACTTCTCAAACGGAAGCCCTGTGTATGGTACTGGTGAAAAAGACGAAGTTATCGCAGCATATGGACGTTTAAAAGATGTCATTGGTTATGTAATTGACGAAAACACAGGCTGGTCAAAATCAACTGCCTTAACACAAGATACTAGCGGCACAGCAGGATCAGCAGGATCAAAGACTTTTGCTCAAGCACGCATCCAAGAAATTATTGACGCTCTAACAGCAGATACAGCAGCCGGCTTAACACAGAACGCACCATCAACTACATGGGTTGACTCTGATTTAGCAGCGGCAGGCGCAAGATTATTGACTGCTAGCGAATATATTCAAACAGAAACTATCGAATTTATTAATAAGAAGTTCCCAGAATTAGTCTACGACGAAGCATTATGCTCTCGTGACGTTGGATATATTGTTGAAGCTATTGCCTACGACATGATGTTTGGTTCAAACTACATGTCTATCAAAGCAGGTATGTCCTATAAGAGAAGTTTAACTTCTACAGGTGTTGTAACTTCCACACAACTACAACCTACACTAGCAACTATTGACAACATTTTCTCTAAATTGCAAGCCGAAGTTAGAATGGGTACATCAACATACTCTATTATTTCTAATACTAGAGAAATGAAGGCAATTATTAATAACAATGCTCAAATGTCGTTTGTCTACCCAGATCCAACTGGTTATGGCGCAGGCTACAGTGATGCTCGTAGATTAGTTCTTGCTAACAAGACAATGATTAAAGACGAAGTTGAAGCATATATGCTTGCTAACTACTCTTCAATTTGGTCTGGTTTAGGGCTAGCCGGACAAGCAGCGTGTAAGAGAGACATTGGTTATATTGTTGACGCACTTGCTTACGACTTAACCTACGGTGAAACTAGCGGCTGTAACCTAGCAACTATTATTGCTGCTAGAGCATACTACAGCAATGGGGTGTTTGTTGAACCTTCAACAGAAAAAACAGCGGCTTTAGCTGTTCAAGCATACGTTAAAACATTTATCGATAATGTTATTTTAGGAACAACTGGCTGGGGCAAATTAACCGCAACAGCACAAGACACATCCGGTTCCCCTGGATCAGCAGGAGCAGCAACTTTTGCACAATCTCGTATTCAAGAGATCTACGATACAATTAATACTGGTACAACTCCAACATTAATTGCTCCGGATACTGGCTGGGTTAGCTCTGCTCTAGTAACTGCTAAAGCTACTCTAGACAGTCTAGTAACAACAATTCAAAGCGATGCTGTTCAGTACATTAAACGTGAGTACCCAACATTAAACTTTGACGAAACGTTATGTTCACGTGATGTTGGTTATATTGTTGATGCTCTCGGTTATGATATGATGTTTGGATCAAACTTCCTATCAATCCAGAATGGCATGGCTTATCTAAGAGGCTTAACTTCTACAGGCGTTGTAATCAACAGCCAATTAGAAGCTACAAGCACCATTATTGACTTTATAGGCGCTAAAGCATCTAAGGTTGCCGCAAGCACAAACGTAGAATTAGCAGAAATTCTATGGAGCGACATTATTAACTACGCTAACGCAGGTCTAAGCCCAATAGTTGTTGGTACTAATAGTCCAACAACTGACGTAAGCATGATCTACAGCGGTCAAATTTTACAGTTAAACAAAGAATTCTTAGCAGCAGAAGCAGAAGCTTATATTGCTAACGCATTTACAACATCCGTTACCGCATCGTCGAGCATTGATAATACATTTACTGTAGTAACAACAAGCTGGATGTTAGCAGGAGACGAAATTGTATTCTCTGGAACAGCGTTTGGTGGTGTTACAGCCGGAACAGTTTATTATGTTAAAGAAGTAGTTAGCGGAACAACAATAACAATTTCTGATACATTGGGCGGAGCAGCTAAGACACTGTCTACAGCAAGCGGCTCAATGACATTAGATTACAACTACGATGCTGACGCATGTAAGAACGATGTTAGAAATTATGTTGAAGCAATTGCTTATGACATGATGTACACAGGTAACTACAAGTCAACATTAGCAGCACGCTATTACAGAAACGCATTAACTGGTTCTAAATTAGAAGACTTCTATTACATCAGCAACGGTTGCGGTGTTAGAAACCAAACATTAATCGGATTAGATGGTACATCAGACGGTAATACAGCTGGCGCAGGTTTATACCCAGACGGATTGTATGCCGCAAATGAATATGGTACTCGCAGACCAGTAGCAGGTGCTTACACATCATTAGATCCAGGTTGGGGTCCAAACGATACATCAGCATGGGTAACTAACAAATCTACATACGTACAAAACGTAACAACATTCGGTGACGGATGTACAGGTCAAAAGATTGACGGTGCTATCCACAACGGTGGTGTAGATTCTATGGTATCGAACGACTTTACACAGGTTCTAAGCAACGGTATTGGTGCTTGGGTTACTAACTTAGGTCGTGTAGAACTTGTTTCGGTATTCACATACTACAACCACATCGGTTATCTAGCAGAAAACGGCGGTAAGATTCGTGCTACAAACGGTAACAACTCCTACGGCGACTACGGTTCTATAGCAGAAGGTGTTGATATTAAAGAAACACCAATTACTGGACAAATTAATAACCGTGGAACTGAAGCAGACGTTAGAAGTACTATTGTTGACGGTGAAGGCGTTCTAGCACTTGAGTACGGAAATGCTGGTTCTAACTATTCAACAGCAGCTTACAGTATCAGCGGATCGGGTTTTGGCGCAACAACTATTGGCGCAGAAATTCGAGATGCTGGTGTATTCCAAATTCGTTTAACAGATCCAGGCGACTCATCTGGCCCTGGCGGTACAGGATATATTACACAAACTAACGTTGCTCAAACAGGTAACACAACATCTATCACCTTAGCAGTTGCTGACACAGCAACTAGCGCGGCATACGTAGGTATGAGCATTTACTTGATCGCAGGTTTAGGTGCAGGCCAATACGGCTACATTCAAGCATACAACTCAGCTACTAAAGTTGCTACAATTTATAATGAATCAACTGGCGCAGCAGGTTGGGAGCATGTAAGATCTGGAACTGCTATTGAATCAACATTAGACGGAACTACGCAGTATCAAATTACTCCAAGATTAAGCTTCTCTGCTCCTTCTTACTCTTCAACTGCTAAGACATTGCCAGCAAGTGTATCATGGAGTGCTGTTGGATATGGTACTGGAAAGGGATATTACACAGATCTAGCAGCACCAGGAAGTTTAACTGGTTCTTTAGCAACATTTGACGTTACTAGAATCCATGGTACTTACTCGGTTGAAATTAACACTTCTGGTATTTTCTATCAAGTTGGCGATGTTTTAACAATCGCAGGTGACGATTTAGGCGGCACAACACCAGAAAACGACCTAACAATTACAGTAACTGAAGTTTTAGGCGGTGGCGGCCAGATTACAGATGTTAGCATTAGCGGTACTGCTGTAACTGCTAAATTTGTTGCTCTTGCTAGCGGTACTGATTCAGCAGCATACTCAACAGATGGTTCAACTTGGACTGCTATGACAATGCCAACTAGCGAATCGTATACTGATGTTACTTACGGTCTAGTAGATGACATTGGATATTACATGGCAATATCCAGTGGAGGCACTGACGGCTATTATTCAACAGACGGTTTAACTTGGACTGGAGCAGCGTTACCTGCTTCGGTAACATGGTCAAGCGTTGCTTATGGTAACGAACGATTTGTTGCTGTAGCATCTGGCTCATCTTCCACAGCAATTAGCACAAACGGTCAAACATGGACAAGTGGTGGTACATTACCAAATACAAATAATTGGTCTAGTGTTGCTTACGGTAATGGTGTATGGGTAGCAGTGGCTAGCACATCGACTGCTACAGGTGCTTATTCAACTAACGGCGGATCTACATGGACTTCAATGACATTGCCAAGCACAGGTTCTTGGACAAGCATTGCGTTTGGAGACGGATTGTTTGTTGCTGTTAGAGACGGTAGCACAGCATATGCTTATTCTTTAGACGGACAAACATGGATTGCTGGAACATTACCTGGCACATTAACTGCACCAACAGTTAAATACGGTCAAGGTATTTTCCTAGTAGGTGGAACTGCTGAAACAAATGCTTATAGCTCTCAGGGCGGTATTGTTTGGACTACAAGAGCCCTAAGCACAGGAGCAGCACCGACAGCTATTGTACATGGCAATCCAGGCAGCGTTGGTCAGTTTGTTTCTGTAGCAACAGGAACAAGCACAATAGCAAGCCAAATTAAGTGTGGTGCTACAACTAAAGCTCGTGCTTACGTTGAGTCTAACGAAATTACAGAAATTTGGGTACGTGAGCCAGGTTCTAACTACGCATCTGCTCCGACTGTAACTATTACAGATCCTAACAATACAGGTGCTGACGCAACAACAACAGCTCGTGTTGGTAACGGAGTACTTGCTCAACCGTTATGGACAAATACTGGTAGCGGATACTTAGCAGCAACAGCAACTATTACAGGTGACGGTTATGCTGATAACTATCAAATTGGTACATATATTGGATTTAAAGGTTTAACAGATATTCCTAAAGCTGGTTCTAACGTTCAAATCGAAGGAATTAACGATGTGTGGTACAGACTAGTTTCTGTGTCGGGACTATTAGAAGCTGCTGACGGAACATATACGGCAACATTACAAGTTAGCCCTCCGATGGGAGTAGCAGAAGCTCCAGAACACGAATCCGATGTAACTATTAGAATACGTTATTCACAGGTTCGTTTAACCGGTCATGACTTCTTAGATATTGGTACTGGCGGATATACAACTACAAACTATCCAAACTTACCAACACAAGACCCAGATCCAACAGGCGAAACAGTTCAACATAACGGCGGTCGTGTATTCTACACAAGTACTGACCAAGACGGTAACTTTAGAGTTGGTGGATTGTTTAACGTTGAACAAGCAACTGGTATTGCCACTTTGAACGCTGATGCGTTTAATATTGCTGGTTTGAACGAACTTTCACTAGGTTCTGTTGCGTTAGGTGGTTCAGGAGCAACTATTACTGAATTTAGTACAGATCCGTTCTTTACACAAGATTCGGATAGTATTATTCCTACACAAAGAGCTATTAAAGCATATATTACTTCACAAATTGGTGGTGGTGAATCTAGCTTAAACGTAAACACCCTAACAGCAGGCGTTATTTACATTGCGGGCCAAACAATCACAACTACCACAGGAGTGCAGATTAACATAAATACAAAGGTAAATTTCAAAGGCGGTATCATTGGTGATGCGCTCGTGCTAAATTACTTTTTATTGAATTCATAAACGGAGAAATAACACATGGCAACAGGTTTATTAGGTCAGCAGGCATTAGCAGCGACCACAAACACTACGGTATATACAGTACCTAGTAATACTTTTACGGTATTTTCTGTTAGCGTTCTCAATAGAGGCACATCTGCCTGCACAGTAAGAATGGCACTAGCGTCATCAGGAACACCAGGAAATGCTGAATGGATCGAGTACGGAGTTACTATTGATCCAAGCGGTGTACTAGAAAGAACAGGTCTCATGATGAACTCTACAAAAAATCTTGTAGTCTGGGCTAGCAACGCGAACGTTTCTGTTAGTGCATACGGTATTGAAACCTCGACGGTATAAATATTAGGAGATAACTAAAAATGGGAAGACAAGTATCATCATTTGGGACAGCTGGCGTAACAAACAGAACGCTAACTAGTTCGACAACAATTAATGCGGGCGAAAGAATTTTTGCAAACGCATCAGCAGGTGGTTTTACAATCACATTGCCTGCTTCGCCAGCAGAAGGCGACACAGTTCAGATTATTGACGTTGCTGGCATTTTTGCTACAAACAACGTTACAGTTGGCAGAAACGGTGAAAAGATTCAAAACATCACTGAAGATTTAATTTTAAATCTAAACAACGCAGCTATTACAATGATTTATTCAGGCTCAACTTTTGGTTGGGTATTCGTTGGCCCTTAATTAGGAACAAGAAATGAAATTAACAGACCTATTATCTACAAGAGAGATTACATCCAATTCCGATAACTTGGAAAAGGGTAAGGTCTGGGTAGTCACTACTGCCAGCATGTACGCCTGTCTTAGATCAGATAACGGGTATTGCTGGAGATCTCCAGGATGCGGAACACTTCTTATCGAGATGTGGGGAAGTTCAGGAAGCGGTTCTCGTATGTGCTGTTGTGGATTTGGCCTTCCAGGCAATCCAGCAGCGTATACAAGAAAGTTAATCGCAGTATACCCAGATTCACATATTTGCGCATGTCCAGGCATGAGCACATATGCTCACAACTTATGTTTTGACGGATGCGGAGTTCCAACATATCTATGTTGGTCAAATGCTAGAGACCTTTGCGGCTACTCCGGTGGTTGTATGTGTGCCCAAGGCGGAAAGGGTGGCGTATCAATTTGTTCAACCGGTGCAGGCGGTTATTGCTGCTTTGTTGCTAACGGTTTCTGTAACACATTAATTGGTTCATCTTGCGGTATTATTTGTAACAACTGTTCCGGTTCTCATACACCTTGCGGTTACGGTGGAGACATTAACTGCTGCGGCGGTTATAGTTGTGTAATCTTTAAAGGAACAGGTAACGCACTTTGCCCATGTCAGACAGATACAATTACACGTACATCTCCTATGGTATTTGCTGAGCAAGGCGCAAACATTGTGTTTACACAAGATGACGATAACGAACATACTCAGTGGAGCGGTAACGGATTCCATTCACAGGCGCACGGATTAAACTTTGCAAGTAAGTGGCCAAGTGGGGGTATTCCTTGGACAATTTGTTATAACGGTATGCAGGCCTGCGGATGTTACGAAACTATGGGATGCCAAAACTTGCTACCATACGGAGTACCAGGAGTTCAACCATGGCCATGTCCAGACGTTCGTGACCACGGTAAACGTGGCGGACACGGTGCTATTCGATTGACATATCGCGGAAGCAACATTCACGAACCACAGCGCGGTCAAGGATTCGGAGGAGCATACTAATATGTCAAAGCTAACGCAATTATTAGGTAACAGAGAATTAGCATGGAAAGACATGTTAGAAAAAGGACGTATTTGGGTCTACTCTGATGGTAATATGTATTCTGGTTTTTGTAACAACTTCTGTTGGCAAGCTCCAGGAACTGGTAAAGTTGAAATTGAAATTTGGGGTGCTGCAGGTTCAGGCGCTGAAATGTGCTGCTGCGGACACGGTATTGCTGGTAATCCTCCGGCGTATGTTAAAAAATGTATCTGTGTATGTACAGGAAACTATGTATGTGGTTACGTAGGCCGTTCATGTAACAACGCAGATGACCTATGCTTCCGTGGTTGCTCCGAAGCTACTTGCGTATGCTGGTATGGATGCGCACCAAACGGTTTGTACAACGACGGATTTAATAACTGCGAACAAGATTCGTGGAAGGAAAACAATCCATGGGGTTGGGGAAGTAACAATAACAACTTTAGTAATGATTACGCCCCAACCAGATTGCAAGGTGGTTACGGACAAAAGTTTTCTACACCTAATCCAGGAGGCGGATGCTATTGTTGTAATCCTGGCGGATCACAAGGTTGCTTGTGCGCCCAGGGCGGCCGCGGTGGCTTAAGCTATTGTATGGATACTAAATCCCCATTCTCTTGTTTCTTAACAGGTTACTTCTGCGGTAACAGAGTTGGTCCAGGCCATAACATGTGTGACACTGGTAACTCTGCTTGCGGACGTATTTGTAACTGGTGTCAAAACGGTAACAACGTTGCTTGTGCGTACGGCGGTGATATTAACTGCTGCGGTGGGTTCAGCTGTACAGACTTCTTAGGTTGTTTATCATCTTGCCCATGTCAAACACTACATCACGTACCAACAGCAGCAGGTGTTTATGCTTCTGAAGGTGCTACAATATCGTTCTTCTCAGACGGTGACGCAACTAACGCTTCTTGGGCAGGTGGTCCAACAGTTAACTTATTAAATGCAATCCCAATGCTACAACGTAGCCCGAGCCATTTAGCTTACATGGCTTGCTGGTCAGGTGCTAGAGGTTGCGGTTGCTATAACATGCAAGGATGTAATCAGTTCGGACCTTACGGCGTTCCAGGTATGGGAGCTAACCCATGTGGCGGCGTTCGTGACCACGCTATGAGAGGCGGTATGGGTATGGTAAGAATTAAGTATATTCCAACTGATGGAGGCAATACGTACTAATATGGCAAACTTAAAAACATTAGTTGAAAATAAACTAAACCAGATTGAGTGGGACGAAACTACCTTAGAAAAAGGTCAAATTTGGTCTTATACTTCTGGTACTGAATATAATAACTTCTTAAATGGAGTTTGTTGGGTATCTCCAGGTACAGGTCGAGTAATTATTGATATATGGGGAGCAGGCGGCAGCGGAGCAAAGATGTGCTGTTGCGGTCACGGTGTTCCAGGAAATCCAGGGGCATGGGCTCGTAAATGTATTTGCGTAGTAGCAGGTTGTATTATCTGCGGTTACGTTGGACGTTCATGTAACAACTCAAACGATTTATGTTTCCGTGGTTGTTCCGAAGCAACATGCTTATGCTGGAACGGTAAAGATCAGTATACAGGCAACGCAACATCCGGTTGTATGTGTGCTCAAGGTGGACGCGGAGGATTAACATTCTGTAACCCATCGGGATCGATCTTCTGCTGTTTTAGAGCAGCAAACTATTGTAATACACAGATCGGAAGCGACGGTTGCGGAATGGTATGTAACTTTGGTTCTGGCACTTCTAGCTGCTGTGCTGAAGCATACGGCGGTGACATCAACAAACGCGGTGGTGTGAGCTGTGCGACTTTCCACACTTGTTATAGTAACTGCCCATGTTCGACAAAGTATCACGTGGCTATTCCTCCGGGATTATTTGCCTGTGACGGCGGTGTTGTTACACACGGTGTTGAAGCAGATAACGGATTTTCAGAATGGTCAGGTATGGGATATCACCAATTTACTCATACATTGAACGGTATGAGCCGACAACCTGCACGTGGTGTACCATTTACACATTGCTGGGTATCAACTCGTGCTTGTGGATGTTATGACGTACAAGGATGTCAACCATTCTTCCCAACAGGTACAGGTGGCTTACCGGGTCAACCTTGTACAAACGTTCGAGATCACGCATGGCGCGGTGGTCACGGCTTAATCAGAATTACGTATATCGAGAGGTAATAATTAAATGAAAAAGATTTTCACATCCGTTCTTCCAGACGAGCCATACAAGACTTCAACCAAAAAGAATATTACCGTTGAATGTACGTATGACGGTCCAAGATACATCATCTTAAGATTTAGACAAGCAGACGGTTCTTACGTTTGTATTGATAAAGAAGGTGATGACTTAGAACAAGTACAAGGTCAATTAATTGATC
>JACCDQ010882438.1_pt1 | contig 21816 bp, 12 predicted proteins | sample 7446031 | NCBI WGS metagenome assembly JACCDQ01 (sample SAMN15323442, study PRJNA562643) | freshwater metagenome | isolation source: river surface water | place: USA:Blue River Watershed | collected 2017-08-17
AGCCCAAGGCCAAGCCGGCCGCCAAGAAGATCGATCCGCGCGCGGTCAAGCTCAAGGGCGTGCCGGGCCTGCCGATCTACCATCGCAACCGGGTGCAGATGAAGATCGTCGAGCACGACGGCAAGACCAAGTTCGAGTTCGTCCGCCGCCCCGTCGCTGAAGCCACCAAGATGATCGAGGCCACCGCCGGCTGCCGCCAGGTGATGATGACCAAGATCACGGCCGACGCCAAGCAAGGCGCCGCCTACATGGGGGCGCAGACCAAGCCGTCGCTGATCGATCCGGGCTACGGCATGGATGAGGACAAGTTCTACGAGCTGTCTGAGGAAGCTCGCGAGAGCATCCTGTCCGAGCGCTGGGACGAGGCCAATGGCCGGGAGCAGATTCTCAATGAAGGCGTCACGCACTACCTGAGTGAAGAAGAAGCTTTCCGTGACCTGAGCCGCCAGCTCATCGAGGCCAACCAGGGCCTGGACGAGGACAAGCGCAAGAACGTCATGATGAAGGTGGTGAAGATCTACTCGCCGGAAGTCTTTGCCAACCCGAAGAAGGTGACTCAGATGGTCACGGAGCTGGCCGACGAGGCGACGCTCAACCGGGCTCACGAGACCCTGGCGGCCTACCTGAACGTCGCCATGAAGAACCTGGGCGAGAACGGCTCCAACAGCTGGGTCGAGGACATCATGCTGGTGGCTCGCCGCTTCACGCGTGCGGTCAACGCCACGCTGCGCGAAGTGCTGTCGCTGCCGACCACCATCGACAGCTTCCTGGAGGACTGGCCGTCCCTGCATGAGTACGTGAAGAAGAACTACGACATGGACACGTCGTCGCTCTTCACGCTGATCGATCCGATCGTCCTGGAAGCGGCGGTCCAGATCGATATCAACAGTCACCACGACAAGTCGATGAGCGCTGAAAATCGCGCCATGCTGCCCTACGAGGCTGACGAAGTTCTCTTCTCGAAGGAAGTGGTCGGCGTCAAGCTCAACGCCACGCTCGCCGATCTCCAGCTGCCCCTGGCGGTCGGTGGACGTGCGTGGATCACGGTGGCCCAAGAGGACAGCAACATCGACCACGTGCCGTGCTTGTTCCGTCTGTTCGATTCGGCCCGCGCCTACTTCGATCAGACCAAGCACAAGCACCTGGACCTGCTCGTTCGCCTGGCCTGCGGATCGACCCTGCGCATGACCGGCAACCTGGACGACGACCGCGAGTACCCGCAGTCGGCCATGGTCTCGATCCTGAGCTGATGACCTCAAGTGCCTGCACGCATGCGGCATAAAGAAGGAAGGGAGGAGGATTGGGCGCAGGGCGCCCGCTCCCCTCCTCCTGCCTTCGACTTCGCCCGTGACGACCACCCGGTTCGTCACGATCATTCAACCAGACAGAAATGAGCGTGCTCGATGCACCCTCGTCCTGTCCGTACTCCCAAGTGTTCTTCGCCAGCGCGAGAATTCTTGAGTGTACGGATGCGGACCCCCCATTGCGCGGAGGTTTTCTTTTTTGGTCACTGGTCAGGCTTGGGGTCTTCCTCGAGCTCGCCTTCTTCCTGGGGAGCGGCACCGGCACCCTCACCCTCGGGCTCCTCGTCTTGAGCGCCAGTGGGATCCGCTTCAGGATCAGATCCGAAGTCGTCCCCTCCTCCACCCATGTCGTCGCCGCCCATGTCGCCGCCTCCTGAGTCGGAGCCAGACGTGTCGCCCTCGTCATCCCCGGAAGACGTGTCTCCGGAGTCTGATCCATCGGAGCCGATTCGCTGCATGTCGCGGGTCGCAGCGTCTCCGATCGGCTTGAGCGTCGCCTCGGTCTTCAGCAGCGCCTTGACCAGACCCTGGATGTGGTCAATGGTCTCGTCGAGGATACTGGTCCTGGGTTCACCCTCGTCGTTGACGCTCATGAACGAGGTGAGCTCAGGCATGATACCCTTCTCGGCCACGTACTGACGGATCAGCCAGGCCTTGTACATCGCCTTCATGGTGTCGACACTCTGGCTGGCTTCGCCGGCGTAAGTATCGGTCATCCAGTCGGAGGAGATGTAGGCGTCCAGAACAGCGTCGATGCCTCGAATGTAGGTTTCCAGATCGCTGACTTGGTTCTCCATGGAGACGCTCGGCGGCTGCGGAAGGACGGCGTTGATACCCAGGACAAACTCACGCACCGCACGGTTGACCAGGTAGATGTTCTTTTCCTCTTCACTGCACCGAGACAGAATTTCCTTCACCTCGTCTTCAAGCTCGAGCTTGATGTCATCCTTCCTCTCCTTGACGATGTCCTTGAGCTCACGCATGATCGACTCACTGTAGCCAATGAGTTTCCTCAGGTGATCACTCAGCTGGGGGCAGAAGAGTTCCTGGTAGGTCATGATCCGCTTGCCGAAGAGGATGTTGCTCGCGGCAATCGAGGTGGCAAACTCTCCTGCGTAGCCATTGTCAATGGTCTCCGGAGACATGCCCTGGCCCTGAATGCTCAGCTTTTTGAGCAAATCCACCAGATCGGTATCGCTCTTGGGGATGGAGGTGGCGTTGTCCTCAAATTCAATGTTCAGCTTGGGCAGTCTGGGGTGACCCGAGAAGGCCCAGCGGTAGCCGGCTCGGTTGATGAAGTCTTGAATCTCCGCTGGCGTGCCCGCCGTGGTGGGAATGTCCGTTCTGCCTGAGCGAATCACCTCCTCTTGGACCATCTCCATGGTCCGGGCGGGAGAGGGGTCGTTCTCATCGAGCTCGACCTTGACGTTGGTTCGACCCAGTGAGTTTCGAATCGAACTCATCACGTCGTTGAAGAGCAGCACGCTCCTGAGCGTGTTGATCACGCTCGTCTTCTCCAGCAAGCTTCGACCCAGTCCGTTGTGGTCGTGATCGAAAGCAAAGTAGGTGAAGTACTCGATCGGAACGTACAGGAGTTGGGTGTACTTTTGAGCCAGACTCCTGGCCAACATCAAGCGGTAGATCTCCTCGTTGGGCGTTACATGCACGCTGGTGGCGTGAACGCCGTTCTTCACACGCGCAATGAGATCGCGCTCAACCAAGTCGGAGTAGATCTTGGCGGCCATGTCAACCGTGACGCGGCCCCGGTAATGGCCTTGTCCGGACTCATTGAGGTTATTGCTCACCCTCTGCAGCAAATTGGTGCTGAGGTAGTTCCCAGCTGGATTCTGCAGTGAGTTGCCCACCGTGTTGTAGTACTCGCCCTCGTCCATGCTGTCAACAGCGTGGCCTTCCGCATCCAGGAGCACGTAGTAGCCGACTTGCTTTGTCGGATCACCCGGCGTGTGGACGACAGCAACCGCGCTGGAGTTGAAGTGCATGACCAGGGGCTTGCCCACGCTCTTGCGCTTCATCTCCGACTGCTTGGGCATCATCTCCACCGGAGTCATGGCGTAGTTCCGGGGCCGGGTCATGAGCTTTTCGATCTGATGATCGCTGAGCTCCGCGCTTTCCAGTCCGAACTTCGTCATCCTTCGACGGACCTCTTGACCACGAATCTTTGTGTAGAGGGAATTGAGTCGCGTCACGCTGGGATTGTCGGTGACCGTGATGTATTCGTCGAGATGGGGTCGGCCCTCAAACTCGATGCGCAAGCGCTGATCAATGGTCGACGTGTCTCGCGCGGAGGAAAACGACTCCAAGCCAATACCCGGACGCTTTTCCTGACTGAGCGTGGCTGAACCCAGAATACCCAGTGCTTTGGGTGTACCGTCCGGATTGATGAAGGACTGGTAGCTTTCCTTGGAGATGGATGAGATGGGCAGGTCGGAGTTGATGATCCGATCGAGTGCGTTCTCCGGAAACACCGCCACGGGGTAAGAGCCCTCCTCACCCAGGATCTTCCTGAGGATCACGGGGAGCGTCTTCTTGATAGAGTGCTCTTTGTCCAGATACTGATCCAGGCGCGTGAGGATATGCGCGCTCAGGTCTGAGGTGAAGATCCCTTCCGGACCAGACAGAGACAGGCTCGTGCTCATCATGTCCGAGGGCGACAAGATGGAACTCACGATGATCTGAAGCGTCATCTCCAGATCGGGATTGAGCTGCAGGTGCAGCTCGGCATCCCTGTTTTTCTTTCCTCGAAACCCCAGCAGCTCCCGAATGGTCTGAGTCTCGGCCGCCAGGCTGGCGCGGTTACCTCGGTGATCGCGCTGGACCATGGGGTTTCGATCCGCCACCACCTTGGTCAACAAAGCCGCGGTCTCCGGATCCTTCTTCACCAGCGTAGCGGGCTTGAATCGTGCCCGAGCGGACGCTGCGTTCTTGGGTTGAGGTACGATCATGATCGGCCTTTTTTGTGGGTATGTGAAATGAACAATTACTACGAGCTCTTTTTGCAATCCGCCATTCGCTACGCGGTAACTGTGGGGATCAAGCTCACAGATGTGGCGAAGTGCGTCAATCGTGGTGTGATCGCAGATGGACTTTCAGCCACCATCGATCCGATCGATCACCACACCTGGAAATATTATCAGAACATAGTCGGGGTGGCCCATCACAGTAAAACGTGGTCCGCCGACCCCAATTCCCTCAGCCCCGTCGAGGGCGTGGTGTGGTACGAAGAACCCATCCTGGTCACCAGCCTGATTCATGGCCGTGAGGTGGAGTTCACCTTATGCCGGGATCCCTATTGGGTTCGGGGGGACGTCGAGGACTGGGGGTCGGACACGGTGCCGGCCAAAAAATACCTTCTGGACGAAGTGACTCGTCAAGCCTATCAGTTCGGAGGCCGCTATTACCGAGAGCTGATCCAGAGTCATCCCACGCGTGAGGCCTACATCAACGCTGTGCTCAACCAGCAGCCCAATATCGATCAAGTTGGCTGGTGGCGGTACGATGAAATCGAGGCCGCGATTCAGGCCAAAGAAGGCCAGATCGTTCATCACCGCGCCGACCTGATCGAGCCACAAGAAGTATCGCTGCGCGCCGACCTCCAGGAATGGATTTACAAGTACGTCTTTCGTTGGGTCAACCGGGGATACGCCATCACCGATGACCTCTACACCGCAACCTACTTGGCTCAGTTGACGCTGAACCTGATTCCCGCCCTGATCACGCTCAGGTTGGATAGGTGCCGCACCGCCGAGGCTCACTCGTTTCACGTGCGCTCCTATCTGGCCAGCCACTGTGGCATGGACCAATGGCTGGAGGTACTCACTCAGGAGCAGCAGGGCTTCTTCTACCGAAATATTCAGTACCTGCAGCGCCATGCGGGAAAGAGCGACACCTTTGACTGGCTGATCGAGAACGTCATGCAGTCAAGGGGTTTCCCCGTCTATGCCTACCAGATGCAGCTGAGTGAGGCCAAGATGCTCCCGCAGAAGGAGGGCGATCCGATCAATTACCAGCCTGAGCCTGTCTTCACCAGAATCTCGCTCAACGAGCACCCGTCCAACTACGATGACGGCCGGTACACGTTCGATGAGATCCACGCCAAGCTCAACCCGCAGGCTGAGCTCAATGAGGACTACCTCTACTATCACCGTGACCGGGTTCTTAACCCACTGGTCACCAGCTCCAGTGGAGAGGTCCCCACCAAGGTGGTGGAGAGCGTCTACAAGTACTACGACGAGTCGGCACCCTACACTCGACCCTGGATGGCGTTGCAGCATTGGGGATGGCTTGCCTCTCAGGGGGTCTACCTGAGTACGCTCACGACGACCCTTCCAGGTCGCGAAGTCATGGTCCAGCTCACGGCCTTGGAAGGGTACCTTCTTTGGCTGTATTGCTTCCTCAGGGGCCACGGTGTTCTGATGACGAAGATCCCCCCTCTTTTCTTTGAACACGTTTGCCGCAAGGAGGAGAATTGGGCGGACTCCATCCGTGACCGGGTCAATCCCAAGACTTTGCCCGAATGGGTCTTGGAGCGATTCAAAAAGGGCAACCGTGAGATCGTCGTCCCCGACCTCTTTGGCAGCGACAGTCAAATTGGCACGGTGGAGGGCTTCTCCTATCTGCTCAACGTGGTTCACAGCTACTACCGTGATCAGTACCGGGTTGCGGCCGTCCAAGAAAGCGCTTACGCCTACTGCTCCTCCAGACTGGCGGCCGGTCAGTTCTGGGCCGACTACTGGATTCAACTGGAGGGCCAGGATGGACTTGTCACCGGAAAAGATGCGAGTCAATGGCTCCTGTCCAAGGGCTTGGAGTTTGACGACTACGCCGAGGAAGACTTCCGCAGCCTGGCCGATTGGCTTCAGGTCACCTTCACGGGACTCAAACTCTCGGATTCAGCCGATGTGCGCCGGGTGCAAAAGGGCCTCGTTGAGATTCTCAAGTCACTGAGCAGCTACAGCATCTCCTTCATCAGCGACGCGGCCAGTACCGACATCGCTCTTCTTCACGGCGCGTGCCCTCGCTTCAGCTATACCCGCACCCAGCTTCTCGGCGCCAACAGCTATGAAGCACCCATGGTCACCAGCTCCGTCCGTGCGGCATCTGCCCACTTGGATTTGGCCCCGGCTGACTACAATTCCGACTACGATTACGTTCAGTCCCATGAGCGAAATCGGATCGTGATTGATCTGAACAAACCCAGGTCCAGTGCAAGCGTTCAGACCCCGCCCTCGACGCGGATTGTTCTGACGCCTGACCGCCGGGGAGAAATCGGCTGGGTTGCTCTGGGAACGCCGAAGTTCACTGCACGTACGCCAGGACTGATCCATCCGCCGCAGGAGGTCATCTGGGAGATGTTCAAAGAGTCACTCTAAAATGATTCAAGATAAAATATCATGAACCCTTCTCATCCCCCTGCACGAGAACACGATCATGGATAAAATCGTCCGAACCGCCTATGGCGCGGAACTCATTCAGCGCCAACTCAGGAAAATCCCGTTTCTGGCCAGGTCCAACACCACGCTCAATCAGAAACTGGGCATCCTTCAGGATGCCGCCGTGCCCACCGGGGAGTACCCGACGGTGAATTACCTGGCCATCGGCAACCAGGGTCACACCTTTGAGATGGATGGCTCCGGCGTGGCCACGCCTCTGAACAAGCAGCACCTGGCCACTCATGCGGCTCCGTTCGGGATGACGCCCTTTGTGCTGAGGCCGGTCACCGATGATCTGGCTCCGGCGCAGCGCGAGCGCTACGCACTGCGAAAAGAAATCCAGGTCGGTCAACAGTGGTACGCCGCCTACTACCTGCGCCGCCTGGACCCCAGCTCGAACGACGTCCTGGCCGAATACAGGAAGACGGTGGACGGTGTGACCACTTCCCGGCCGTTCGTGCCGGATGCGAGCTCGCTCGATCCGGTGCCCAGCACCATCAACTTCGACGATGCCAACGTGGTGCTGGGCGAGAGCATCAGCTACGTCACCGAGACGCCCTTCATCATGACGTCCGATGACGTCCAGGAGTACCTCTCGGCGTGCAACCTGCTCTACGGCAGCGAGAACAAGGCCATCATCAGCGACATGGCGATCTGCTCGGGGTACGACTACTCCACCACCGTCTCCAGCGTGAACGGGGGATCGTTCCAGTTCACCGAGTCGATCTGCACCCAGGTCTTCACCTTCATGTCGTGTTTCCATGCGCTGCCCTACAACCGGCTTGGACTCACCACCACGCTGGGACTGGTCTCCGATAGCCCCCTGTTCATGATCGATGCGACCTGATTGATCATGTCGCCCCACCAGGATGTGTTTGTCTTCTGCGGCATCGACGGGGGGTCGGACACCTTGGGGTTGGCGACCCTGTACGTCGACCCCATGACCCTCGAGCCCATCCATCTGAAATCCCAGACCTTCGTCGCTTCTCGGATGAGTCGAGACCCCGATGAAATCAGGGTCTGGGGGGACAGGATCTCTAGGATCAGGGCTTTGGAGATGGCGGTGTTTGCCCACCTTCAGACCCACGGGGCGGATCAGGTGGGCATGGAGGCCCCTTTCTACAACCCACGCCGACCCAATGCTTTTGCGGCGCTGGTGGAGGTGATCTGCGCCATGCGTCAGGCGAGCTTCCACCACCGTCCCGATCGCAGCTTGATCTTGATTGATCCACCCACGGTGAAAAACGCAGTGGGTGCAAAAGGTAATGCGGACAAAGACCAAGTCAAACAGTGCCTCCTCACCCATCCTAGACTGAGGTCCGTTCTGGAAGGGGCGGGAGCGCACTGGGACGAGCACAGTGTGGACGCTGCTGCTGTGGTGTGGAGCCTGTTCCTCAAGTGGAGCCCTCCTTACCAAAGACTATGTGATCCGAAGTACCGGATCCGTCCTTTCCGTTGTCATTGGAGTCCCTGAGGTTAAGAGCCGGTGGTGCGGCGCATCCCAGGATCAGACTCCTCGCCCCCTTTCCGGGGCGAGTTTGCCGCACCACCTTGATGCCATTCTCTTCCCCTCCCTCTTTCCCTCATGGAGTCCGCTCGTGGCCGAAGTCATCTCCCCGTACCTGAAAATCACGCCGGCAGCCAACATCCTGGATATGGGCCACTCGCCGGTGTCCATGTCGGCCATTTACAAGCTCTCCGGCTACACCCCGGTTTGGCGACTGATCGAGTCCCCGCTGGGCCCTGGGCTGGACCTACCCGGCACGGTGACCTACCGCTTCGATCAGAACGCGCCTTGGTATCACCCGGAAGTCTACCATGAGTCGACCTTCGGCTTCAACCATGCCCGGGCCTTCGATGCAACGGACACGGTGGACATGATCCACCATGTCCACGGACTGCATCACGACTTCGATATTGGCTGGTACTACCGTATGGAGTTCGAGATGAATTCCATGCGTCAGGTCACCGGAACCCCTTGGTTTTTCTTCACTTTCCTGCTGGCACTTATGTTTTACCCCTTCTTTCTGATCCGTGACTGGTTCATGGATCACTGGTCCATGGACCGCAATGCATTCAAGTGGCTGGGCATCATCGTGGTCCTCAGCTTCCTCACCGCGTGGTGGATGAACACCGAGAATACCCGGGCTCAGATTCGGCAACAAGAAGTCCTCCAGCAGATCAGCGACACTCGGTCCAAAGCCCTGATCGAGTCCTATGGCGCTGCCCAGCTCGAGCACATCCAGAAACTCGAGGCCAGAATGAACGCCGAGCGGGAGGTCTCCAATGTGATGCAAGCCCAGCTCACGGATCTCATGCGACAGCAAACCGAACTGATGGCCGCTCAAGCCGAACAGCTCTCCCTCCTGCAGGCCAAAATGGAGCGGATGAGGATGGCTCGAAAGAGGTGACCTATGTGGGGACCCAGTCGCAAGAAGAAGCGCTCCCAGCAAGACCAGATGGCTTGGGAGCGCCATCGCCTGCTCATGACCGTGGCCACGACTTTCTCCGTGGTGGCTTTTGTGTTTGTTCTGATCGTCATGGGCTACTACGTGGAAAGCCTGCTCTCAGGAGAGCAGACGCCCACTCTGGCCCACATGTCTGACCTCATGGCGGGATTCTTCAAGGTCATCGCCACCGCACTCGGAGGATAACCCCCATGTCACGTATGACCATCGGACTGCTGTCCGAATCGGCCTCCCAGGCCCTCTCTTTTGGCCTGGAAGACGACAACAAGATCGGGGTCAAGGACCCCGAGAATGAATACACGTTCTACGCCAAGATCGAAGACGCTGAGCGAATCAAACGCCTGGGCAAGGTGGTCACCCAGGAGCAGTGGCAGATCAAGATCAAGAAGACGGATGACAACCTGGCGGGCGGCTCCATCCGCGTTCGACGCATCCTCGAAGACGGCCAGGAGCGGTTTGTTCGCACGACCAAGGTGGACGGCCGCCAACTCAAGGACGGACTCAAGGAGAGCCAGGAGCTGAACTTCGACAGCAACGCTGAAGAGTTCGCCATGTTCAAGTCCCTCTCGGAGGGCGGCATGCACAAGGACCGGGTGAGCATTCCTACCGGCATCGATGGCCTCACTTGGGAGGTGGATCTGTTCATCTTGGAGGCAGGTCAGTACGCCCCGTGGTGCAAGATCGATCTGGAGGTCAGCAAGCCCCTCCTGAGCCAACCCCCGCTGCCCCCCGTTTTCACCGAAGTCATCCGTGAACGCGGCCAGGAAATGGATCCGGCCAGCCGAGAGATCGTCAATCAGATCTACGCCAAGTACTTCATCACCCGAAATCATCAGGTCGTCCCCATCGAAGGCGATCTCTAAGGGCACTTCAGTCACCGCCTGGAAATACTCCCCCTTACCTGTGTCAGAGGTAAGGGGGAGTATGCCGGTTTTTCAGCTAAAACCGGGTCGACCATCATGTGACGAATTTTCAATAGCTCCTCCTAATCTTATCCAACAGTTTTACCGCGAGGGGGTGACTCCTCGCGGTTTAAGCCGTTTAGGACATGTGTGAGGGGCGCGCAAGACGAGAGGAAACACACATGAGTCTCTACAAGTTTGACTCGACGGGGCGCGCGCTCTCCAACCGAGCGATCGGAGAGCGCATCGCCTTGAAGAAGGTCGCGGCTTCACGGCATCTGTTTGCAGTGAGCCTTCAGGGACCTTTCTTTGAGAAGGGGCTCACTGTCCTGCACGTGAGCCCGACGGGCGTTCAGCGCACCCTGGTGCCGAGCGAGGACTACCACCTGGCCCTGATGTACATGGCGGCCAGTCGAAAACTCAACCAGCCCGTTTACGGTGCCATCAGTCTGGTGGACATCACCACCGAGGGCGAGTTGGTTCTGAGCTCTCAGCAGCTGGGCGGGCCAGTCGGTCTCTCCACGGTTCTGCGCGATCGCCTGATGACCACCGATCTAGGTGACCCGCGCTTTGTCACCTGGGAGAGCGCTTACGCTGATCTGGGTCTGAGTCTGCCTGATCTCCCGGCGGTCGACTTTGCCTGGAGCTCGCTCCAGGTCGATGAGGTCAAGAGGGCAGTGGAGGGACTGCGTGAGGCGGGCCTGGCTGTTCATCTGCGCGCCAGTCTGCTCAACAACCCTCAGGAGGCCAAGTTCATCCCGACGGCGGAGGAGATCGGCCTGGGTGAGCTTCCGAACTGGCCCGCAGCCACCGAGCAAAAGATGCTCGAGGGTGATGGCAAGAGCCTGATCTCTCCCGCCCTTCTGAAGCAGTCGCTGCCCGAGATGCTTCGCGAGCAGCTCGACCAGCTGGGGTACCTCATCCCGGTCCCCTTCAAGGCCGGGCTGAACATCACGTCTCTGAACATGCTGGTTCAGAAAGGGGCCTCGATCTACGCACCCCGGAGAGATCAGACCCTGCCCTTTGTCACCAATGGCGTCTTCTACCCCGAGCAGTGGGTGCTGATCCGCAGCACGGACAGGATGCACTGGGAGACGATTCGGATCTCGGTGACGGGCCAGGAGCCCACTCTGCCCACAGGGGCTCGGGTGTTCAATTTGGGAATCAGTCTTCCCAGCGAGGTCAAGACCCAGGCCATTCTCAATGACTTCATTGAGATGCAGTACAAGATCGACTACCATCTCGATGAGTCGACCTTGATGGTGGAGTACCCGCTCAAACAGGGAGACTCGATCGAGCTGCATTTTCTGAGTTTGGGTGCCAGAATGCCGGCCGATCGCCCCGTCTATCGGGTCATGGAGGTCACCAGTGGTGATCGGATCTTTGACATCCCCAATCTTGGATACCGGGAAGTCGAAGACCTGAGGGTTTCTCTGAACACGGTGGTCATCCTCAGCCTGAAGGCGGGGGACTATCGAATCACGGAAGATCGCCGCCTGGAAATCACCTACCCTTTGAGACTGGGCGACGTGATTGAAGTCGAGGACAAGGACCATCTGCCGGAAGTTGGCAAGATGCGCTCCCGCACTGACGCTCTCACTAGCTACATGAAGACCTAACTTCTCCCTGAAAAGGATTTCCCCTATGTCAGCCAACGACATTCGCTCACGTGACGGCCTTCCCTTCAATTTCGAGGATGGTCTGAAGGTCCGAGGTAACCTTTTGAGCGGCGTCAAGGGCGCCGCAGAGATCGGCTATACCCTCAAAGACACCGACACCGAAGTCCTGATTCTCCTGGATTGGATTCGAAAGGTCGACGGCGCCCTGGGCGCAGGCGGCGCCACGGGCGAAGTGGCCACCCAAGCGCTGGACGACGTCAGTCGAAAGATTGCCAACACGGAATTCGTCCAGAAGTTGCTGGCCAAGAAGCTGCTGGAGCTGGTGCCCTCAAGCACGCCGGCCAATCTCAGCGATCTGGCCAAGGTGGCCACCAGCTTGGGCAATGACCCCAAGCTGAAGGAGACCCTGATCGCGCTGATCGACAAGAAGGCCTCGCTGGAGGACGTGCGAAACGCAATGGGTCGCTTCCAGATCAACGAGGGCAGTGCAGATGACCTGCGCGCGAGCTTCACGCCGGAAGTCACGACGCTGGTCGACGGCATGCAGCTCTACGTTCGGGCCAAGCTGGCCAACTCCGGCGCGGTCACCTTCACGCCCAACTCCAGCAAGATCACCAAGGCCGCTGTGGTCAAGGGCTCGGGCGCCCCTCTGGTGGCCGAAGACATCGCGGGCCCGGGTCACCTCCTGCACCTGAGCTATCAGCAGTCCACCAACAGCTGGGTCCTGCTGAACCCCGCCAAGCCGATCAGTTTTCCCACGGCCACGCCGGCTCAGATCCGGGACCAGACCGCAACCGACGTGCTGGTGACCCCAGCCGGCCTCAAGCTGGCCCTGGACGCCGTCATCGGTCAGGTCCCGGCGGGAATGGAAACGCTCGCCAAGGTGAGCGCAGCCATCAACAACGACGCGAACTACCACAAGAACCTGCTCACTCTGCTGGAGAAGCTCGCTCCGAAAGAAGATGCGGCGCTCACCGGATCACCCACTGCGCCGACGGCGGGGCTGAACGTCATCGGCGATCAGATCGCCACCACCAAGTGGGTGACCCTCTATCTGCAAGAGGCTCTCAAGAGCGTCTCGATCTCGGACGCCACGATTCTCGTCAAGGGCGTGGTTCGACTGGCCACGATCAGTGAGACGCTCGAGCTCAGTTCCGAATCCCTGGCTGTCACGCCTAAGGGACTGGGGGCCTGGTGGGCTCAGCTCAAGCTGGCCACGACCTCCACGCCGGGTCCGGTCAGGATGGCCGACGACGAGCAGACTTACGATGGGGTCAGCCGTGAACTGGCCATTTCTCCGGCGGGACTGAAGTTCGCCATCGAAAGCGCCTTCTCTCAGTTCCTGGGAGGGCAGTCCTTGCCGACCTCACCGGGCATGGTGGGCGCCTCCAGCATCGTGGTGGGCCTGGTCTACTCCCTGCAGCTCTCGGCCACGGCAACGACCTCAGGCGCCACCATCGCCAGTTTCGACGTGAGTGTCAACGGAGGCGCGGTTCAGACGCTGGCCGCGACCAATGGCTCGGCCACGTTCAACTGGACGTCCTCCGGGGCGGTGGGCTCGACGGCCATCATCACGGCCACCTCCAAGGACAGCAATGGAAAGGTCTCCACAGCCTCGACCAAGTCGGTTCTGCTGTCCACGGTCACCGTCAACGCGCCCGTCCTGAGTGCGCCGACGTCGGGACAAACCAATGTCTCGCGCACGCCGGTGCTCACGGCCAGCACCATCTCCGCCACGGGCGGATCGGTGACCCTGGCCCAGTGCGAATGGGAAGTGCGCACGGCGCCCGCAGGTGGAGGGACCCTCAAGTGGTCAGGAAGCACCACGGGCGCGGGCGCCTACAGTGTCACGGTTCCGGCTGCATCCATCCTGGACCCGGGTGTGGTTTACTACGCCCGTCACCGCCAGGTCTCGACCGCTTATGGTGCGTCGGCCTGGGTGGAGAACAGTTTCACGACCGTAGCAGTCCCTTCGGTCCCCACGCTCTCAGGCGCATCGACCGCACTGACGGGTCAGGTCTACGCCCTGAGCATGAGCGCAACCGCCCAGGCCTCAGGTGCGTCGATCACGGCCTTCGAAGTGAGCATCAACGGAGGTGCGGCCCAGGTGGTCAACGCGACCAATGGTGCGGCCACGTTCAACTGGACGGCCACGGGCGCGGCTGGCGCCAAGGCAACCTTCTCCGTGCGTGCACGCGACAGCAACCAGAGCCTCTCAGTGGCCGCTACGAGGGAAGTCACGCTGGCCACGGTCACCGTGAACGCACCAAGCTTCATCTCACCCACGTCGGGTGCGACGGGCGTGAGCATCTCCCCTCTTCTGAGGATCTCGCCGCTGAGCCTCAGTGGAGGCGGCACGCCCAACCACGCCTCCACGGACTGGGAAGTGCGCACGGCGGCAGCCGGTGGCGGTGTGGTCAAGGTGTCTTCCCTGGCCAACGTCACGGCCAAGGAGCAACTCCAGCTCTCCTTGGGCGCGCTCGACGCAGCCACCAACTACTGGCTGAGGGCCAGGGTTCGTGATGCGACCTACGGCGAAAGCGCCTGGTCGGAAGTGGCTTTCACCACCGCGAACCAGTCCTCGGGACCGACGGTCGCCATCGATCCGGGCTTCGTCCCGGGTCAGTCCCTCTCAGTGGCCCTCTCAGCCACGGTGGTGTCCCCGGCCACCTCGATCTCCAGCTTCGCGGTGAGCGTCAACGGAGGCGCGGAAGTGGTGGTGACGGCCTCCTCCAACGCCGCCACGTACACCATCGCTGCCAGCGTCACGAACGCGGTCGCTGCAGGCTCCACGCTCAGTGTCTCCGTGCGCAGCCTGGACAACACCGGCGCCTACTCTACCGCCACGGTGAAGACCTCGACCGCGGTGCGCGTCAACGCTCCCTCGGTCACGGCTCCGGCCTCGGGTGCCTCCAATGTGTCCATCACCCCGACGTTCACGACGGCAGCGCTCAGCGTCACCGGAGGGACGGACACGCTGAAGAACACCAGCTGGGAAGTGCTGACCACCGCCGGCGTTTCGGTCTGGTCGTCCCTGGATGACGCGACGAACCGCCTGTCGATCACCGTGCCTGCCGGCAGGCTCTCGGACTCCACCAGCTACCGGTTGAGAGTGAGCCACCGCGGCAACGTGTACGGCGCCTCCGCTGTCACGGAAGTCACCTTCACCACGGCAGCCAAGGCGACCGGCCCCAACCTGTCGGGAGCCGCTTCGGCCTTCCGGGGATCGGACTACGTTCTCACCATCTCGGGAACGGCGGCCTCACCGGCCACGGCCATCACCAAGTACGAGGTGAGTGTCGACGGTGTGGTGAAGACCGAACTCAACGCCACGCTGGTCTCAGGGGCCTACACGGCCACCTACACGTGGCCTTCGACCGACACGGCAGCCAAGGCGGCGGGCTCAGCGGCCCTCTTTTCGGTGGTGGCCATCGACAACACCACGTCGCGCTCCAATGCTTCAACACGCTCCGTGACGGTCAACGGCGTGAGTGTGCTCGCACCCACGGTCGTCTCCCCCGTGGCGGCTTCGACCTCGGTGAGTCGCACCCCCACCCTCTCGACCCAAGCCTTCGCCGTCTCTGGTGGAAGCGATACCCATCTGGGCACGAAGTGGAAGATCACCCGGGTCTCCGATGGCGTCGTGCTCTGGGACAGTGGCTTGGACACGACCAACAAGACCAGCATCGCGGTGCCCTCAGGCCGTCTGCCGGGCGGCGTGCCTCTGGAACTCTCCGTGATCCACGTGGGTACCTCCAATGGCGACTCGCCCGAGACCAAGGTCACCTTCACCACGGTGGCCGAAGCGGCTCCTGTCCTGTCGGGTGCGGACACCTGGTACAAGAGCGCATCCTACAACCTGTCTGTGGCGGCCACGGTGACGGCCCCGGCCACCTCGGTCAGCAAGGTGAGCTACAGCCTCAACGGGGGCGCTTCGACCACGGTCGATGCAGCCGGAACCACCACGCCGATCGTGCTGCCGGCCAGCCTTGTCTCTGCCCTGGCTGCAGACAGCGCACTCACCCTGAGGGTGACCTTCACGAACAGCGCCACGGGCGTGTCTGAAGTGGCGACCAAGTCGCTCACGCTGAGGAACCCTGTGATCTCCACTCCGGTGGTGAGTGCGCCCACCTCCGAGCAGTCGGGTGTCGTGGCCAACCCCACGCTCTCGACCCAAGCCTTCACGGTCACGGGAGGAACGGCAACGCACAAGGCCACCAGCTGGAAGATCACCGAGTTCGGCTCAGCAACCACGGTCTGGTCGAGTCTGAATGATGCGACGAACAAGCTCTCGGTGGCGGTGCCGGCGGGCCAGCTCAAGGCGGGCACGCGCTACACGCTCACGGTGATTCATCACTCCAACGAGTTCGGTGACTCGCAAGCGGCCAGCGTCAACTTCACGGTCAAGGCAGCTGTGGCAGGGCCGACCCTCAAGGGATCGACCTGGGGCGTTCTGGCTGGAAGTGCGCTGGACTTCCTGATCGCAGCGGCACCGGTGGCTCCTGCCACCAGCATCGCTTCGGTTCAGTACTGGTTCGATTCGGGTGCGGCCACCACGACCACCACCAAGTCAGGCGCAGACTGGACGGCCCAGCTGAACGCCTCGCTCACGACCGGCAAGGCCGCAGGCACGGCCATCGTGGTGAGCGCTCGCACTCAAGACAACACGGGCGCCTGGTCCCAGGTGAGCACCCGCACGATTCGCGTTGGCAACGTCACCCGTCCCTCCATCACGTCTCCGGCTTCCAACGCGACCTCGGTCTCGACCCAACCCACGCTGATCAGCAGCGCTTTCTCGGTGGTGAGTGACGCCGACACCCATGCCAAATCGGACTGGGTGATCACCACGGTGAAGCCGTACTCGGAGGGTGGAACGGTCGCGGTGAGCAAGCTGGATTCGACTTCGGATCTGACCCAGTTCACGGTGGCCGCAGCCAATGCGCTCACGCCCGGACAGGTCTACTTCTTGCAGAATCGCCATCATGGTAACGTCTACGGTCCTTCTGACTGGAGTGCTGCCATCAGCATCACGGTGGGGTCCCTGGCTGCGCCGAGCGTGAGCAATCCGGCCAATGGCGCCACGGGCGTGAGCAAGACGGTCACCTTGGCCACCTCAGCATTCGCCAGCCCGGTCAGTGGGGACACCCACACCAAGACCGACTGGGAACTCTGGAGCGCTGCAGGAAGGACTGGTACCCTCGTCTGGTCGAGCCTGAATGACGCGACCAACAAGACCAGCATCGCCGTGCCCTCCGGCGCGCTGGCGGACAATACGGTCTACTACCTGGCTGTTCGCTATCACTCAACTCAGCTGGGTGCGGGCGCCTACGCTGAGGCGTCCTTCCGAACCGCGGGTGAGCTGGCCATCACTCAGATTCGCAAGATGACCGCGGTCAATGCGAGTCTGGCTGCAGCCAGCTACAACGGGGACGGTTACGGCACCAGCGTGGCTATTGCCAAGACGGTGGGCGTGAACTCGGCGCGCTACGGCGCATCGAGCCCTTACTACGACTACTTCGACGGCAGCGTCACCGACTCCGGACTGGCAGACTTCGGCACCATCGCTCTCACGGCAGTCGTCACGGTGATCAACCGAGCGGTGTACACCGGTCAGTCCAACCCTGGAGAACTCTTCGGGATGTGCTGCGCAATCTCGGGCAATCTGAGCAAGCATGCAGTGGGTTGGCCCCTGAACACCACGGGTGGCTATGCTTTCTACAACCACGGCTCGGCAAGACTGTACAACTTCAATGGCTCGGCCATGAGTGTACCCAGTGGTGCGGCGGGGGGCTCCTTCCTGGTCATGTCGGACATGAAGGGCTATCAGTACTACGCCAACGACATCAAGATGTCGGCCGATGGCCTGACCGTGGCGGTGGCGTGCTACCGCCTCGACAGCGGTGGCGACAACACGGGTGGTGTCTTCATCTACACCTTCAACTCTGCCACGGGCCTGTACGAACAACAAGCTGTCCTGAAGCCCACGACGGTCGACAGCGATGAGTTCGGCAACGCCATCGACCTCTCGGACGACGGCAACACCCTGGTGGTGGGCTCAGCCATGGCGGACACGGCCACTGGCTACGATGGAGGATGCGCTTACGTCTTCCGTCGCTCAGGCACCACCTGGACCCAGAGGGCGAAGATCATCCCCTCGGAGGCGGTCAACTCAAGCTACTTCGGCGTGAGCGTGGCGGTTTCTGGAGACGGCTCAACGGTGGCCATTGGCTCGCCTCGACTGGACAACGCCCAGTCCGACTCCGGCGCAGTGCACATCTTCGTCACGTCGGACTCCGGTGTGACCTGGACGCAGCAAGCAAGGCTGGCGGCTCCGGATGACCAGGCCGCAGCCCTCTTCGGCATGGCCGTGGCGCTGTCGACGACTGGCAACAAGCTCCTCACGGGTGCGCCTGGCGTCACCGTGTCCTCACTCGCCAACGCAGGCCGGGCCTACGCTCACATCCGCTCAGGCACCACCTGGACGCTCAAGGGCAGCCTCTCGCCCACCACGCCGCTGGCCAGCGCCCAGTTTGGGTACAGCGTGGACATCACGGGAGAGGGCAACCACGGCATCGTGGGTGCGCCGGGGGGTGCCTCGGTGGCAGGTGCGGCCTACATCTTCCAGATCTAACCCAACAGGAGCATTTGACTCATGAGTACCCTGTACGCCAGGGTCTCTGAAGAGGGGGGCATCGATCTCCCCTTCTCAGAAGACCAGATCTTTCAACTCGGTCATCCTCTCTCCTGGTACCTGCCACTGGAGATCTTGCCCGAGCCTGCAGCGATCAGTGGGTATCGCTGGGCCAGCGTCGTCACGGCCTACCCCGATCGGGTGGTTCAGAGCTGGTCCAAGGTCCCTTTGAGTGAGCGCTCTCGCCTGGCGCAGCTGCTCAGCGATGAGCTGGGTCGCCCCCTGTCGGAGCGACAAGGCGCCGAGCCCAGCTCATCGCTCGTGTCGGCCTGGACCGCACAGGCTTGGCAAGACCACGTGGAGACCGATGCCCGAGCCCGGGGATTCCCGAACTCGGCCTGCACCAGCCTGCTGGAAGACCACGCCGACAAGACCATCGCCAAGGCGGCCAAGGCGCACCGCGGTCGTGCTCACCTCGTCTACAGCAAGGCCACGAACCTCCTGAGGACCTGGATGGGTCAGAGGAGGCCCCCGGTGGAGCTGGCGCACGCGCTGGCCCTTCTCACTGAAGCGCTCCAGGGCTGATCCTGGGGCTCACTATCGGCCCATAATGAGGGCATCTCACGGGCAGGGAGATGCTCAAGGGGGATGCGATAGGGTGAGTCTGAAGTTCAAAGCTCACCCGGGAGTCGGGGGTGTTAGGAAGAGGCCTTGGTCCTCTTTGGATTCCCTCCTCTCCCCCAACAGTTTCCTTTTCCAGTCCTTCGTTCTGCCTTGAAGGCACGCGCCATGAATACCTATGCAATCGTCAAGAACGGTGGGGTCGTCGATTACCCGGTGACCTCGACCTCTCGTGCCCTGTCTTCCGGAGAGCAGCTCCTGCCTTGCCTGTTCCAGGTCGCGCCACCGGTGGCTGATACCAAGTACCTCATTCCGGTTTTCCGAGTCGAGTCCGATCGTGTCGTGGTCACCTACCGCGTTCTGGATCTCTCTCTGGACCAGATGCTGGAGAAGATCAGGCCTTACATCACGAGGGACAAACGCCTTCCTTTCGTCGGCTACGTCCCTTCAGCCGAACTCTATCGCGAGCTGCAGCGTCAACTCGAGGTGGGTATTCGCAATCGACTCAATGACTACGCCAAGAAGAACGGCGCCTCCAGTCTGGAAGCCCTTCTCTCGCTGGGTCAATCGTCAGATCTGAGGCTCAAGCAGCGCGCCGAAATGGCCCTGACCTGGTCTCGCACGGTCTGGAACAGCTACTACGCGTACTACCAGTCCATGCTCAGCGGCGTGGTTCGATTCCCTCACATGGTCTCGGAAGTCTACACGAGCATCGGCCTGGGGGCATGAAGAGTAACTCCTTTGAGCTTACACAGCTTGAAGGATTGAACAGCATAGGAGGAGGGGATTCCCCCTCCTCCTTTATGCCGCCCTGACTCAAGAGGGAAGAAAGTCGAGATTCAGAACTTGCACGGGCCGCTGTCCCACGAAGGTCCTGACCCCAGAGTCCCCCGACATGAGGACCGTCTCATGGATCAGGGGCAGGACCAGTGCGGTCTCGAGAACCTCCTTGCTTTTGGCCTGCAAGATCACATCTAAGGTCCAAGCGGTACCGGGCGTGAGTCGAACCACCAGAGGGCCCCTCGGATAAAGGCTGATGTTGGCGAGGTTGAAGTCTCTGCGCGTATCGGTGAGCGTGCGAGCGGCAATCAGACCCGACGCCGCCGCGTCCGATCCATCGGAGGAGAACCCCCTCACCAGTCCCGTGTCCTGCGGATAGACGCCCCAGGATGATCCGGTGTCAGGCAGATTGCTCAGCCGAGAGACCCGCATGGAGGCAGAAAACACACCGATCTCCTGCAACTTACCCATCGCCTCCAGCCACATCCAGGGCAGCCACCGGATGGTCGTGGAGGCGTGACGACCGTTGAGAAGACTGTCCCTCTCGTCGTTGACGGCCACGCTCAGGCTCACCTGGGCACGCCCGTTGGGGTCGATGATGGATTTCGCCAAGATCCCCAGGGCAAGGGATCGCTGGCCGAGGTTGATCGAGCCAACATCTGAGCTGACGACCGTGTTGCCTTCCCAGTCCAAACCGATGAAGCCCCCACCGATGACCGTGCTTGCACTGGGTCGCCACAGGACGCTCTCGAACGTGGACTGGCCAGGCTGCTGCCTCAAGTTCAGGCTCGCCGCACTGACCTGAGTGACGTCATAGGCTGCGATCAGATCCTCGGTGGCCCTCACCTCCTCGTCCAGATTGTCTTTCCTCACACTGGCCAAGAGCTGAGCGCGAGACACCTCAGCCAGCGCACTCTCCACTTGAGTGTAGAGGGTTGCCGCAGCCGCACCCTGCTCGGTTGAGGCCTTCAGGGCCCTCGCCGCATTGGCCACGGCGAGAATGAAGAGGTCATCTCGGGTCTGGCTGAGACCTGCTTTCAAGACCGCGATGGAAGAATCCACGTATTGGAGGATTCGTTCGTGATCGATCTGATCGCCCAGCAGGATGGCTGAGCGCACCCGCTCGATGGCTTCAACCATGTGCTCGAAACCGATTCCTTCTCCGAGATGATGAAGGTGAAGGGTAGCCTCGAGCTCGCTGGGCCGATTGAGGATGTTCTCGAAGATCACCTTGCGCTGATCAGAGAGCGTCCTCACGATCTGCTGGGCGATGGCCTCGTAGATGCTGGTCTTGTTGTCACCCAGCGCCTGGTAGCTCAGAGAAATCCTGCGGTGGACCTTGGGATTGATGATGAGGATGACGGCGCAGATTTTCTGCGCACCAGCACTCATCATCGTGGGCAGCGCACATAGGTAGTGGTGCACGTAGTCCAGGCCGGGCTTGAGGTTTTCCCCGGTGGAATGGTCCAGGATACGCAGGCTCTCGGCGTAGTAGGCGCCAGCACCAGGAACGACGACGCGCAGTTGAGCCTCTCCGATATCGCGGATCTCGCCCTCGACGGCATTGTCACGGGACGCGCCCGTGTAGTCCAGCGCATAGCGACTGGGCAAAAGTGAATTCATGCTGTAACCTCACTCAAAATAGGGTTGATTCAGAAGGCTTCAGTCCACATGGTGGCGCCTGAGCTCGATCTGATAGAGCGCGCCCTTGCCCAAGTCGGTCTCAGGCTTGGCCACAAGACTGAGCTCAGCCACTTCGGCCACGGCCACGAAATCCCAGGTGAGCTTCACCACGCCCTGGCTCACGGCGGTGGCCTTGGGAGCGAGTTCTTTCCCGGCGTAGTGCGCACTGATCCGAACCGGGAGGTTGGGATCCAGGCAAACCATCAGACTCAGTCGGTGAGTGACATAGGCGTCGAGCCGGTGGGGCTGGGACCAGACTTTTCGAGGGGCACTCACGCAGACCGCCAAGGCACGTTCGGACAGAGGCAGTCTCTTCAGGAGCTCTTGGGTCCCATCGGGGACGAAGTAGCGGCTTGTG
>JACCDQ010483147.1_pt1 | contig 21812 bp, 23 predicted proteins | sample 7446031 | NCBI WGS metagenome assembly JACCDQ01 (sample SAMN15323442, study PRJNA562643) | freshwater metagenome | isolation source: river surface water | place: USA:Blue River Watershed | collected 2017-08-17
GAACTCGCCTTCAAGGCGCCCGAAGAACCGCTGGCCTTCATGAAGGGCGAGGCCGCGCTGATCGGCCACAACGCTTTCACCAAGCGTCCGGCCGATGTGGCCTACATGCACTACGAGTGCGAACTCGCCATCGTGGTCGGCCGCACCGCCCGCCGGGTGAAGAAGGCCGATGCCTACGACTACATCGCGGGCTACACCGTGGCCAACGACTACGCGATCCGCGACTACCTCGAAAACTGGTACCGCCCCAATCTGCGCGTGAAGAACCGCGACACCTGCACGCCGATTGGCCCCTGGCTGGTCGATGCGGCCGATGTGCCCAACCCCATGGCGCTCAAACTGCAGACCACCGTCAACGGCAAGGTCACGCAAAGCGGCAGCACCACCGACATGATTTTTGATGTGCCCACGCTGATTGAATATTTCAGCAGCTTCATGACGCTCAACCCCGGCGACCTGATCCTGACCGGCACGCCCGACGGCATTGTGGATTGCCAGCCCGGCGACGTGATCGTCACCGAGATCGAAGGCATCGGTGCCTTGACCAACACCATTGTTTCCGCCTGAACCCCTGTAGGTCGGAGCTTCAGCTCCGACGAAACCCGTGTTGGGGCTGAAGCCCCAACCTACAAACTGATCCTTGTAGGTCGGAGCTTCAGCTCCGACAAGACAGAAAGAGAGATGCAGCATGAAAATCGATCACCTGATCAACGGCAAGAGCGTCGCAGGCAGCGACTACTTTGAAACCATCAACCCCGCCACGCAGCAGGTGCTGGCCGAAGTCGCCTCGGGCGGTGAAGCGGAAGTCAACGCCGCTGTGGCCGCCGCCAAAGCCGCCTTCCCCAAGTGGGCCGCGACCCCTGCCACCGAGCGCGCCAAAATCATGCGCAAGCTGGGCGATCTGATCACCAAGCACGTGCCCGAAATTTCGGAAACCGAAACCCAGGACTGCGGCCAGACCATCAGCCAGACCGGCAAACAGCTGGTGCCGCGTGCGGCCGATAACTTTCATTACTTTGCCGAAATGTGCACCCGCGTGGACGGCCACACCTACCCCACGCCCACGCACCTGAACTACACGCTGTTCCACCCGGTGGGCGTGTGCGCGCTGATCAGTCCGTGGAACGTGCCCTTCATGACCGCCACCTGGAAGGTCGCGCCGTGCCTGGCCTTTGGCAACACCGCCGTGCTCAAGATGAGCGAACTCTCGCCCCTGACCGCTGCACGTCTGGGCGAATTGGCCCTCGAAGCCGGTGTGCCCGCTGGTGTGCTGAACCTGGTGCATGGCTACGGCAAAGAGGCGGGCGAGCCGCTGGTCTCGCACCGCGATGTGCGAGCCATCAGCTTCACCGGCTCCACCGTCACGGGCAACCGCATCGTGCAAAGCGCGGGCCTCAAAAAGTTCAGCATGGAACTGGGCGGCAAAAGCCCCTTCGTGATCTTTGAAGATGCAGACCTGGATCGCGCCCTGGACGCTGCCGTGTTCATGATCTTCAGCAACAACGGCGAGCGCTGCACCGCAGGCAGCCGCATCCTGGTGCAGCAAAGCATCTACGCCGACTTTGCCGCCAAATTCGCCGAGCGTGCCAAACGCATCGTGGTGGGCGATCCGCTGGATGAAAAAACCATCGTCGGCCCGATGATCAGCAAGAACCACCTGGCCAAGGTGCGCAGCTACATCGAACTCGGCCCCAAGGAAGGCGCGACCATGCTCTGCGGCGGTCTGGATCAGCCCGGCTACGCCGCCGATTTGCCCGCGCATGTCAAAAACGGCAACTTCGTCTGGCCCACCGTGTTTGCGGACGTCGACAACCGCATGCGCATCGCGCAAGAAGAAATCTTTGGCCCCGTCGCCTGCCTGATCCCGTTCAAGGACGAGGCGGATGCGATTGAAAAAGCCAACGACATTGAATACGGTTTGAGCAGCTACGTCTGGACCGAGAACCTGGGCAAGGCCCACCGCGTGGCCGCCGCAGTCGAGGCGGGCATGTGCTTTGTGAACAGCCAGAACGTGCGCGACCTGCGCCAGCCCTTTGGCGGCACCAAGGCCAGCGGCACCGGCCGTGAAGGTGGCACCTGGAGTTACGAAGTGTTCTGCGAACCGAAGAACGTGGCGGTATCTCTGGGAGGCCACCACATTCCGCATTGGGGAGTCTGATCATGCAGCGCCGTGAGCTCTTGTTGGGTGCCGCTGCGGCGGCATTGCCTTGGTCTGCACAAGCGCAGGCTTGGCCTGCCAAACCGATCCGCTGGATCGTGCCCTTTCCGCCAGGGGGGACCACCGACGTGGTCACACGCCTGGTCGCAGCCGAATTGACCAAGTCGCTTGGACAAAGCGTGGTGGTGGACAACAAACCCGGCGCGGGCACAGTGCTGGGCGTGGACCTGGCGGCCAAGGCCCCGGCCGATGGCCACACCCTGGTCACCGTGGCCAACAGTTTCTGCGTTAACCAGACCTTGGTGAAAAACCTGCCCTATGACGGTCTGCGCGACCTGCGCCCGGTGGGCCTGATGGGCATGTCCGAGCACGTGTTGGCCACGCATCCTGGAAGCGGCCTCAAGACCGTGGCCGACCTGATTGCTGCTGCCAAAAAGCAGCCCGGCAAGCTCAGCTACGCCTCGTTTGGCGCGGGCACGTCGGCCCACATCTCGGGCGCCATGCTCGAGGCGCAGGCCGGTATCGAGCTGATCCATGTGCCCTACAAAGGCCAGGCCCCGGCGCTCAATGACCTGATCGGCGGGCAAGTCACGGTGATGTTCGGCAACTGGCCCGAGTTTCGCCAGCATGTTCAAAGCGGCAAGTTGGTCGCATTGGGGATGGCCACGGCCAAACGTTCGCCACTGGCACCGCAAATCGCAACGCTGGCCGAACAAGGCCTGCCCATCGAGTCCAACTCCTGGAATGGCATGCTCACCCGCAGCGGCACACCCGATGCCGTGGTGCAGCGCCTGAATGCGGAGATCAACAAGGCCCTGCAGGCGCCCGCTGTGGTGCAGGCCTTTGCGGACGGCGGCATCGTGTCGCTGGCTGCCACACCCGAGCGCTTTGCAGCCTTCATCCGCAGCGAGACCGACAAATACGCGCAGGTGATCCGCAAGGCTGGCATCACGGCCGAGAGCTGAACAGGAGACAGACCATGGGACAACTTGCCCTCGCGGCCAAAATCACCCACGTGCCCAGCATGTACCTGAGCGAGATCCCGGGGCCACGCTTTGGCACGCGCCAAAGCGCCATCGACGGCCACAAGGAAATCAGCCGCCGCTGTCGCGCCCTGGGCGTGGACACGCTGGTGGTGTTCGACACGCACTGGCTGGTCAACGCTAACTACCACATCAACTGCGCGCCGCACTTCAAGGGCAGCTACACGAGCAACGAGCTGCCCCACTTCATCAACCACATGGCCTTCGAGTCGCCGGGCAACCCCGAGCTGGGGCATTTGCTCGCCAAAGTGGCGAACGAGCACGGCGTGGAAACCCTGGCACACGACAACACCACGCTCGACCCCGAGTACGGCACGCTGGTGCCGCTGCGTTACATGAACGACGACCAGCACTTCAAGGTGGTGTCGGTCTCGGCGCTGTGCATGGTGCATTACCTGAACGACAGCGCCCGCCTGGGCTGGGCCATGCGCGAAGCCGTCGAGAAGCATTACGACGGCAAGGTGGCCTTTCTGGCCAGCGGCTCGCTCTCGCACCGCTTTGCACAAAACGGCCTGGCGCCTGAATTTGCCCACAAGATCTGGAGCCCTTTTCTGGAGCAGCTGGACAAACAAGTCTTGCAGATGTGGGCCAACCGCGAGTGGAAAGCCTTTTGCGAGATGCTGCCCGAGTACGCCAGCAAGGGCCACGGCGAAGGCTTCATGCACGACACGGCCATGCTGATGGGCGCTTTGGGCTGGACCGCGTATGACGGTGGCGTCGACATGGTCACGCCCTACTTCGGGGCCAGCGGCACAGGCCAGCTCAACGCGATTTTTGAAGTGACTCCGCAGGACGGCGCGCAGGTGCCCGCGCCAGTGGCCAGCCACGCCGAAGGCTATACCGCCATCAGCACGAGGCTGTGACCATGAAATTTCCCCGCAGGTCGGAGCTTCAGCTCCGACGTGTGTCTCCCGCTAACTTGTCGGACCTGAAGGTCCGACCTGCACAAGGCTGCATGCTCATGACATCTCTCTGTAGGTCGGTGGCTTCAGCCCCGACATGGATCTTTGATAAACCAACAATGTCGGACCTGAAGGTCCGACCTACAAAGACAGAACCATGCCCCATCTAGTCATCCTTTACACCGGTCAACTGGACGCCGAAGTCCAGATGACCACCCTGTGCCGCCAGATGGCGGACGCCATGCTCACTGTGAAAGACGAAGACGGCAAGCAGGTCTTTCCGACCGGCGGCACGCGCGTGCTGGCTTACCCCGCGCCGCACTACGCCGTGGCCGACGGGGGCGCAGCAGGTCTGGCCGCTGGTGGCACGGGCGACTATGCCTTTGTGTACCTGAACGTGCGTATGGGCCGAGGCCGCAGTGAAGCGACCCAGCAACGCGCTGGGCAGACGCTGCTGGAAGTGGCCAAGGCTTTCTTTGCGCCCGTGATGGCGCAGCGCCACATCGGCATCACGCTGCAGATCGATGTCGGTCCCGAAGTGTTTGACGCCAAGCACAGCAATATCCACCCGCTTTTCAACAAGGCCTGAACCATGTCCGTGTTCACCGAAGACCAGATCCAGCAGCTCGCACGCGAGCTCAACCAGTCCGAAAAATCCCGCGTTCAGATCGAGCACTTTTCCAAGCGTTATCCGGGCATGACGATCGAGGATGGGTACCGCATCAACCGCGCCTGGATGCAAATCAAGTTCGCCGAAGGGCGCACCATGATCGGTCACAAGATCGGCCTCACCAGCCGCGCCATGCAGGTGTCCAGTCAGATCGACGAGCCCGACTACGGCACCCTGCTGGACGACATGCTCTACACCTGCACGCCCGGGCTGGTGCTGGATATTCCGCACAAGAATTTCATCGCCCCGCGTGTCGAGGTGGAGCTGGCCTTCATCCTCAAAAAAGAACTGCGAGGCCCGAATGTGACGGTGGAGCAGGTGCTCGATGCCACCGAGTACGTGACGCCAGCGATTGAGATCATCGACTCGCGCATCGAACAGTTCGACCGCCACACCAAGGTCATGCGCAAGGTCTACGACACCATCAGCGACAACGCCGCCAATGCGGGCATCGTGCTCGGGGCCAAGCGCGTGGACCCACTGACCACCGACCTGCCCTGGTGCGGCGCCGTGTTGTGCCAGAACGGCGTGGTCGAAGAAACCGGTCTGGCGGCGGGTGTGCAAGGCCACCCGGCCGTGGGCATTGCCTGGCTGGCCAACAAGCTCGCACCTTGGGGTGAGCACCTGCAAGCGGGTGAGATCGTGCTCGCTGGCTCGTTCACCAAACCCGCACCCGCCAAAGTGGGCGATGTGTTCGACGCCGACTACGGCCCGCTGGGCAAACTTCAATTCCGTTTTGTCTGAGAGGCACAAGATGAACACACCGACCAACCTCTTCAAGCAAGCCCTGCGTGAGCGCCGCCCCCAGATCGGCCTGTGGATGGGCCTGGCCAGCGATTACACCGCCGAAATCTGCGCTCTGGCCGGATTCGACTGGCTTGTCATCGACGGCGAACACTCGCCCAACAACTTGAGCAGCATCCTGGCTCAGCTCAAAACGCTGGCCGCCTACCCGAGCAGCCACGCGGTGTGTCGCGTGCCCGTGGGTGAGACGGCGCTCATCAAGCAATACCTGGACCTCGGCGCCCAGAACATCCTGGTGCCCATGGTCGACACGCCCGAACAAGCCGCGCAGCTGGTGCAAGCCATGCGCTACCCGCAGGACGACGGGCAGGGCGGTGTGCGCGGCATGGCCGGGGCGCGTGCTTCGCGCTGGGGCCATTACACCGACTACTTCAAGCGCGCCAACGAAGAGGTGTGCCTGCTGGTGCAGGTTGAATCGCTCGAAGCCCTGAAGAACCTGGACGCGATTGCCGCCACGCCCGGTGTGGACGGTGTGTTCATCGGCCCTGCGGACCTCTCGGCCAGCATGGGCCATGTGGGCAACGCAGCCCACCCCGATGTGCAGGCGGCGATTGCCGATGCGATCGCCCGCATCCTGAAAGCGGGCAAAGCCCCCGGCATCCTCACGCCTGACCGGCAATTGGCCGCGCAGTACCTGCAGCAGGGGGCGGTGTTCGTCGCCGTGGGTCTGGACACGCAAATCCTGATGCGCCAGACCACCGACTTGGCGGCGCATTTCAAATCGGCCGTGCCCGCTGCTGCGCCCGCCAAAGGTGCCACGTACTGAATTGCTTTAATTGGGGTCAGATCCCAATTAATCCACGTTCGGTGACTAAATCAATAAATGGGTTCTGACCCCAATTGAGGAGATAACGATGTTCCCCACACCCCAACCCGTGGTGTCTTCACTGCAAGCGCGAGTCCATCCTGACGAGTGGCAGGCCCGCCTGCAGTTGGCCGCTTGCTACCGCGTGTTCGCCATGCTCGGCTGGACCGAGATGATCTACAACCACATCACGCTGCGCCTGCCCGACAGTGTGACCGGTGGCGACAAGCAGTTTTTGATCAACCCCTTTGGCCTGCACTACAGCGAGGTCACGGCCAGCAACCTGGTCAAGATCAATATGCAAGGCGAGGCGGTGGATGGCTCGCCCTACAAGGTGAACCCTGCCGGCTTTGTGGTGCACGCCACGCTGCACGGCGGCATCGACGGTGCCCACTGCGTGATGCACACCCACACCACGGCAGGCGTCGCGGTGGCCTGCCTGAAAGACGGGCTGTCGCAAAGCAACTTTTATTCGGCGCAGCTGCACGACATGGTGGCATACCACGACTTTGAGGGCATCACCATCCACGCTGAAGAGGGCCCGCGGGTGCTGCAGAGCATCGGCAACAAACCTGCCGTGATCCTGCGCAATCACGGTTTGCTGTCCTGGGGGCAAACGCTGCCGCAGACCTTTGCGATTTTGTGGACGCTGCAACGCGCCTGCGAGATCCAGCTGGCGACGCAAAGCATGGGTGAACCGATTCCGGTACCCGAGCCGATTGCGGCCAAATGCACGCGCGATGCCTTGCAGTTCAATCCCAACCATGGCGCTGGGCAAGACGTTTTTGAGGCGCTGGTACGCCAAATGGACCGCATCGACAGTGGGTGGCGTGCATGAGCGACGTTCAGTTCAAGAAAGTCGCCATCGTCGGCGCAGGCGCCATTGGCGGCTGGATGGGCGTGCACCTGGCGCAAGCGGGTGCGCAGCTGAGCGTGCTGGCGCGTGGGGGTACTTTGCAAGCCTTGCAAAAGAATGGCTTGCAAATGCACCAGGGCGGTACGCTGCACACGGTGCCAGTGACCGCGTCCAATGACGCAGCAACGCTGGGCGTTCAGGACCTGGTGGTCATCTCGGTCAAGGCCCCGGCATTGGCCTCGGTGGCCACGCAGGTGGGGCCGCTGATCGGTCCGAACACAGTCGTGCTCACGGCCATGAACGGTGTGCCCTGGTGGTTCTTGCAGGGCTTTGGCGGGCCGGTTGTAGGCCGCTCGCTCAGTTCGGTGGACCCCGACGGGGCGATTGCCCAGGCCTTGCCTGCCCAGCACATCATCGGCTGCGTGGTGCATGCCAGCTGCTCGGTCGATGCCCCTGGCGTGATCCGCCATCACTTTGGCGATGGCCTGATTGTGGGCGAGCCTTCGGGTCAGAGCACACCCCGCGTGCAGGCCTTGTACGCCTTGCTGCAACAAGCTGGCTTCAATGCCACGCTGTCGCCGCAAATCCAGAAAGACATTTGGTACAAGCTCTGGGGCAATATGACCGTCAACCCGGTCAGCGCCATCACCGGGGCCACCACCGACCGCATTCTGGACGACGAGCTGGTGCGTGGCTTCATCTCGAATGTGATGTTGGAGGCGAAAGCCATTGGCGAGCGCATCGGCATCCCGATTGCGCAAGAGCCTGAAGATCGCCACGCCGTGACGCGCAAGCTGGGCGCCTTCAAGACCTCCATGCTGCAAGATGTGCAGGCGGGCAAGCCGGTGGAGCTGGACGCCTTGGTCAGCGCGGTGCGCGAACTGGGCCAGCTCACGCAGGTGGCCACGCCCTTCACCGATGCGCTCTTGGGTCTGAGTCGCCTGCATGCCAGGGGGCTGGGCTTGTACTCCGCACAATGAAACCATGACCACTGCACGCAAAGCCTTGACGGGCACCGCTTTTGCCACACTGCTTTTGATCGCTTTCATGATGGGGGCCAACCATGTGGCCGCCCGCTTTGCGTTCAACAACGGCGTGGATGTGGTGACGGCGGTGAGCTTTCGCAGCAGTGTCACGGCCTTGGTGGTGGGCTTTGTGCTTTGGCAGCAAAAGGTGTCCTTGGCCACCACGCTGCGTCAAAAGAAGTTCTTGCTGGCCATTGGCGCCCTGATCGCGGTGCAAAGCGTGTGTCTGTATTCGTCGGTGGCCCGCTTGCCGGTGGCGCTGGCTTTGTTGGCCTTCAACACCTACCCGCTGACAACGGCCTTTTGGGCCCGTGTTTTGTATGGTCACAAGGCCGAGCGTGCTGTCCTCATGGCCATGCCCTTGATGCTGATCGGGCTGGCGCTGGCACTCGACGTGTTCGGCGCCGCATCGGGCTTGGGTGCGGCAGCGCATTGGAGCCAGATCGGGGTCGGCATTGCTTTTGCCTTGGCGGCTTCGGCCACCTTTGGTTTGGCCATGGTGCTGACGCAGCATGAAGCGGGAGGTCTCGATGGTCGTTTGCGCACCTTCTCGACCATGGGTTTGGTCGCCATTTTTGCAATCACTGCCGCCATGACGCAAGGCGGCTTTCACCTGCCCACAGCGCAGCCCGGCTGGTGGGGCCTGGGCATGTTGACTTTTTTGTATGGCACAGCCTTCACGATCATGTTCACTGTTTTGCCCAAGCTGGGCGTGGTGGGCAACTCGGCCATCATGAATGTGGAGCCGGTGTTCGCGTTGATGCTGGCCTGGGCCTTGCTCGGGCAGTCGATCGCGCCAATGCAGTTGCTGGGCGCTCTGGTGGTGGTGTCCACCGTCATGTGGCTGGGCTTGCGCAAGCGCTGAGCGCTTCAGGAATTTTTCAGTTCCAAAGCCTGCTCATACAGCGTGTTTTTCGACTCGCCCGTGATCTCGGCCGCCAGCTTGACGGCCGTTTTCAAAGGCAGTTCGGGCAACAGCAGCTGCAGCACCCGCAAGCCTTCGCCACTCGTTGGGGTCACCGGTGCGTCGTGCACCACCAAAGCGAACTCACCGCGCTGACGGTCGGGTTTTTCAGCCAACCAGGCCGCAAAGTCTTGCGCTGCCACAGTCTCAATCTGCTCGAACTGTTTGGTCAGCTCCCGTCCCACGGTGATGCGCCGCTCACCCAAAACCGCCAGCGCTTGGGCCAGGGCTTCGATGCGGTGCGGTGCCTCGAGCAGCACCACGGCGCGGGTTTCTTGCGCCAAGGCTTGAACAGCGTGTTGGCGTTCACCCGCTTTGTTGGGCAAAAAGCCGGTGAAGACAAAACCACTTTCCCCGGTCATGCCTGAGGCGCTGAGCACCGTGATCACGCTGCTGGCGCCGGGCAAGGGCAAGACGCGGTAGCCTGCCTGCCGCACGGCGGCGGTCAGGCGGGCACCCGGATCGCTGATGGCGGGGGTACCTGCATCGCTCACATAAGCCACGCGCTCGCCTTGGGCCAGACGGGCGATCACGGTTTGTGCGGCTTCGGCCTCGTTGTGCTGGTGCACCGCCAGCAATTGGGCACCGGGGCGGTCAATGCCATAGGCGCGCAGCATCTGTTGGGTGTGGCGGGTGTCTTCGCAGGCGATGACGTCGACTTTTTGCAGAACATGCAAAGCGCGCAGGCTGATGTCGGCCAGGTTGCCAATCGGGGTGGCCACGACATACAGTGTGCTGACCGGGTGGTTTTGCTGTCCGGCAGCGTCATTCGCGGCGGCAAGGGCTGGCGCGAAAGACGCAGACAAGGGAGACGGAGTCAATGCAATTCCTCAAAAAAGACGGTATCGGCAGTGTCACGACCAAGGCCCGGGGTGATGCGGGCGAAGACGAGGCGCTGGCCTATTTGCAAGAACGCGGTTTGCGCTTGTTGCAGCGCAATTATCGGACGCCCGGGCGTGGGGGCGGCGAAATCGACCTGATCATGCAAATGGCCGACGGCACGGTGGTGTTTGTGGAGGTGCGAAAACGCAGCCGCAGCGACTTCGGCGGCGCGGCGGCCAGCGTGAGCTTCCAAAAACAAAAGCGCATCGTTTTCGCAGCCCGCCACTATTTGCTGCGCTGGCGGCATTTGCCACCCACCCGCTTTGATGTGGTCAGTATTGAGGCACAAGGACCTCAGTGGTTGCAAGCGGCCTTTGATGCAGCTTGAGGTGCGTTACCAATCCACACGAAATGCGAGGGCAAGGAGCATGATCGGCATGGCGCGCGGTTATCATCCCCAGCCATGTTAGACCTGCGAATTCAGCAACATTTCATCGACAGTGCCGACTTGCACTACCAGGTGGCCGAAACTTTGGCCAAGCCCGTGGATGCGGCCGTGCAGGCCATGCTGGCCTGCGTGACGGGTGGCGGCAAAGTGCTCACGGCGGGTCTTGGCGCTTCGGCGGCCATGGCCCAGTATCTGGCTTTGTTGCTGGTCGGGGGCTTTGAGCGTGAGCGCCCCGGGCTGGCGGCCATGGCCTTGGCCTCGGATGGTCTCATGGCCACCGCCTGGCCCGATGCGCAGGCCTTGGCCCGGCAGGTCAGGGCCTTGGGTCATACCGGTGATGTGCTGACTTTGATCAGCGTTCAGGGTGATGAGTCGGCTTTGGTAGAAGCGGTGCAAGCGGCTCACGAACGCGAGATGACGGTGCTGGCCTTGACCGGGCAAAGTGGCGGCGCATTGGCCCGACATTTGCGCGAAACCGATGTGCATGTGAGCGTGCCCCATGATCGGGTGGCACGCATCCGGGAAGTGCAGTACCTGGTGCTGCATTGTCTGTGTGATGGAATAGACACCCAATTGTTGGGTGAACAGGAGCCTGTTTAAATGAAACGCAATCTTCAATCGCTGATTTTTTCTGGAGCCGTAGCCGCAGTGGCGCTGTCGGGCTTGTCCGCTTGTGCACCTTTGGTGGTGGGCGGCGCGGTCATGACGGGCATGGTGGCGACCGATCGCCGCACCACCGGTTCACAAGTCGAAGACGAAGGCATTGAGCTCAAGGTGGCCAGCGCCATTCGTCAGGAGCTCGGGGACAGCGTGCACCTGAACGTGACGAGTTTCAACAAGCGTGTGTTGCTGACCGGTGAAGTGCGCACACAAGCGCTCAAGGAGCGGGCCGAGAAGCTGGCGCAAAGCCAGGAAAATGTGGGCGAGGTGGTCAATGATCTGGCCGTGACACTGCCCAGCAGTCTGACGCAGCGCTCCAAGGACACCATCATCACCGGTCAGGTCAAGGCTGGATTTCTGGATGCCAAGGACCTTCAAGTCAACACCCTCAAAGTGGTTACCGAGCGTGGCATTGTGTATTTGATGGGCCGTGTGACCGCGCGCGAAGCCAAACGTGCCACCGATGTGGCCCGCTCGATCAGTGGCGTGAGCAAGGTGGTGCGCGTGTTCGAAGAAATTTCGGAAGCCGAGTTGCAACGGCTGAGCCGTCCACCCATGTCCAAGTGAGGACTGCACCATGAAAAAAGCGGCCTGCAAGGCCGCTTTTTTGTGGGCGTCGACGCCAGGTCAGCGCAGACGGCGGATCAGGCTGGAGGTGTCCCAGCGGCCGCCGCCCATTTTCTGCACATCGGCATAGAACTGGTCCACCAGTGCGGTCACTGGCAGGCGTGCGCCGTTGCGCTTGGCTTCGTCGAGCACCAGGCCCAGATCCTTGCGCATCCAGTCCACGGCAAAGCCAAAATCAAATTTGTCATCGGCCATGGTCTTGCCGCGGTTGTCCATCTGCCAGCTTTGGGCGGCACCTTTGCCGATCACGTCCAGCACCTGGTGCATGTTCAGGCCAGCGGCTTGACCAAAGGCCACGGCTTCAGACAGGCCTTGCACCAGACCAGCGATGCAGATCTGGTTGACCATCTTGGCCAGCTGGCCGGCGCCCGATTCGCCCAGCAAGGTGAAGGCGCGTGAGAACGCCATGGCGGCAGGGCGCACGTTGTCAAATGCGGACTGATTGCCACCGCACATGACGGTGAGCACGCCGTTTTGCGCGCCGCCCTGGCCACCGGAGACAGGGGCGTCCACAAAGTGCAGGCCCAGCTTTTGGGCTTCGGCATACAGCTCGCGGGCCACTTCGGCCGATGCGGTGGTGTGGTCCACAAAGATGGCGCCCGGCTTCATGCCGGCAAAGGCACCGTCTGGACCCAGGACCACGCTGCGCAGGTCGGCGTCGTTGCCCACGCAGGCGAACACGATGTCGACATTCGCAGCGGCTTCGCGCGGGGTGGGGGCGCTGGCGTTGCCAGGGCACTCGGCCAGCCAGGCGGCGGCTTTGGCGGCGCTGCGGTTGTAGACGGTGACGTGGTGCCCCGCACGGGCCAGGTGCCCGGCCATGGGGTAACCCATCACGCCCAGGCCCAAAAAGGCCACTTGGCGGGCAGGGGTGGATTCGTAGGTCTTGTCGGCGATTTGGCTCATGAATTTGTCTCGGTAGTCAAAGATAGCCCGTTAATTTAGCAGCCTCGTCAAAAACCCGGAGCCTCTGTTGTGTATTGAGCGACAAGGCGTTTGGTACGCTTGGGGTCATGAACGCTTCGATTGCAGACCATTTGGCGCAGGTGCATGCGCAGATTCAGGCCGCTTGCCAGGCCGCAGGGCGCCCCGAGGCCAGCGTGCGCTTGCTGGCGGTTTCCAAAACCTGGGGGGCCGATGCCGTGCGCCAGGCTCATGCCGCCGGGCAAACTGCCTTTGGTGAAAACTACATCCAGGAAGCCGTAGACAAGATCACCGCCTTGCGCGATTTGCACTTGGAGTGGCATTGCATTGGCCCGATCCAGAGCAACAAGACCCGCCTGGTGGCCGAGCACTTTGACTGGGTGCACAGCATCGACCGGCTCAAGATCGCCCAGCGCCTGTCCGAGCAGCGGCCGGCCAGCTTGCCGCCTTTGCAGGTGTGCATCCAGGTCAATGTGGACGGTGGCGAGACCAAATCGGGCGTGTCGCCAGAGGATTTGCCCGAGCTGGCCCACGCCGTCGCGGCTTTTCCGAACTTGCGACTGCGCGGCTTGATGACCATCCCGGAGCCTGCCGAGTCGCCAGAAGCCGCCCGTGCGGTGCACCGCCAGGCTCGGCAGTTGCTCGAAGCCCTGAAGGGGCAGGGACTGGCGTTGGACACCTTGTCCATGGGCATGTCGGCCGATATGGAGGCCGCCATTCTGGAAGGCAGCACCATGGTGCGCGTGGGCACGGCCATTTTTGGCAAGCGTTGAGGGGCTGGGCGGGGCGATTTCGGGCCCGATTGGCCTTGTGCGTGTCCGGGTTGGCCGCTGGGGCTGCTTCTGCTGGGATAATGTCGGGTTGCACAGCCCCGATCTGGTGTTCAGGTCGGCGGTCTTGAGCTTGCCCACTCAAGGCAAGCCAGCGCTATTTCACTCAGGTTACACCATGGCTCAATACGTATTTTCGATGAACCGGGTTGGCAAGATCGTGCCGCCCAAACGTCAGATTCTCAAAGACATCTCGCTGTCTTTCTTCCCCGGGGCCAAGATCGGCGTGCTGGGCACCAACGGTTCGGGCAAGTCCACTTTGCTCAAGATCATGGCCGGCATCGACAAGGAGATCGAAGGCGAAGCCATCCCCATGTCGGGCCTGAAGATCGGGTATCTGCCGCAAGAGCCTCAGCTGGACCCTAACGAAACCGTTCGCCAGTCGGTGGAAAACGGCATGGGCGAGATCAAGGCCGCGCAGGCCCGCCTCGAAGAGGTGTATGCCGCTTACGCCGAAGAAGACGCCGACTTTGACGCCCTGGCCGCCGAGCAGGCCAAGCTCGAAGCCATCATTGCCACCGCCGGTGACGCCTCTGACCACCAGCTCGAAATCGCCGCCGACGCGCTGCGCCTGCCCCCATGGGACGCCGTGATCGGCAACCTGTCAGGTGGTGAAAAGCGCCGCGTGGCGCTGTGCCGCTTGCTGCTGTCGCGCCCCGACATGCTGCTGCTCGACGAACCGACCAACCACTTGGACGCCGAATCGGTGGACTGGCTGGAGCAGTTCCTGCAGCGCTTCTCGGGCACTGTGGTGGCCATCACCCACGACCGTTACTTCCTGGACAACGCGGCCGAGTGGATTCTCGAACTCGACCGTGGCCACGGCATCCCCTATAAGGGCAACTACTCCACCTGGCTGGAGCAAAAAGAAGCCCGCCTGGAACAGGAACAGCGCACCGAAGACGCCCGCACCAAGGCCATGAAGAAAGAACTGGAGTGGGCCCGTGCCAACCCCAAAGGCCGCCAGGCCAAGAGCAAGGCCCGTCTGGCCCGCTTTGAGGAGCTGAGCGACTACGAATACCAGCAGCGCAACGAAACTCAGGAAATTTTCATTCCTGTGGCCGAGCGTCTGGGCAACGAGGTCTTTGAATTCAAGAACGTCAGCAAGTCCTTTGGCGACCGCATGCTGATCGACAACCTGAGCTTCAAGGTGCCTGCGGGTGCCATCGTCGGCATCATCGGCCCCAACGGCGCCGGTAAATCGACCCTGTTCAAGCTGATCTCGGGCCGCGAGCAGCCCGACAGCGGTGAAGTCAAGATCGGCCAGACCGTGAAGATGGCCTTTGTGGACCAGAACCGCGATGACCTGGACAACAACAAGACCGTTTGGGAAGACGTCTCGGGTGGTCTGGACATCATCAACGTGGGCAAGTTCCAGATGGCCAGCCGTGCGTACTGCGGCCGCTTCAACTTCAACGGCGGCGACCAGCAAAAGAAGGTCGGCATGTTGTCGGGCGGTGAGCGTGGCCGTTTGCACCTGGCCAAGACCCTGATCGAAGGCGGCAACGTGTTGCTGCTGGACGAACCATCCAACGACCTGGACGTCGAAACCTTGCGTGCGCTGGAAGACGCGCTGCTCGAATTTGCCGGTTCGGTCATGGTCATCAGCCACGATCGCTGGTTCCTGGACCGCATTGCGACGCACATCTTGGCCGCCGAAGGCGACAGCCAGTGGGTGTTCTTTGACGGCAACTACCAGGAGTACGAAGCCGACAAGAAGAAACGCCTGGGCGAAGAGGGGGCCAAGCCCAAGCGCGTGCGCTTCAAGGCTTTGAAGTAATCAGCTGCTTTGCACAAGACAACGGGCCCTTCTGGGCCCGTTGTCGTTGGGGTCGTCTGTAGGTCGGCGGCTTCAGCCCCGACGTTGTGGACTTTGCAAAAATTCATGCCGAGCTGAAGCTCCGACCTACGGATTGGACAGCTTGGCGCGGGCCTTGTCGGCCCATATTTGCAAGCTGCCTAGCAAGTCTTTTTGGCTGAACGAGCAGCTTTCTTCGCTGAACAGGGCGCTGGCTTCCAGGCGGTCGAGCAGGTCACCCAGCACCACGCCGAATTTTTCGGGCAAGGGCAAGAGGGCCGCATCGCTTCGCCACTGTTGAATCAACACGTTTTGGGACACCGTGCCCTGCAGGCAGGCCGTGAGTGTGCTGTTCATGCGGGTCAGTGTGTCGAGTGCTGCGCTCATGGTCATGGGGTTCCTGCAAAGTCTGTGGCATTTCGAGGCGACAATCATGCCCCATGAAAGCCAAATCCCTCAAACCCATGCGCCTGGAAGACATCTTGTTCAGCCAGGGCTTTGGCACACGCCGTGTGTGTGCCGGTCTCGTTCAACAAGGCTACGTCAAAGTGGCCGGCGAGGTAGTCACCGATGCGGGCGAATTTTTCGAGCCCGAGGGGTTGATTTTCAATGTGCAAGGCGTTGATTGGCCGTTCAAAGAGCACGCCTATGTGTTGCTGAACAAGCCGGCAGGCACCGAGTGTTCACAAAAACCATCGACCTGGCCCAGCATTTACACGCTGTTGCCCGCACCCTTGCGCCAGCGCCCGCAAAAAGCCGCCGTGCAAGGCGTGCAGGCAGTGGGCCGCCTGGACCAGGACACCACGGGCCTGCTGCTCTTGACCGACGACGGCAAGTTCATCCACAAAATGAGTTCACCCAAGCACCATGTGCCCAAGGTGTATGAAGTGAGCACCAAGCACCCCATTACGCCAGAGATGGTGCAAAAGCTGCTGAGCGGCGTGGTGCTGGACGATGACCCCAAACCGGTCAAGGCTGCAGCATGTGAAGCGGTGGGCGAGCTGCACCTGAAGCTGACCCTGACCGAAGGCAAATACCACCAGGTCAAACGCATGCTGGCGGCAGTGGGCAACCGGGTGGAGGGTTTGCACCGTTCGCAAATCGGTGGCTTGGTCTTGAATGATCTGGCACCCGGTCAATGGCGCTGGTTGAGCGAAGACGATTTGGCTTTGCTCAAGCCTTGAGTGCTCTGCAGGCAGAAGCCGCCGACTTACAAATACCTTCGTAGGTCGGACCTTCAGGTCCGACATTTGCGGACTCCGGCACAGGCCCATGTCGGGGCTGAAGCCACCGACCTACAGTTCGCTCATCCAGGTTCGCACGGCTTGTTCTACTGCAGCAGGCTGATCCCGATGGGTGGAGTGTCCGCAATCGGGCAGTTTCAGCAGCCGCGCATGGGGTACGGCGCGTGCAATGTCGTCGATTTGCGCCATCGTGCCGTAGGGGTCGTCTTCGCCTTGTATCGCCAGCAAGGGCGCGGTGATGGTGTGCAGTTCGGGGCGGATGTCGAATGTTCGGAAGGCATTGCTGAGCCAGACCTCGTTCCATTGCCAGAAGGCGCAGTCCACATCGGCATGTAAAGGCGCCAGCCTTTGGCGCAGGGGGCCGTGTTCATAGGCCTGGCGTGCAGCGGTGATGGCTTGCACCGAGATGTCTTCCACCATCACATGCGGCGCCATGACGACGCAGCCGGCCACCGGGTGCTGGCTGGCATGGAGCAGGGCGATGGTGCCGCCGTCCGAGTGGCCCAGCAGCAGGGGGCGCTTGATGCCCAAGGCTTGCAACAAAGCGGGCAAAACCTCCAGCGCCTCGCGGTGCATGTAGTCGGGCAAGAGGCGGCCGTGGCGCTGACCGTTTTGGGTACGTGAGGGGCCGCGCACGTCGGGCGTGGCATCAGACTGACCATAGCCTTGGCGCGAATAAACCAGTCCCGCTAGGCCAAGTTGGGTGCACAGCCGGGCGGGCCAGTCGCGCCAAAGGGCCACGCTGCCCAGGCCTTCGTGCAAAAACACCAGTGTGGGCCCTGATCGGGTCACTTCTGGCTGGATGGTTTGCACCTCCAGGCGGATGCCCAGGATGTTCATGATTTGAAAAGATGTGATGTGCATCAGTAGTCTTTCACGAGGGCCGATTACACTTAGTAGTTACTAGAAAGCTTGTCGCGTGATTGTCTGCCATCGATTTTTCCGTTCTCTGGCCCCTTTGGCCTTTTGTTTTGTTCAGTGGGCCGCTTGGGCCAATGCGCCGGCGCCGGTGTTTGTCCTCAATTCGCTGGATGGCAATGTCAGTGTGATCGATCCGGTCAGCTGGACGGAGCAAAAACGCATCCCCACGGGCAAAGAGCCGCATCACCTGTACCTCACGCCTGACGAAAAGTCGGTCATCGTGGCCAATGCGCTGAGCGATTCGCTCACCTTCATCGATCCGCGTACGGCGCAAATTCAGCGCACAGTCACGGGCATTCTCGATCCGTATCAATTGCGATTCTCGCCTGACATGAAATGGTTTGTGACGGCTGCCAACCGTTTGAACCATGTCGATATTTACCGCTGGGATGGTCAAAACGCCGTCTTGGTCAAGCGCATCCAGACGGGAAAAACCCCCAGCCACCTGTGGATCGACAGCAAAAGCACAACCCTTTGGGCCACGATGCAAGACAGCAATGAGCTGGTGACCATTGATCTGGCAACGCAAAGCCTCAAAAGCCGCGTGCAAACCGGCCCCATGCCCGCAGACGTTTTCAGCACCCCGGATGACAAGAGTTTGTTGGTCGGACTCACGGGGGGCGAGGGCGTCGAGGTTTTTGATGTCAGTGGTGGCACACCGCGCAAAATCAAATTGCTGCCCACCGGTAAAGGTGCGCACGCGTTTCGTGCCTTGGGTGACCGCAAGCATGTGCTGGTGAGCAACCGCGTGGCCAACACGATCAGCCAGATCGACTACACCAGCATGCAAGTGGTGGCCGAGTTTCCGGGACCTTCGGGCCCAGACTGCATGGATATCACGGCCGATGGCAAATTCATTTTGTTGGCCTCGCGTTGGGCCCGTAAATTGACCGTGATCGACATCGCTTCGCGCAAAGTGGTCAAGCAGGTGTCGGTGGGCAAGTCGCCACACGGGGTGTGGACCTTGGACCATGCGCCACGCCAATAAGCTTCGTGCGCTGCTCATCTGTGGTTTGACCGTAGTCGCCAATTTGGCTGTGGCACAAACCACAGCCTGCCTTCAGCCTGTTTACCTGACCTTGGACACTGGCCACATGGGCGTGGCACCCCTGATCGCTCAGGTGCTGCAACGCCAGCAAGTGAAGGTCACTTTCTTTGCGGCGCAAGAAAAAACCCAGCAGGGCGACGGCACTTTGGGCCAGCACTGGGCGCCTTGGTGGCGCGAGCGCGCCGCCGAAGGCCATGCCTTTGCATCGCACACTTGGGACCATGCGTATTGGCGCGCCGACCTGAAGGGCGCTGACGCCGGGCGCTTTCAGATTCGCCCCAGCTCGGGCGCTCAGGCCGGGCAAAACCTCAGCTGGACGGCCGCGCAGTATTGCGCCAATTTGCGCCAGGCCGCGCAGCGCTTGCAAGACATCACCGGTCAGCGGCCTTTGCCGCTGTTCAGGGCGCCGGGCGGCAAAACATCGCCCGCTTTGTTGCAGGCAGCCCGTCAATGCGGTTATGCGCATGTGGGCTGGGCCGATGCGGGTTTTCTGGGCGATGAATTGCCCAGTGACAAGTTCCCCAATGCGCAGTTGCTGCAAAAGGCTTTGGCCCGCATCCGCCCGGGCGATATCTTGATGGCGCATCTGGGCATCTGGTCGCGGCAAGACCCTTGGGCACCTGCGGTGCTGGAGCCGCTGATTGAGGGGCTCAAGGCCAGGGGCATGTGCTTTGCCACTTTGCGCGAGCATCCGCAGTACAAGCGCTGGATTGCACAACACCCACTGGAACTCTCGGGCCATCCCGTTTCAGGACAATGAGGCCATGGACGCTTTGACCGACGCATTCGCTTTTTTGCAGCAATGGCTTTTTGAGACCCTGGTGCAGCCTGTGGGCTTTGCACTGGGCCAAGGGAATTTGCTGGAAAAAGCCTACGAAGGCACGGGCTGGCTGGTGGTGGGCCTGCTGCAGATCGCGGTCATGCTGGTGGTGATTGGCCCTTTGCAAAAGCGCTGGCCGGTGGAGCCGATGGCCGATGCGCGGGCTGTCAAGGTGGACATCCTCTACACCTTGATCCACCGCCTCGGGGTGTTCAAGCTGGTGATGTTTTTCACGCTGGACAACTGGTTTGAAAACACCTGGGGCCATTTGCGTGCCTGGGGTTTGCCCACCTGGCACCTCGACCAGGTCTGGCCCGGCGTGACCGACCAGGCGGTGGTCAGTTTTGTGATTTACCTGGTGTTCTTTGATTTCGTCCATTACTGGCTGCACCGGGCGCAGCACCAGTCAGCACGCTGGTGGGCGCTGCATGCGCTGCACCATTCGCAGCGGCAAATGACGATGTGGTCCGACAACCGCAACCACCTGCTTGACGATGTCATCACCAGCTTGCTGCTGGCCGCTGTGGCCATGTTGGTGGGCATGGGGCCAGGGCAGTTTGTGGCGGTGGTGGCCGTGAGCCAGTTGAGCGAGAACTTCCAGCATGCCAATGTGCGCATGTGGTTTGGCCGTGTGGGCGAGCGCTTGTGGGTCAGCCCGCGCTTTCACCGCAGGCACCACAGCATCGGCATTGGCCACGAGTCTGACGTTGAAGGGCGCAAGGTTTTGGGCGGCTGCAACTTCGGTGTGCTCTTGCCCTGGTGGGACATGCTGTTTGGCACTGCCGACTTTCAGCTGCGCTATGACGCCACGGGCGTGCGCGATCAGGTCGAGCAAGGGCGTGACTATGGCCAGGGCTTTTGGGCGCAGCAGTGGCGGGGCCTGTTGCGGCTGCTAGGCCGGGCTTGATGGGGTGTCTTCAGTGAGCTGCTAAGCTTTCACCCATGAAGTTGTTGATCGATTCTTTCTGGCGTGCCGCCATCTATTGCCTGATGCCTCGCGTCATCGGCTTGTCGCTTTTGCCTTTGGTGCTCACCGTCGCCTTGTCGGGCTTTCTGGGCTACATCTATTGGGATGTGGCGGTCTTGACGGTTCAGCGTTGGCTGGAAGCGTCCAGTTGGCTGGAAGGCGTTTGGCGCTGGCTCGAAGGGGTGGGCTTTGCCAACCTCAAGACGGTGGTCGGCCCCCTGTTGGTGATTTTTTCGGTCACCCCTTTGGTGGTGGTCGTGTCTTTGCTGGCGGTCTCTTTTCTCATGACGCCGGCCTTGACCCGCATGGTGATGGACCGGCGCTTTCCCCAGATGCAGCGCAAGCAAGGCGCCAGTATTTGGCAAAGTTTGGGCTGGTCCTTGTTGTCGGTGTTGTTGGCACTGGGCGCGTTCTTGCTGACTTTGCCTTTGTGGCTGGTGCCGCCTTTGGCCATGCTCTTGCCAGCGCTGGTCTGGGGTTGGCTGACTTACCGTGTGATGGCGTTTGATGTGTTGGCCGAATTCGCCAGCCAGGACGAGCGCCACACGCTGATGGCCCGCCACCGCATGAGCTTGCTGGCGATCGGGGTGATCACCGGCTTGTTGGGCGCTGCGCCCAGTCTTGTGTGGGCCTCGGGTGCTTTGTTTGCGGCGGCCTTTGTGATTTTGGTGCCGGTGGCGATCTGGATTTACACCTTGGTGTTTGCTTTTTCTTCCTTGTGGTTTGCGCACTTTGCGCTGGCCGCCTTGCAGGCTTTGCGCCACGAGCCTGTGCAGGCCCATGTGGACGACGTGTTGCCCGCTGTGCCCTTGCACGCATCGGCCCGTTTGGGGCTGGAGCCCGATGGCGTGACCGATGTTGATCCGCGCCGCGTACCTTGAGACTTTTTTCAGAAAGCTTTGCACATGACGCCCACATTTGGCCTGATCATCATTGGTGACGAAATCATGTCCGGCAAACGCCAGGACAAGCACATGCCCAAAGTCATCGAGCTGATGACCGCACGCGGCCTGAGCCTGACGTGGGTGGAATACGTGGGGGACTCGCCCGAGCGCATCACCGCCACGCTGGCCCGTGCCTTTGCCTCGGGCGATGTGGTGTTTTCTTGCGGGGGCATTGGCGCCACGCCAGACGACCACACCCGCCAGTGCGCGGGCAAGGCGCTGGGCGTGCCGTTGGCCTTGCACCCCGAAGCGGAAAGCCTGATCCGCGAACGCATGCAGGACACGGCCAAAGAGCAGGGTGTGCCCTACGAACCTGACCGGGCAGACAATGTGCACCGCCTGAACATGGGGGTCTTTCCCCGAGGCGCGCAGATCATCCGCAACCCGTACAACAAAATTCCGGGGTTCAGCTGTACTGGCGCCCAGGATGGCGCCGTGCATTTCGTGCCGGGTTTTCCGGTGATGGCCTGGCCCATGATCGAGTCGGTGCTGGACAGCCGCTATGCACAGCACTTTCAGCAAAACGCACAGC
>JACCDQ011773694.1_pt1 | contig 21789 bp, 17 predicted proteins | sample 7446031 | NCBI WGS metagenome assembly JACCDQ01 (sample SAMN15323442, study PRJNA562643) | freshwater metagenome | isolation source: river surface water | place: USA:Blue River Watershed | collected 2017-08-17
CTTCGACATAATGTCGGTTTGTAAGCTCGTCACCACATTTTCGATCATTTCATCGAGCTCACTCGCCAGACCAACGTCGACGCAGTACATCTCCCCAAAAGATATTTTTCCGTTCACTGTGCACCCAGTGATATTTGTGAAGACCGACGACGCGGCCGTGAACAACTTGTCCGTGATGGCGCAGTCACAAATCGCAATAACATGGACGGAATGTATCTTCGTCTCATACTGGGATGCAAGCTTTGTGTAATTCAACAGTGTGTCGAACAGCGTGGAAACTTTCTCGTTCCCCACCTGGAAAGCGGCAAGCTTCGTGGTCGGGCTGTACCACGCCAGGAGAAATACAATACGACAGCGAGTGAAGTTAAATGCACTCTCGACCGCATCATCGACATCAGGGAACGTTGGAACGTCTGAAATCGCTGGCTGAAACTCAGAATTTTGACAAGCCAGAAGTTCTCGTAAACGAATATCGATGACCGTTTGTTGCTCGAGCATGAGAGATTGTCTTGTATGCATTTCGTTCAGCTGCTTGATCAGGGTCTTGCTCGGATCGGATTCGGCGCCGAGTAAACGAGAGGTCAGTGAATCCTTCTCTTGTGATAAGGTGTCGATAGTAGCCCTCTGAGAGCGAAACGCATTGCGGAAGGCGCGCATTCGCTCTTCTTGCACGATATCAAGCAAACGGCGAAGGTGTAGAATGTTTTTCTTGAAACAAATAGACTCCAGGTCCGTGCGCTGAATATTTTGTTCGATAGCGGACATGAGCGTCCTAGGCGACACGAAGTACATATTCGAGTGATGGTTCCGCAGCGACGGCGGCACGTCAATGTTTATGGGCTCCGCGAACGAATATTGATCGCGTAGCGCATTCTTCACCCACTCGTCGAGCTCATTCGATTTCCGCAGCTCACTTAGACGATCCACGTAGCGTTTTGTAAAAGAAAGCCCATGTCGATTCATGAGTGCATTCAAAGCCTGGGGATTGCACAACCCGGTCACCGCAGCTTTAATGATTCCAAATCGCGGGAACTCGGCGCTTGCATTAACCGTCAAGTCTGAGAATTCCACAAGATCCAAAATGCGCGCGAGGCGCATGAAAAGCGCAGGGCAGCTAATATCATTGAACAGCGGCGCGGCGAGCTCGATCATGTCACTTGCGGAGACAGCGGCGCTGGGGTCCGACGCAAGGCGTCCAGCGATGGTTGTGCGGAAAATATCTTCCATGGTAAAATAAGGGTTTCGGTGAATGGACGCGTTTTGAAAAATGAAGGGGCGGGAGCGGAAACGACGAATGTTGCAAAAAAAAAGATTCATTCTAGGAATGAATCAGTTGTAAATCTGTATGGACATAACCATCCATTATGGATACCACTTTAGCTTCATGAACAAATCGACCAGTTCTACGATCCGCTTGAATAAGTATCTCCTTACAGACTAGAACTTGCGGTTTCTCTTGATCAAACTTTAATCCCTGGTTTTGATGGCGTAGGCGTCCAGCGATTGGACTCTTAACGAGTGTGTTCATACCAATTTCCGTTTGATACGAATTCGCGTCCTCGTTCCAGATTAAGGTATTGCATTTATATCCTTCGTAAATACACTGCTTCAATCGGATGACAGATTCGACCAGTTCGGTCTGATCGAGGTTATTAACACTTCGTTTCATCACTTGGTACAAGTCGTCGTCCTCTGATGTCAGACTCACTGGATTGATACGTAGTTGCGAGAGCATTCCCCAAAATGATTCGTCTATAAATTCTGTAATTTTACAAAGACTGTGGTAGTTGAGCCCCTTCCGCTCGCACCATTTTATCAATTCGACGGTTGAAACAGTCGGCACCTTTTCAGTGAACCATTCGTAAATAATTAGCAAATCTAGCATTTCACATCCGATCAATAATTGAGTTTTCAGTCGATTGAACCCTTTCATATTACACTTTGCAAACTTGTCGTCCGCCTCATCCAGCTCGTACATTAGGGAAGCGGTATCGTACGCGGGGACGCCAGACACCTGTTGATTTAGAACAATATCTGTTTTACGAACGCTCAAAAGACATGCCAGGCAAACTAATTCTTTTAAGGACGCTCCGAAAACGAGCCCACTGAGAATCATTTTTACGGACTCCATACTCAGCATGTGGAACGTATTCATCATTTTCCCAAGCTCAGTCGCCTGGCCGTTGATGTCGATCGCCCCCAGTACAAACAGTCTCTCCAGCGAATATCGGACCATGTCATCGGACGGGGGCGTCAGCATTTCCCATATTTCGAGGCGGTCGATGCTCGCGAACGAAGAGCTCACAATCAGCGCCAGCATGTGAGAGGTAAAGTCTTCTACCTCGACCTTGGGAATGTTGTCCTTGAACAAGCTGTCGGCGGTCTTCTCTGTATAAAGAGGAAAGAACACGCCCGGGTGCTTTCTTCCAACACGGCCCTTGCGTTGAAGCGACATGTTCAAGGTCACGGGCTTCGTACACATGACTGCTGCGCCGTGGCGTGGGTTGAACTCCTTGGTGAAATGGAGTGCCGTATCAATACAGTAGCGCAGTGAATCCAACGTTAGACCCGTTTCGGCTACGTTAGTGGATACAATCACTCGGCGAAAGGCGACCTCCTTGTTATTGCTTCCAGGAACAAAGAGTTTGGAAGGGTCGGTTTCTAACACCAAGCGCATGTTTTCTGTCACGTTCTTTACATCCGCCCCGGAAATTCCTATCGGAAGAATTTTGTTTTGCAATCTATCGTTTAGTTTCGTTAATGCTTGAACCATTTGATTAATGTACGGCATCTGCGGCATGAAGATGATCACGTCCCTTACATTTCCCTCGGGCGGATGCGTCTGTTCGTACCGCTCGATATCTCTCATGATATCGCACGCCTTTCCATATATGTCGTACACGTCCACCGGGGGGTAGACCACTTCGATTGGCTTTGATTGTCCAGTGACTTCAAAAACTGTTTTTGTGTTGAAGTACCTGCAGAATCTACCAACGTTAAGAGTGGCGCTCATCAAAATTAAAAAGGGTGCATTGTTGTTAATGTTTGCAGTGATAAGGCGCTTCATGAGCAGCAAGATTAGGTCAACGTCTAGCGAACGATCGTGCGCTTCGTCAACAATAACAAAGCGAAAACGCTTGCAAAACTTATCGCTTGGTAAATGTTTTAAAAATTGCAGTAATACTCCGGTTGTGCAAAACAAAATTCCATTTTCTATTGGCTTCTTTACAAATTCATGCGTTTGATATCCAAGATTTCTATACAGCTCGATGGACAAGCCGTCTTTGTTAGGCTTTTGATAATCCTTGATCATGGCGATGTCTTTTGGAATTTCGGTAGCAGTGAGCTGTCTGGGTTGAGTGATAATAATGTTTTTTCGGTATCGCTTGAAGAAGCGTAAATATAAATTTGGCGCGATGGATGTGCTCTTTCCGGAACCTGTCTTGGAAAGAAGCACGACGACACGATCGCTCATTCCAGCTAGCGCGACTTTGTTATCGATCCGCTTGTCAAACCAGTCCATGATGTAGTTAATCGGGACCAGTTTGTCCAAGTTCGCTTGGTTCTCGCCCATACGGGCAACCAGCGATCCCTTTTTCAACAGAGTAATTGGAGGACCGGGCATTTTGTTTTAAACAACATATATTTTGTTTAGGATTTGTTTGTTTTGAATTTGGACCTCTCCCTTTTGTTCAAAGCGCGAACATGGCCGATCCTTTCGTGACGCCCGAGACAGGCACGAGCTCGCCGCCGTCTGTGCGCGAGGTGCGCCGCCAGAAGAAGGCCGAGCGTCGCCGCTCCGAGGAGACCGGGGTTCGGACGATCCCCGCCTTAGAGATCAAGTCCCCTTCGTCGAACCAAGAAGAACCCGAGCGAGAGAAGGAAGATACCAGCAAGATCGCGGCGCCTTCCAGTCCGAAAGCGGCGTCGGGCCCTGATGTCCTGAGCGGGCGCATGCCCTGGTGGCACCTGACGTACCCTTGGTGGACTGTCATGGAGGGAGACTACGCCGAGCTAGCGGACGACCGCACATTCACTGTTGTGGAGCGCTTCGCCAAGTGGATCTTCTTCACGGACATCGCGTTCGAGGGACCCCCGACAGCCATGGCGTCCAAGTGGAGCGAGTTCAAGGCCAACGAGGCGGAGAATCTTCGTGCCACGGAAGAGCTCATGAAGACCAGTGACGTGGGGAAGATGATGGCCGTCCACCGCTATTGTGGCCAACATGGGTACCCATGCGCCGTCAAGGCTGCCATGGACATCACAAGCTGCCAATTCTGTTTCAAGGGCGATGAATGCTTTGGCGACGCTGGGCAATACGCTGAATACGACGACCTCGTTTCTGCTATCGTTCAGATCATCAACTGAAGAAAGCATGACTTCAAGGGCCGTCTATTGACGTGGTTACTAACTCAAGCGTTCTGCCCACAGTTCTAAATCTTTCTCTCGTTTCCTTTTCACAAAACTCGCTCCACGCGACGCGATGCTTGTTGTTTTCAATAACACTCCATCGCCACCAACGCCCATCTACGTTAATATTTTTCCTCACTGGTCCGCCCCACGCGTTGTTCGAAAACTCGTGCATGTCCAGACAATCAAAGTGCTCTTCAATCGGCATACCATAGCACGCGTCTCTGCTAATGTACTTCCAGGTTTGCTTGTCAGCGCCTGCCCAGTCGAACAACCACTTATCATTTGCATCCTTCGTCATCAGCAGATCAATCTTCCACAGTGCCCGCACTTTCAAAAACTTTGACCACACAATCTTGTCAAAGCGCTCCTCGAAGACCCGCTTGAATGAGCTATGAGCGTGGCGACACACCTTGTTCCAGTCAAGCTTGTCGGCATTCCGTAAGACAAACGCGGCCTTCCACGGCTGCAGTTTAATTTCCTTGGGAGTGTCATACACAAAGACGTCTCCTATTTTGCCGCAGGTGTGGCACCACCACGACTTTGGGCACTCCTCTTTGCTGTAGATCTCGGATCCATGCACTCCAAAGTGCATGAACTCCTCAAAGTCCACTTTGTCGGCATTCTCCTCGAGCAAGGGTAGCATCCATTCACGGGCGAAGAGCGACAGACGTCTCCAGTGCTTCCACGTGAACTTCCCCGCAGCAGCGGCGGCGCGGAGAATCGGCAGCTTCCAGGCCTGAGCGTCGTCCGTCTGGATCGTGAACTGGAGCCAGTCCACGTTGTGATTGTGGAACAAAAAGGCTGGAGCCGCCCACTGCTCCGCGTTCCGACTTCCGTACTCCCAGTTGACGTAGGAGACCTGCGTGCTCCAGTGTGCAAAGCACTCGAGAACCCAGGGCGCCACTGGCCTTCCCGCGCCTTGCGCCACCACCTCTTTCCAGTCCGACAAACGAAAGATGAATGACAATACTCGCGCCTGTAGCTCCACACCGAGTCCGGCGAAAACAGGGGGACGCGAACGGTAGGGTACTCTTGTCTCTACCGGAGTGCATCTGCGGCGCTTACTTCTCGCAAGCCGATGTATCTGTTCGAGAGCTCGGCGTTTGGCCCTCCGGTCACCAGGCATATTTGCCAATGGAGGGAGTGGGGGACTTTTTTTAGTCCTTTAACATAAATGACACATAAAAAATGTCTACTCTTTCCAACTATCAAACTTTGACACGTATTGATTCTCTTACAATGGGAATTATCCCAGAGTATCCCTTTCGACTGAACGAGGAAGCTCAGTTTACACAACACCAAATAGAACTATACCGTGATAACTTTTGTTTCACAGAGAGAAAAGACTGGAACCGCGAGAATAATACAAACAACTACAATAAGAACTACAAGAACAAGAACTACAACAAGCACCACTACAAAAAGAAACACTTTCACAAACGAGGCGGAGGTGGCGGCGAACCCGCTCCTATCGAATTCCTTTTCATTTAGAGATTATCTAAGACGTCAGCTGCCGTGTTCGTGTTTGCCTTAATGAATCGCTCATTCATCATAACTCCGTTGTAATTGCTTCCGACGTTCGGAGTTGTACCCATCATCAGTGAACTACTGATGTTAGAGTGTACGACACTTTCTTCGTTATTGAGGCCGGCCTCTGTGATGGTCTGGATAGGATGGCTGTAACTCATGCTCAAAAGAGCATTATCCGGGTTACTTTCTGCGACACCGCCGCGTTCAATGTTCGAAACGAAACCATTTGTCGTCAGCGTGTCCGAGATAAGCGTGTAGTGTTTGATGTTGATGTCGGTACCGGACATTTCCCGTAGACACTGAATCATTTTCATGCGCGCTGCGTGAATGCCGTATAGTTCTTGGATCTCGAGGATACTATTCGAAGCCGTTTTGTACACATCCACCGCGTTGTGGTTTATGATTGCGGTGAGGTTTGTACCCTGGGTGCGAATGATGTGTTTGCGGATCACCTTCATTGAACCATCAGGTTGTTCGACTGTTCGCGGGACAAACTCCTTCATCACAGTCGCGGACACAATTCCATCAATGCCTCGAATTACAACCTTGAGTAACTTGGTGTGCAAGAAATCGTAAACGGCGAACTGGTCCACAACAGTCACGCGTCTGAACACGTCCTCATCAAAGTAAATGCGCATGACTACGAGCTCCGCGTTGTCATCTGTGTAGACGATGAACAGCCTGGGGAATTGTTCGATGAGCTTGAGATAAATTGTACTTACTTGCATATTTTTTTCAATCAGCGTTTCCCGAGAGAGTTCGAGGCGAACGCACCATGACAGCAAATTGTTGCTGCGGCGCTGGTTTACAGCGTGCTTTTCGTGACCCATGCGCATGGCATCCGCTTCCTTTTTGTAATCCGGATGACGAGATTCCTCGTACGTCTCGAAGAAAATCTGCGCCCTGTTCACGAAAGTCCGCAGGCTCATCATTTCAATCTCGTTTGCAATGCGTTGAATAGCACTGATGTCGTTTTCGTACTCCTCTTTCACAAAAACGTCCATGTATGCATTCTCAAGATTTTCAGTTCCCTTGGCCCCGTACACTTCTTTGATGCGTGTGAGGAAATTAGACTTAGATGCGCCTGACGCGTGAATGGAATCCAGAATTCGCTGCGTCATGCTTTCGGACGTGCACTCCGATGCGAACATTCCAATCGACGTTCCGTAATCAATTAACGCTTTCTTGTACGCCGAAACAATTCGGTCTGCAACCAACCCCATGATCTTCGCGTCGATCTGATGCTCCACGATCCGCTTGTATGCAAGACCAATGTCGATGCCGATATCCATCAGTGTAAAAGACTGCTCGATGTGTTCCGGGATTTCCCTTTCGCTCCGCTCGCATATTTCGTTGTAGTGCGTGTATCGCAGTCGCTTCTTTAAGGCGCTAATAGCGGACTTCCATTCGGTTGGACGCAGGGGTGACTTTTGCTGGACAAGGTACTCGCGATGACGATACGAGACGTTTTCTAGCACTTTCAACGGGTTGACCGGGAGGGCTTGCTGGCTGGACAGTAGCGTGTCCTTGAAGTTGCACGACTCGATGCGAGAGAACCCCGTTCGATACACTTGTCTTGCAGCGCGGGCGTGTTCGTACATTTCGTCCAGCGCTTTCTTCTCCGTGGCGTTACCGGCGAGCTTTTCGTCGAGCAAAAACAACTCGTCGAATTTTTCATTGGTGGCGAGCAGGACGCCAAAGTCCATGTAAGCGGCCTTGCGAATGTCGATCCCGTCGTCCCCGTAAAGCTGCTGGAGAATGAAGTCATACTTCACCGTTCGTCTGTGGTTGTCAATGAGCACCGACTCCAAGGCTTTGTTGGCCTTTCGGTTATGATAACCAGTGGTTCCGGTGGAGAGTGCTTTGGTAGTGATACCGTTGCGTCCGTCCTGCTGCTGCGCGATGGCGGACATGAACGAAACTCCTGTGACGAAGGAGTCCGCAATGAACCCCACCGCCTCGGGCTCGTCGTGGAATCTCCGCGCGTACGGCAGCGCGCGCTGGAAGTCGAACACCTTTCGCATGCGCTGCCCTTTGATGCTCATCTGGCCGATTGAAGAGCTGATTTGGAGGATGTTGGTCGGCTTGCCCTTCGTTCCGGATGCGACAAGCTTGGCCAGATTATTTCTTTCGTGATCAATGCTGGACATCACTACTTCGGTGAACTCGTCGCCCGGACTCAAAATATTCATCTGCTCTTGCTCGTAAAATTCTTCTACGCTCATGCCGATGGGCGGCGTAATTAGTCCGGCGCGATACTTCTCCGTGAGTTGGGCTGACTGACGGAGGATGCCGGCCGTCACGTCGTTGATGTTTCGCAGCGTCTCGCGGTTGATCGCAAAGTCATCGTAGTTGATAGTGTAGCCTCTGCCGAGCATGAACTGCGTGGACACCTGCTGCATGTTGTACAAAAGGTCCATCGCAGCATCCACCCCATACTCATTGAACACGTTGTGGAACAGACTATCGTTCACGCCTTGCCCGATGGACTTCTTGTCCAGCACGCCGCTGGTGAGAACCCCGCGCACTATCTTCACGTGTGTCTCATCTTCATGGTAGTCGATGAACTTCGAGTACTCCGGTTTGTAAAACGTCGCCTTCTTTGAAAAATTAATCTCCGGTAGCAAAAGAGAAATAATTTCTCGTCCCGTGTAGAACTCCTTTGTCGGGTCCAACCCAGCGCCGACCCTGTGTAGGAAGTTGGCGTATTTCACTTGGCTGAGCAGCCGCATGGCGTGGTAGCGATGCACCGAAACCTTATTACGCGTGAACTCAGCCATACCGATGGCGTTATCGTGATACACGCCCATGGCGGGCGAGCAGTCTTTCAGAGAGATGAACCAGCGCTTCAAGTTGCTCAACATCCCGCACTCGTTCCGGGAAATAATGCTTTGAGGCAAATAAATGCTCATGGCGTCTCCGTCGAAGTCCCCGCCGTACAGCGTATCCGCAACGTTTACCGATAGACGGAACGTGTCTCCGTTGAAGAGGATGCGCGCGCTGTGGCCCGAAATGGCGCTGTACAGCAGCGAGGGCGCGCGGTTCATGGCGACGTTATCGCCATCCACGAGATCGCGGTAAAGAGTGTCACCGAACTCAAGGCCGATTCCTTCCTTCATGGACGCGATGTGGTACGTGGCGCCAGTATCCCCCTTCACCAACTTACTGCACCCGGGGTACACCGTGTTCTTGTTGAGGAAAAACGTCATCAGACGGTCGATATTGTACGGTCGGACCACTTCGGGCACCTGCAACACCTTGGCGATCGAGACGGGGATGCCGACTTCGTCGATATCAATGTTGTTGTCTCCGCAAATGACAGAGCGACCGCCGTGCTGGAAGCGCTTTCCTTCGAGGTTGCCGCGGATACGGCCTTCCTTGCCGCGCAGTCTGGCTCCGAGACTGGTCAGCGCCTGCCCGTTCCCTCCTACAATCCGGCTGGAGGTGGCCGTGCCGGACGGGTCGCGCACCATGTTGCTGTACGTTATCTCCAACAAGTTCAACAAGTTTTCCTTGTTGAGCTTTTCTTCTTCGGTGAGCAGCAAGGGTATCGTCTCGTTAGTGGACACCACATTCTTGATGAAGGTAGTGGTGTCGTTGTTGTTCGAGCGGGTGGACGACTTCAGCTTGCGGACGTCTGGACGCGCGTTATTGGGGATGGCAGGAATTGTGCGCAGTATCAACGACGACGGGTGGTACTGGCAGTTGATCCTCGAGACCGTGCTGGCGTTCACGCGAGCGAAAATCGCCTCAATCTCGTCGTTGTATATTCGAGACTCCTCTCCGGTGGAGCTGCGTTTTAACAAAAACAGAGGCTCTTTGGGATCTTTGATCACGGAAGGTTGTTCGAACTCGCACACCGGACACAGTACGGGCTTGGAAGACGACGTTGATGACGAGGACGGTCGAAACGCTCCATCGTCGGTCACCTTGCCCAGGGCGGCGCCGCATTGATGGCAGATCCGACGCAGCCAACGAATGACTTCTCCCCGAAACAGCGCGTTTACCACCGGATAGCGCAGCTGGACAACTCCGAAATGTCCCGGGCAACGATCGCGGGTATTTTGGCACGTTTTACAGCGATAGCTGTACGACGTCGTCCCCATGCTCAGCGAATAAATTCCTTGGTCGATTGGACGGTCGTTGCTGAACAAATCTTTCGAAACAATACTGCAGTTCGACAACTTGGCATGGTCTTCACTCCCCATCAAGTAAAACGACACACGAGAAATCTCCGATTCGGGGTAGCATGTTGCATACGAGGTCGTCGTGGTTGAAGAAGACGATACGTTGGGGCTTGACGGTGACGCCGAAGGTGACGCCGAAGGTGATGGAGCCATTATCGAAAAATGATAATGACCTTAGAAGAAAATACGAGGTTTAGCTGTTGCGAGGAAGATGAATTGTGACGCTGGATAAAAACTGCAGGGACGAAATATATACTATTATTGGTTAGTTTCGAGAAACGGAAACCGCCCAACAAGCGCGAGAGGTACTTTGTGTCGGTTACTAGCAACTCCCCATGGCTCGAAACATCGCTCATACCTTTTTTATCTTCTCAACCTGAAATGGGCGTTAGTATCATCTATCCACGTGTGCGTACTCGGGCCAAATGCAAAATCGAGGGGTGTGAAAAGTATTCACAATCGCATCGCTTGTGTAAAGCTCATGGAGGCGGGTCGCGATGTCATTTTACGATGTGTACCAAGCTAGCTCAAAGTCAAGGATTATGCGCTAGTCACGGAGGTCGTCGCCGGTGCAAATTTGAAGGGTGTTTTAAATCGGCTCGTACCAGACAATTCTGCATTGAGCATGGAGGTGGCCGCAGGTGTTGCATCCCAGATTGCGAAAAGACATCCCAACTAAACGGACGTTGCAAATATCATGCACACCTCATGATACCAAGTCGAGACGTTGCTGTGCAAACCAGCCCAATGCCCTCCCCAGTAAATGCTAAGCTATCTATCACATTTCTCCTAAACGAAGAAACAAAATAAGATATAGTTTAAACGATGGAGAACATTTCAATTCCAAACGATCAACTTGATGTGATTTTCTACCACGGAGCATATCCGCTATGGAAATATTTACAAGATGTTTTGGAGATTGATATCGTGGACGTCTGTGCGCGAGTTACGAAGAAAGAACCAGTTCTGTCTACTCCGAATGGAGATGAACTTGTGGCAAGAGTAGTCAGCGCGCCCACGGAGAAGCTTGACCCGACATTCAATAACGATGTGATCTTTCTGCTAAATAGTATTAACGTTGTGTTTCATACACTACAGCTTGGGGTCGAGCGTGACGATGAAAAGCTACTAAAGAAGTACAAATTCAACCTTGATCAAGAAACTAATCAAATCAGGCTTGTGCATACAGAGACGGGGGAAGCATTGAGCGAAAAAAGAATTGCTATTATTGTTAAATCCGATGAAAAGTAGTACTATGCCTTTCGAGTTTTTTTTGCTTAGTCTTTGGGAATAGATTGCGGTGCTTGAGGCTCGCTCAATCGGGGTTTCTTGAGTTGAGATTGTTGGTTGAATGGGTGCTGTTCGAAATCGTACATGAACCATACGCGTTGCTTTGACTCTTGGTCTGCTTGCTCTAGCGACTTCTTCAAATCGTTCGTGTCAACTAAATCCCACGGATGTTGTGTCTTCGAAGGAATCGGCAAGGATGGATCCACAATAGTTTCAACAGGGAGGTCGCCGCTTTCGACAAGCTTCTTTACCTCTTGCGCGTAGTCCAGCCAGACCTTTCTCAGTTGACTGGTTCGAGAACGACGAGCGTTAAGATACGTCTTCATCGCAGGGTCGTTCTGAATGTTAGGGTAGATCACGTGAGTCCGTTCCCATGCGGCGGCGATCATGATGGGCGATCGAAGCTTCTTGTACAAGGCCCGGAATCGGCTGTACTTGGCGTCTTGCAGTTTACTTAGATCGAAGACGGTGGGATCCGGGAAGCGTTTTGTCAGATCTTGAATCATTGGGGGCCAATTAGTCAACGTCTTACGGTTTTCTTTCTCGGGAACCCAGAAAAAAGTATTCCAAGTGGAAGCATTTAGGTTCACTTCAGAGTGCTCGTTCGACTGCCGTTCCAACCCTTTGTAAATTCGCTCAATCGCGCTTTGAATGGGGACGGCTGCGTTTTTCCAATAGTTCACAATCCCAAACTGGTAATGATCAGGAGTCGGATTTCGCTTCCGCTTATGAGACGGAGGACCGCCACTTGCATCCATGCTGACGGAGCCCGCGCCTTCACTGTTCTGTCGATCCATCAGTTGCGGTGACGGCAAGTCTTGCCGGGTGACTGACAAATCATCAGCAGGTTGAGCTGGTGCATTCTTTGTCGGTGTAATCACAACAGGGTCTTCATTTTCCGAGTCCTCGTAAATTGTCGATTGGCTCAGGGATTCTTGTGATACGGTTGTACTGGCCTCTAACGCAGGAGAGGAAACTTGCTGCTCGGCGCTTTCGAGTTGTTGGAGGCGATATTCATCGTGCACCATGCGTGGTATCTCGTTTTCTGTACTGGCCTGAGCTTCGTGTGAGACGTAGAGACTTCCCAATCCAGACAAAATCGCGTTCACGGAGGGTCCTAACAACGGGTCCCGGGTGACATAGAACTCCAGCATCGATTCCACTGGGAGACGCTTCAGAGCTTGTAGTATTGTCTTAACCGACGAGATCAAGCGATTGTTCGAGATAATCGACGTACTCAGTTCCATAGTAAGGGTTTGAATGTGAGACTTCAGCTCAGCAGCCGACGCCGTGTCATTCGCAACAAACTCGGCAAACTGCGCCAGTTGATTCGAACCGGTGGACTGAGTACTCAGCATCGACTCGGTTTCCTTTACCCAAGCTTGGATTGCCTCGATGGCGTGGGCTTCATCGTCCGACACGATTTTATTCTTGTCGAAGAGCAATTTCTTGATTGCCACAGAACGAACGTCCCTGCCCGCATCTTGAAATGGTGCAGGTAGCGGTTGCCTTGCTCGCAAGATGTTGAAGTGCGGGATCTCGGGCGCCGAGGCGGAGGGAGGATGGTTTGATGCCATGGCGAGGGTGTTTTGAAAAATGAATGAGAAACTGCAACTCTTCGTCTCTTCGTGCGTCAGGTTGGTTTTGCCTTTGGAGAGACGGGGGGGGGAAAGGAGAGGGCGGGTACGACCCTTCATGGATTTTCTGTATAACAATAGAATTTTCAACGTATTGGTAACCGTTGGGTTGGCGTCCGTTAGTGGCTTCAATGTTCAAATGCATGTATTTTGCACTGGGCAAAAAAAAGCAGGATGCGTCACTGCCCTTTCTCCTTCTCCTTGAACGTAGCGCGTATCTTTTCAAAAGTCAGACGCGTCGCTATCATACTGCGTTTCCGCAATAATTGGTTTGGAATAGACTGATGGTCGTACTTCAAAGAAGTTTTCTCTGTCTACAACGCCCAGAGCGGTCATGAAGCTGAACGGATTTGTCACATTGTACACAGTTGGTATCTGAATATCTTTAAGTAACTGATCAGCGACAAATTTGATGTACTGCGACATTAGGTCGACGTTCATGCCAATCATAGCGCATGGAATACTGTGGTTAATGAACTCGCACTCGATCTCGACGGCATTCATAACCATTTCGGTAACCAACGATGATGAGACATCGAATGGGACAGATGGGTCGTCCCGTAATTTTCTAAATAGAGTAAGTGCGAATTCGTAATGAAGGTTCTCATCGCGTTGGATAAGCTTGTTATAGTGGGTGAGGCCGCGTAATAGATTCTTCTGTTCAATCCAAAAGATACTGCAGAAGCTACCGCTGAAGAATATTCCTTCCAAGATCGCAAATGCTATCAAGCGGACGGGAAAGTCACTCTCCTGGTCATTGATGTAACGCGCGGCCCATTCAGCCTTTTGGGCAATGCAGGGGATGTTAGCAATCGACTTCTTAAAGTGATCATTTTGCTCGGCGTCAGTGATCAACTCGTTGATCATGGTTTCATAGGATTGGGTGTGAATATCTTCGATCATCATTTGAAAATTGTAAAATAGACGAGCATACTTAGAGAAGTAATCAGGAATTCCTTCGATATCACGAAGAAAGCGATCGCTTAGGTTAATGTTCACGAGCTGGTCACTTTGAACAAAGAATCCAAGCACGTGGCTTAAGAAGTAACGCTCGTCGTTGCTCAGTTGCTCCTTCCACTGTACGACATCGGCCGAAAGGTCAACTTCATCGTGCGTCCAGAAAGTTCTGAGCGCCTTTTCGTACAAAGCGTACAATTCCTTGTCCTGCACGGGAAGCATAGAAGTTAAGCGACCGAATACATTGGATGACGACATTGTCGAAGTGATGTCTTTTGCTTTGATCTTTGGCGTTTACTGATGGGAAGCGATATACTTTATGGGGTCGAATGCTCAATTCAGGCCGGTTTCACGAGGCCAAGATCAAAATCGCAGAAATTAAAGAAAAGATGATAATACAACTGTTTTGCGTGTCTGAAAACGGGTGTATTCACAAGGTATGAGTCGAGGGGTTCAACAACTCCGCGGCGCAAAGGAGAAGCGCAAAGCGCAAGGTCCTGCTGACGCGGATGCGGGCAAGGCGAAGCGCGCGAAACACTCTGCTCCCGGAAAGGAGAAGCGTAAGGCTTCTACCGACGCGGGTGCGGGCAAGGCGAAGCGCGCGAAACACCTCGTTGCCGAGGATCTTGAAGAAGATTTGATGGAAACGATTCCTTCCGAATCGGAAAACAACTCCGACGAAGAACAAATGGAGATTGACCCAGATGACGACGAGGATTCTAGCATGTATCAGAGTGATACCGAGAGAACTCTCGCTCATGTGATGCAAATAGCAGAAAGCTCGCCACTCTCTGGAAACTTCAGTATCCCCCGCGCTGCATTTCATAGAGCGGTTCGAGATGCTTTCGACAGTGTCAAGGCCCAGGAAGTAGAGATGTTGACGAAAGTGTATAAGGACCAAGTAGATCTCTCCGATGGCTTTGTAGAGAGCCTGATAGAGGGTAAGGCAAGCCGGATGAGTAATCAGGCAAAGATTGCTCTCCAGGATGCCGCCGAGCAGTTCTTGGCAAATATACTCGAGAGAACAGGCAAGACTGCCATGTTCGTTGGGAAAATGAAAGACCAGATGAGGATTGAGGATTTCATGTCTGTCATATACCACCACGAACCTGCTATTTGGTTCGCTTTAAGGAACTTCAGCAGATCGAAGAAGAAGAGAACGTACAACTGGGTAACGAAAGAAGCCAATGCTTATGCGCTTGCATTTGACGCCGATTTGTTGGAGAATCCGGACACCTTGACGACTCTCAACAACACGCTTCGTGAATTACAGCGAGAAAGATTGAAAGCGAAGCGACAATTAGAGGAGAAGAAGACGTCCGAGGAGACCCCTGCCGTTGCAGAGGAGAAGACGTCCGAGGAGACCCCTGCCGTTGCAGAGAAGAAGACGTCCGAGGAGACCCCTGCCGTCGCAGAGAAGAAGACGTCCGAGGAGACCCCTGCCGTCGCAGAGAAGACGTCCGAGGGGACCACTCCTATTGCAGAGGAATCTAACCTTGAATACAAGGATGTTGAGGATTTATTTGAAGGCATTTTACCGACTCAGTCGCCGCCTACAACTACGCCTACACCTACGCCTACAACTACGCCAGACTTTGGTGATCCTAACGAACTCAACATCAACGACGTGAACTACGGTATTTACCTGGATAAGCGTTTTGGGTTTCATCACGGGATTGACCAGCGTTAGTTCTATTCATTTATCATGAACAACAAAAACAAAAAACTAAAAAAAAGGAAAAAAGAGGAAAAGAAAATAAAAATGCATGTGGAGTCCACACATGCCTTTTTTTGGCTGTAAACAAAAAAGGCATGTGTGGATTCTCCACATGCATTTTTATTTTCCTTTTCCTCTTTTTTCCTTTTTTAGTTTTTTGTTGTTCTATATGCAGTACACGACTTGTTGCGACCTTTTCTAGCTTATTAGTGCAGTCAACTCGTTGGTCGGCTTCAGAATAGCTATCTTGGACGGAGAAGCGGCTTCACAAATCTGTAAAACATTCGCTTCATCAACAATTGCCACCTTGAGCAAAGTTCCGTCGTCGATATGAAGATAGCTTTGATCAATCAAAGCTGTCCATGTGTTCAGACAAATGTACACTCCCTCCTGTCCCAACGTCTTGAGAAACAGAAATCTCTTGTTTGTTACTGAATTAATAACAACGATGCCCTCGTGATTGTATGTAGGAAAGATGGGATCTTGATCGGCAGCGTCTGCACTGTCACTTTCCTCCTCACTTTCGCTGGCTTTCGCCACGCTCCTCTTGCTGCGTTTTGGGGCTTCCTTTGCGGGTTTTGATACCGCCTTGCGTTTCCCTTTTCCTTTCTCGGGAGAAGCGGTGCGTGGAGACTTCTTCTTGGAGGCCTCCTTGCCGGTGGCCTTAGTCGGCCGTCCCCGCTTGGCGGGAGCCTCGCTATCATCGCCTTCGTCAATCACAATGACATCCGAGGACCTGTTCGGGTCATCCGTCGTCCACTCGTTCGTGTTTATCTTCTCGCGATAAATAGTACGAACGTGGTTGAACGCCTGTAGAGCCGGATTTTGCAAAGCCTGCTGAGGCTGGTCTTCGTCGAACGCAAACGTTTTTGCAGGAAGGCCAGAGATTTCCACCAATACTACGTATGGTTTGGCTTCGGTCGTCGCGGCAAAGTTTTGCAGCTTATGCAGCAGCTCCTCTTCTGGGATCAAAAGATCTTTGATGTCTACTTTCATGTAGTCGCCATGGGTGTCTTTCACGTGAACAACTACTTTCCACACGGTCTTGTCAGACTTACGCCAGAGCCAGTAGTCAACTGGAAAATAGCGTTCATCGCTTTTGGACGCCTTTGGTTTCGACATGGTTGTCTCACTTCAACTACTTAAATTTGCGATTTTAGGTCAAAAAAAGGTCGGACAATAACCGATATAGGCAATCTGTGTAAAAGTTGACTATTGGAGAAATTCTGCTGTTTTAGGTAACTGCCGAGTCAGGAAAGTGCGAATAAGTAGCGCGTCTGTCCATTTACTAATTGGGGTTCCCGTCGGAGTCTTTGTGCGAGTAAAATAGTTAACAATAACATTGTATACCACCTGTCGCTGGCCATCGTTTTGGAATGTACTATTGTTTCTACGATAAGCATATAAAACCATTCTGTATGCGTTGACGTATGAAGGATCGACCATCATGGCCATCTGTTTCCTGAGGTCAGAAGATTCTTCTGCAGTCTCAGACTCCAAAATGAGTAGGAGAAAAGAATCACTTAGATTTGCGATTTCTTCAGGAGTGTAAACGTCTCCATCCTTCTTGCATTGCTCCACGAGAATATTGGCAGCTAGTTGCTTATCTTTTAAAGTCTTAAATCGTCTCGTATTGGTATCGTAATAGAATCCATATTCGCTTTTGTTCGTAAAGCTTTCAGTTTCCTCTATCGTATAAACAATAATAGTTACTAATAGCCCAACGACTACAAATACAAGTAAACCAATAAGTACTGGATGCATTTTTTTTCGACACTTATATTTGTCGAGAACAATTTATTCACGTCTACGTTTTGACACATTACTCCTTACGCGTACATACTCATCGTCTTGTGAGGAACGTCTACGCTTGTGGGTAAAATCTTCTACCCACCCGGCAAAAGTTTCCAGTCCGTGGTCGCTTGGAGACAAAACTTCCGAGGCGCCGAGATCAGAGTCGACTTCTCCAGATTCGTCTAGTAGAGACGACTGGGATATGTCGGTTGCATTTTCACTAGGCGAGACGGACATCAATGGAGATATTGTCCTTGATAGGTTGTGCGACTGCGGTGGGGTACTACAAGAGATATCCTCAGTACCACCACTAGATTCCTCCTGCGCAGGGGCACATATATCTTCCTGCAGTTCAGGCGTGGGCGACCGTGACGTATCCGTAACATCGGCGTCGTCGTTAGAGGTATCGACTAGAATCGAGGTATCGACTAGAATCGATTGAAATCCATCGATACGTCCGTATTTGCATGCCGCCCGATAGGCAGCGTCTTTGGCAAGCTGGAGCGCGGTGTACTTTAAGAGAGCACCATCCATAATTCTTTTGCGCAATACCAAATTCATGAAAGTAATGTCTTTCTTGCGAGGACGAATCAAAGCTGCTAGAGTGAAGCAGTTAACTGGGTGCAGACTCTTCCGATGCCGCAGTAACGTGAACCCCATTCGAGACTCCATTCTTCCAACAATGCCTTTGAAAGAGCAATCGAAAAACGGGTGGTCTTCGGTCTCCAAAATCTTTAAAGCGAGTCGCAGCGCAGCCATCGTAACGCATGGGATTTCAAACTCACCCACTTTCTCGAGAGACGCAAACTGCAAAATCAAAGTCATGGCCAGACCGATTGTCGGATACTCGATGCGATACGGTAGGGCATACTACGTGATCCAACAATGTCAGAGGTGGACTAATAAAAAAGCAATTCATGCATATCGTACCGAGAAAATGTCTTTGGAGATGTCGGCAGCCCACTTGTAAGAATCCTCAACGCTTTGGATGTTTTTGATCAGTTCACTGGTATTGACGGGATCGAAATCGTCGCGCTCGCCTCGCTTTGTTTCGAAAGATACCCTATCGCGGTACAAATCCTCGGCTACTCCGAATACGCTCGGCATCTTCCCCCCTCGCGGTAAAATGAGGAATGGCACCAAGTACACCCTAGATCCAATGGACGGAAGGAGGTAAAATGGGTTTGTCTAAATCCGTAAATATAGTCCGATTTGACTAAAATGTTTCAAATGGGTAGCATAAAAAGTGCATCAGGCACAAAAACTTTAAAAGCACTTGATGTCGGCGCGGCATCAACTTTTGCAGGCCCGATCACTATTTTGGACGAGACGGACGCCGTCCCCGAGGCAGACAAGGTATCGCTGCAAACAGCCGGAGGGATTGTAGTGAGCAAGTCCCTCTTTGTGAAGGGAAAGGCGACCGTGGCGGATGCGGTGAGATTTGATAGCCTGGTCGATGCAACATCGGTCTCGTCTGGGTCGCTTGTCGTTGCAGGCGGCGTGGGTATCGGGAAAAGTTTGCACGTCAACGGATCGTCTACGTTCACTAGTCCAGTTTATGTGCTCTCAGACAATGATTCTACATCTCCAACAACTGGATCGCTTGTTACACAGGGTGGGATGGCGGTGGGTAAATCACTTGTTGCAGCTGGAGCGGTGTCGGTTCTTAACGACGCGGATACCATATCCAACACGACAGGATCGATAGTGACAAAAGGCGGGATTGGAGTGGCCAAATCGTTGTACGTGGGCGGCGGGTCAACTTTTACTGGAACGGTCTCTATACAAAACACCTTAGACGCATCTTCTGCCGCATCTGGATCTGTGGTTGTGGCCGGTGGGTTAGGCTTAGCCAAATCCTTCTATGTTGGAGGACTATCTTCGATGGCTGGGATTGTATCCATAACAAATACTACGGATTCTTCATCCTCGATAACTGGGTCGCTCACTACGCTTGGAGGAATTGGGGTAGCGAAGACGTTAACCGTTGGCGGTAAGCTTAGCGTGCTATCCACTACAGACTCTACGTCGACCACCACCGGAGCTCTTGTTACTGTCGGAGGAATCGGAGTAGCGAAGGCGTTAACCGTGGGCGGCAAGCTCAGCCTACTTTCTACGACAGACTCGACGTCCGCAACTACCGGCGCTCTCGTGGCAAGTGGAGGCGTTGGCGTGGGCAAATCATTGTATGTCGGTGGTAAGATTACCGTGGCGGATACTACCGACGCTCTCGACCGCGCAGCCGGATCATTAGTAACTGCGGGTGGAATGGGAGTCAATAAATCCTTGTGGGTCGCTACTTCTATCAATGTTGGAACCGAAGCGGCCGCTAATATCAATTCATCGTATCGTATTGTTGCTTGCAATACGAATCTCGGCGCTAACACAAAGCAAAGTATTCTGTTAGGAGCGGGACTGCGTACTTACGACGCCGCTTGTATCAGTCATTTCAATGCCGCAAGCGGTTCCGTAGCTAACAGACTTGAATTGGGATTCTTTGGCGAGGAAGATATTGTGACCATTCTACCAAACGGTCGAGTTGGCATTGGCAACACCGCTCCAGCTGCTCCACTTCACGTATCTGGGTTAGTCAATCTAAAGATTGGAGCAGCTAATGCTACAACAGGGGTCTTGTACAATATGGGAAGTACGATAAAACTGAACGCATTCAACGTTGATATCGGGCTCCGTGTAGATAACGGGATCCACGTTGGTGCCGTAGGCGTTTACGCCACTAGTGATCGTAGAAAAAAAGAAAACATCCAGTCGCTGGACTTCCAAGAGGCAATAGATTTCGTGAAATGCATCGAGCCCCGAACGTACAATCTCAAAACACGGGAACGTACTCCGCAGATTGGATACATCGCGCAAGAACTACAAAACTCCAAATTTGGTCATTTACTTGTTTCCGGCGTTTCCTATCCAAATCTACGTGCCGAGTCGGACAACGACACCGATAACGTATTGATGATCGCACAATATGAACGAATTTGTTGTATTCTTCACAAAGCTTTACAGAATGCCCTAAGTAGAATCGAGGCGCTCGAAGGAAAGTAGAGTGGTTTTTCAGTTTTTTTAGACGTTGGGGGTAACCTCTGCAATTGTGTTATCACACGTGAATTGGAAGATGCGCAGACCGTTTTCCTGGGCGTACTTGACTGGCTCTGGATGGATCAAGAAGAAAAATGGCATCTTGCACCGCGCTGAGCGCTGGGACTTCATCATCTTGATATCGGGATGTCCGGGCACACAAATCTCAGTTATTGACAATTCCAGAAGACCGTGCATTTCAGCGATCAGCGGTTCAAGTAGGTCGGGCGTGAGCACCAGTAAGACCGCGTTGCCCGTGTAGTAGATGGATTCGTCTTTGGCGATCGCATACGCTTCTTTCTCCAGCAGAAACGACATCAGGTTGGTAACGAGAGGAACCAACTCTAACAATGCCGACCTTGGTACCGCGGCGTTCATAAACCAATTGGTCAAAACGGTACCCGGCTCGATACTCATTGTGGAGTGGGGTCGGTCGTGCGCAAAATGAGAAATGATCTTATTTGGAAAAAAAACGAATCAGTTCGTGATCCCGCACTCCAAGTTGTTCGAAACTGCTTATTTTGTGCAAATTACAGCATGGCCTTGAGTGCCCTTTTCTGCTCTGGACTCAACATCTTAACATAGTCTTCCATCTTAACGTTCTTTGCAGAACGCTTCTTGGACTTACGTCCTCCGTGGAACACGACATGGTTGATCATACTTGGGTTCCCACCGGAGATACCCTTCCGAGACTTCATGTTTTCAATAAGTTTGTCCTCCATTTCCTGTGACAGAGGCACGTGCAAGAAGTAAACAGACCTAACGAAATGCTTCGGACCGCTCTCGAACGCCTCAACTGGACGAATGAGCTTTTCATACATCTCCGAGTTACAAACGACTAAGTGGTCCTTCGGCTCCGCCCAGTTAATTGACTGCAAATCGATCAGGCAATCGGATACCCTATCCGCCTTGGTCGAACCATCGTGCAAGAACATGATTTCATCCATTAGGATTTTGAGTTCAACGTGGTTAGCAAAGAATTCAAAGTTACTCTTGTGTTGGTGGTACGCCTTGTGGATCTTAGAAATCAAAGAAATTCTATCCGCCGACATCAAATTCTCCCTAACGTGGTTTATCTTTAGCAATTCGGACTTGGTTTCACCCTCATCGTAGTGCTCATGCTTTGCCTTATGCACGATATCATTCCCTGTCAGCGAAACGGCCTCCCACTTTA
>JACCDQ010687739.1_pt1 | contig 21782 bp, 24 predicted proteins | sample 7446031 | NCBI WGS metagenome assembly JACCDQ01 (sample SAMN15323442, study PRJNA562643) | freshwater metagenome | isolation source: river surface water | place: USA:Blue River Watershed | collected 2017-08-17
GTTGATAGTTGATAGTTGATAGTTGATAGTTGATAGTTGATAGTTGATAGTTGATAGTTGATAGTTGATAGTTGATAGTTGATAGTTGATAGTTGATAGTTGATAGTTGATAATTAACGGATGATTGTAGATAGGGGAAAGTGCCATTACAATCATCTTGCTTGAGTATTCAGCTTTCCTGTTTTTCGTAGGCTTCAACAATACGCTGTACTAACGGATGACGCACCACATCAGCTTGTCCTAAATAGCAAAAAGCAATACCTTCTACATCTTTTAAAATAGATTGGGAGACCACTAATCCCGATGCTTGATGACTCGGTAAATCGGTCTGGGTAATATCGCCAGTAACGACCATTTTCGAGCCAAACCCTAAACGAGTTAAGACCATTTTTAATTGGGCAGGAGTGGTATTTTGTGCTTCATCTACAATAACAAAGGCATTACTGAGAGTTCGTCCCCGCATATAGGCTAAAGGAGCCACTTCAATTTTGCCCCGCTCCATCAAATCAGGAATTTTTTCGGCATCAATAAATTCATAAAGGGCATCGTATAAAGGTCGCAGAAAGGGATCAACTTTTTGTTGTAAATCCCCTGGTAAAAAGCCTAGTTTTTCCCCCGCTTCAACGGCTGGTCGAGTTAAAATTAAGCGTTCATAGTCATTATTTAATAAAGCTTGTACTGCTAAGACTGCCGCTAAAAAGGTCTTGCCGGTTCCCGCCGGGCCAATCCCAAAGGTAATATCATGGTTTTGGATGGCCTTCACATATTGGCGTTGGCGAAAGGTTTTGGCCCGAATTTGTTCACCTCTTCGGGTTTTCGCTAAAACGGTTTTTTGTAGGGCTTGGTATTCTTCATAACGACCACTATCCATCGCTTGAAAGGCCGTTAAAAAATCGGGTCGAGCCAGCACTTTACCTTCTTGCCAATAGGGAGCCAGGGAGTGCAAAATCCTTAATGCCCGTTCAACATTTTTTTCTTCCCCATAAATTCGTAAATCTTGACCTCGTAGCACAAATTTTGCACCGGTATGACGGGCTAAATACTGTAAATTATCTTCTCCCTGACCGGCTAAGGCGATCGCACTGTCTGGCGTGGGTAGAGAGAGGTTTTCAGAAATTTCAGTCATTGAAAAAGAAGTATGAGAAAGAGATTAAAATGGCGAAATGCTCAAAAAAAGAATCTTGTTATGCTTTTAAACTGACCCCCTGGACTTTTGGGTCTGGGGGCTAGGGCGGCCAGCAAAAAGACTCCCTTCACCAGTTTAACCCTAGATCTGGGGGTCAATCGTGTCGTTATCCAGAGAAAAGATCGAGGAAGCCGTGTTGCTCACCAGGGTGCTCTTTATGTCCCCTGACTGAGACAAGGCGTTAAAAGGCGTTTTAAGTGTTGTTTGGCGAGTTGTACTCGTTTACGGGCATTGCAGGGGGTAATGTTCAAGGTTTGGCTGATCACCTCGTAGGACTGTTCCTCGTAGAAGCGTAGGCAAAAAGCCTGATAGAGCAGTGGGGGTAACTCTTTCGTTAAACGGGCTAGATGCTCCTCCATTTCCCGTGCGGTGGCGATCGCCCAGGGAGAAGCGGATTCTTCAGTGCAAAAGGCCGTTTCTAAATTTTCTAGGGACACCCAATGCTTGTGGTGTTGACGGCATTGATCCAAATACAGCCGAAACAAAAGTTGTCTGAGCCAACCTCGCATAAACAGAATGCGCTCATTATACTCAGCAAACTTGTCATAAGCTTTGAGCATTCCCCGGTGCATTAACTCTTCACAGTTGGCATGGTTATAATTCAGCCAACGTAAACAACAGCGATATAGATAGGCCTCATGTTGTAACCAAATTTCCCAAAATAATTGAGCTTGAACCGTTGACAATAACCGTCGAGAGGGATCGCCTGAAGCAGTCAAGTGAGAAACTGGTAAAGGGGAAGCAATTGACTGACGTGAGGGGGAACTTTCAGGAGTGAGATTAACGACCTTAGTTTTAGCAGGAGTTGAATTGGGAACCAAAGAAAGAAACGATTTCCTCTGGCCGCCTCCGTGAAACGTGGCAAAACTCTCGGTGTTACTAGTGCGACAAAGAGGGGTTTTGATAGGTAACTTACCTCTTTTATGAATGAACATAAGACCTCCGCCGATAACATCAATCGGGTTACATTTGCGAGATTTATGACTCTCTAATTTTCCATAGTGGGTTGTAAATTTCGATAATTCAATACCTATTTATCTGTTTATTTTTAGGTCAGTGATTTTGATGATTATCTGTTAAGAATTTAGGCAATGAAACTGCTTTCTCAGACAGAGTATGGAAAAATGTCTGGATTTTTAGGGATGAGTGTAAACAAAGGTTAAGACCCCAGGAATCACCTGACCATCGCCTGGGATTGCTGTTGATTACTTGAACCGGTTTTCTTCGGGAAACGGATAAATTAAGGCAACTAGAGGCAGAGAATAGTACGAATTTAGATTTTGCCGAAAAAAGCAACCGAATTTTTAGGGAGCTTGAGCTATGCGGAAGTCTGGTTAAAGGGAGCAAAAGTCTGGAAACTCAAAGGATTGTTCTCCAGTCAGGGATAATCAATCTACTGTCGTTAAACTGCATCCATTTCGGTCATTTTCGCCTTGATTCTGAGGGAATGACTTCCCGGCCTAGTCACGTCTTATCTGTTTTGTGAATTCAAAGTTGACCTTTACCTGGGAACAGGCGAGACAAGTGGTTGAGAACCATGTCTTTGCCCATTTTGGTGAACCCTTAAAAGAAATTCAACTGAGTCTTTTACAGGACGTTTGGGAAGGCTTAACCTATAGTCAAATTGCTCAAAAACGCTATCTTTCTGTTAATTATTTACGGGGGGATTTAGGCCCTAAATTATGGCAAAAACTGTCGTTGGCTTTGGGTCAGGAAGTTACGAAAACCAATTTTAAGGCTCTGCTCGAAGCGGTTGGACAAACTGACCAGGACACTGCGGGATTATGGGATACGGCTCCACCGGTCAGGGTAACGACGGATTGGCTCTTTTCGGCTGGATCTGTGCCGCCGGCTTCTCCTTTTTATCAAGAGCGACGGTGTGATGATCTGGGATGGCAGGCCTTACAACAACCCGGTAGTCTGCTCCAGGTGCGATCGCCGAGGGGCATGGGCAAAACGTCTTTAGTCAATCAATTACTGTACCGGATGAAATTGCAGGCATACCCGACCATACTTTTTGATTTACAAAGTCTGGAAGCAGATTGGCTGAGTCAGTGGGAGTTATTTTTACGCTGGTTTTCTTTGAGCTTAAGACAACAGTTCAATCCTGGCGAAGATCAGCCATTAATTTGGGAACCCAGTGGGGGAAGTCCTTCGGAACATAGCACTCAGTTTTTAGCCACTCAAATTCTTCCCTACCAAGAACAGCCCTGGATTTTAGCTGTTGATGGAGTCGAACGAGTGTTTGCCTACCCGGAAATTTTGGAAAAATGGTTACGCTTACTGCGCCATTGGCATGAACTGACGAAAACCTCTCCCCTTTGGCAATCCCTACGCATCCTCCTGAGTTATAGCACCAGCGATCGCCATTTTTGTGCCTTATCTCCCCAGCTTTTTCAGTTTGGTATGGTGCTGGAATTAGAGGATTTTCAAGTTGTCCATCTCCAACGTCTGATGCACCAACACCAACTACAACTATCGGATGAACAGATTGCCCGGATTATGGACATGATTGGGGGCCATCCCTATCTCATTCGTCAGTTTTTCCATCAACTAACTCTTACTCACCTTTCCCTAGAGCAATTATTAGAAACGGCTCCCACCCAGTCCGGCATTTATAGTGAATTTCTCTATCAATTAGGCTACGATCTACAATTTTCACCGGAATTAATTCAGACCCTTAAACGAATTGTGCAAGTTCAACAGCCCTTGACTTTAACTCCCACCTTAACCTATAGCCTTTATCATTGGGGATTCATCAAAAAACAGGGCAATCAAGTCGTGATGAAATATCCCCTCTATCGGCAATATTTTCGGGTCATTGAGCATTTAATTTATCCGTCTATTGCTTCGAGTTTGTTACCCTAACACGGCGATCGCCGTCCCTTCCGTTCGTTAAATCTACGAAATTGATCCTTGCCCGATACAATCAAAGGAGTGCTTTTTTCCCCCTATGACCCATTCCCCCCTTTCTCCCAACGAGATCAATCATGCCTTAACCACCCTAGAAGGCTGGAGCCTAGGCAGTGGCAAACTCCATCGTCAGTTTACCTTTGCCAACTTTATCGAAGCCTTTGGGTTTATGACCCGTCTGGCCCTAGTAGCCGAAAAAATGGGACACCATCCCGAATGGTTCAATGTCTATAACCGAGTCACCATTGACCTGACTACCCATGATGCCGGGGGAATCACGACCCTCGATGTGGAATTTGCCCGGCAAGCCAATGAATTGGCCCAACTCTCTCGCCCATAACCCTTTAACGACCTTACTATTTGGACTTTATCTGTGACTGCTTCTCTCCTGACTTCCCCTCGCACGGCGGCTGTTAAACGCACCACCCAGGAAACCGATGTCTTTGTCAGTTTGAATTTAGATGGCCAGGGCAATTGTCATGCCGAAACGGGGATTCCCTTCCTTGACCACATGATTCATCAAATTGCTTCCCATGGTTTGCTCGATCTCAAAGTTGTGGCGACGGGGGATATTGACATTGATGATCACCATACCAATGAGGATGTGGGCATTACCCTGGGCCAAGCCCTGACCCAAGCCCTCGGCGATCGCAAAGGCATTGTCCGCTTTGGGCATTTTGTTGCGCCTTTGGACGAAGCCTTAATTCAAGTGGCCTTAGATTTTTCGGGTCGTCCTCACCTCAGCTATGGCTTAACAATTCCTACCCAACGGGTCGGCAATTATGACACCCAATTAGTCCGGGAATTTTTTGTGGCCCTGGTGAACCATAGTCAAATGACCCTGCATCTGCGACAACTGGACGGGATTAACTCCCATCATATTATTGAAGCCGCCTTCAAAGCCTTTGCTAGGGCTACTCGTCAGGCGATCGCCATTGACCCCCGCCGGGCCGATCAAATTCCCAGTTCCAAAGGCATTTTGTAGGGAAAATCCCCCTTCTGCAGGGGGCCAAACCGCCCTCTCAATTCCAAAAGTCAGGACTAAGCTAGGGGGTGTAAGGAAAGATTATTCACCGAGTAACTTTCCCCCCTGATTACTGATTACTGAGTTCCTGAATTGGGAGGTCATTATTATGGCACTTGTACGTTGGCAACCTTTCCGAGGCATTGATGAATTGCAACGGGAAATGAACCGTGTTTTTGATACCCTAGTCCCCACTTCTTTAGCTCCTGATGGAGTCGAATGGCCGACCATTGTTCCGCCTGCTGAATTATCGGAAACCCCTGAAGCCTTACACTTAAAAGTTGAAGTTCCTGGCTTAGAAGCCCAAGATATTAACATCGAAGTAACGGCTGATTCTGTGACGATTAGCGGCGAACGGAAATCGGAAACGAAAACAGAAGAAAAAGGGATCACGCGGACAGAATTCCGGTATGGTCAATTTCATCGGGTAATTCCGTTACCACTTAAAGTTCAAAACACGGAAGCAAAAGCAGAGTATAAAGATGGTATTTTAAGTCTCGATTTACCCAAGGCTGAAGCCGAAAAAAATCGGGTTGTTAAGTTAAGTCTTGGCTAAAAACGGCGATCGCGCTAGGAGTATCTCACTTGTGTAATCGGAACGGGCTAGAAGCCCATCCCACAGTCCAAATCCAGGAAATTTAGTAGAACCAGGCATCTTGCCGGTACAAGTCTGGAATACTCCCGATCTTGCTTGATCTCGTTAGCCGGATTCAATCATTAATAAAATATTTCTCACCCCATAGGCTCATTTCTGGCCTATACGGGTGGGATTTTTGGTGACAAGAGAAGAACGTACCATTATCTCATCCCAAAGCCACACTTCGCACCATACTATTGGTGGTACAGAATTTTTTAATCTATTCAACAAGCAGTATAATAAAAAAACTTTACACCGCAACTGGTGTAGAGAAAGAAAATACACCATGTAAATAGCGTAGCAGAACTAGGCAGTACGGAATATCGGATAAAAGGTGCATGGAACGCCCCCAACAAGATTTACTGCTCCGACCAATTAAACCTTATTAATCGTTTCAACAAACCACATAGCCCTCCCTTTGATTTATCCCATGCTGGAATATTCGACTTAGGGCTAGGGTTGTCTAGTGCATTTTGGAGGATAAAATACCATTGCCCATTATTCCATTTAGCGCGATGTGGCATATCTTCTCGCTTAGAAAGTGCAGAATAGTGAGCAATTAAAGACTTCCTTGCCAAGTTGGGATTTTTAGCCAAAGAGCCACGATGAGCTAGACGACCATGCCAAATCAAAACATCACCTTTTTTTCCTAAAAACGTCTCTACCTTTGAATTTGTCCTATGAATATAATCCTCAAAAGCAGGAACACAAATTTTCTCTGAGACTATCGGCCAATCAGGTTTCAAAGTTTCCTCTTGTTCCATATAATTCCAGACTAAATCACGGCGTAACAAGGGCCATTTATGGGAACCTGGCACAAATTCAAATGGCCCTGCATCAGGATGAATATCATCTAAAGCCATCCATACTGCAGCATACCAAGAATTAACAAAAGGAGGATTAAGGTAATCATCTTGATGCCAATCACGAGTAGTCGAAACCCATCCTGTCAAGTTTAGATGTAAACCCATTTCTTCTCCAATTAATAACTTCATAACTTCCATCAAAGGAGAATACAAACAAATATCACGCAACTCCCTGTAGTACATATAAGGAGTGGGACAATACCAGCCACCTAAATTAGAGACTTTGGATCTAAGGCGACAATAATTTTCTATCAATGCTTCTGGCAAAAAGTTTTTTAAAATCACATATCCTGAACTACGCCATTGTTTCTGAATGTCATTCAAATCAGTTTCATCACAATTAGAATGATCTAAATAAGGCAACAAAGATTCATCAGGCATTTCTGATATTGCCTCGAAAGGAGTAGAAACCTGAGAATAACTATTTGACATAATAATTTCTCCATTTATTTTAGAAGTGAAATCATAAACCTCGTCTAACTCGAAATCAATAGTTTTTTGATTGCCCAAGGTGAGCCCCCCAAATACCCCTCAAAAAGGGGGACTTGTTTATAGAATGAATCTTAAAAAACTACAGTTCCCAAAATGGACGCAGTTTAAATGAATTTTTATAAGGTTAGTGAACTCATGAGACATATTAGGTTTACGGACTTAAATGCTTTAGAAAAGTCTGTCAAGATGAACATAAGGTCTCCCCACGAAGAAGACTTGTTTGCACCAATTACGTCAAGGGGTGATTTACACTATCCTTTATTTATTCCCTTAAGTCTAGGTAGTCTTAATTCTCAAGTCAATTATGTTTAAAAAATCTTAACGAAACATGGCGCGGGAAGTCCCCAATCTCATTGATCCTCATTTTGACTTCAACTCCAAAGTAGCCAGCATTGCCTCAATCAAAGGAAGAATAAGGCTTGCAGGCATCATTATTGTGACTTAATATCAATAAGAGACGCTTCATCGGGCTTCCAATTTTATAATAAGAATCTCTGGGTTAAAAAAAGTGGGGTGAAATCGGAAACGGCTCTCTGAATATCATCATTTTTCGCCTTGTGTGGCATCTAGGTTCGTTTTGTTTACGTATTCAGCAGACCCTATTTATTTAGGAACGAAATATGGGCTGTAATCTAAGCGAGGATTAAAAATACCAAGATCAAGAGCCAAGGCTGGTTTGCTCAAACATGGGGGTGGAGAGACTTGAACTCTCACGAGCTTATAAGGCTCAACGGATTTTAAATCCGCAGCGTCTACCATTCCGCCACACCCCCGTTAGGGAAATCAGTTTAAACTGACGATATAGTATCGTAGCATAGGTGGCTGATAATGCCAAATTTTCTGCAAAATTTCTTCACCGCAGTAAAAATTGTAGGGCTAAGGAGGCGACTCCCCGCACGATCGCATCGAGTTGAGGAGTCCCGGCCCCATTGTTACGAGCGTCTTGCATGGCTTGTAAATTTTTGAGGAAATCCTGGGTAGCGGCATAACCTTCCGGATTTTCTTCCTTTTCAAAGAGTTGGGCGGCAAATTCAACGTTTTGTTTGGCGGCGGTTTCATCCCCTAGCCGGAGGTAGGCAACCCCTCGACCGAGATAGGCGGGAGCAAACTGGGGATTAATTTCCAGAGCTTTGCGATAATGGGCTAGGGCTGAACGGTATTGACCTTTACGGGTTTCGAGGAGTCCCCACCCATAAAACAGTTCGGGAGAGCCAGCTTCTAGGGGAGTCCCGATCGCCCCTTGCATAAAAGCACTATCTAAGTTGGTGGCGGTGAGTTGGGCATTGCTTAGGTAGGCTCCGCGTAGATCGGTACCGTTCAAGATGGCTCCCTTCAGGTTAGCACCGGTGAGATTGGCCTGTTGCAGGGAAGTCCCGCTTAAATTGGCTCCGCTTAGGTTGGCACCGGTTAAATTGGCCTGATTGAGATTAGCCCCGGCTAAATTGGCCCCGGCTAAATTGGCCCCCGTTAAATTGGCCAACACGAGACCGGCCCCGCTTAAATCACAGAAGGGACATTGTTTGGTCGCCAATAATTTTTGTAAATCTTCGGGTTTTTCGGCGATCGCTGGGGTTAACAGGCAACTCATCCAGCACAGACTACCCAGAACACTCAACCAGGAACGACGGAAGGACATCATAGAAACAGGGGTAAAAGCAGTCCGACTCTAGTTTAACCAAGTCCATCGCTGTCAGGGGTTAACCGGATCTGATAGTGATGATGTAATTGCACGGCGTTTAAGCCGAGACGATTATCCTGTTCGATGATCACGCCCTGTTGCCGGAGTTTGATCATTAACCGGGTAACGGTGACGCGGGTGGCACGAATGGCACTTCCGAGTTGGTGATGGGTTAAGGGATAGGGCAGAAAATAGACCTGATCCTGCACTAAGCCGCCATCCTCTAGCAGAAGGAGCAAAAATTGTAAGAGGCGATCCATGGTGGAAGGTTGCCCCAACAAACTTAACCACAGCAGTTGTCTTTTTTGATGGCCATGGCACTGTTGCAAAATCAGTTGTTTTAAGGACGGCCATTGGTCAATTTCTCGCCAATAGAGCCAAATGAGACTGGCGGCTTCCCCATGGGCTTGGGCGACGAGCTTAAAATGTTCTGTCGGGGGAAGTTCAAAACTCTGGTTCGTCCGATACAGGGCGATTAGGGTCTCCCTGGGTTTAGTACCCTGCTGGGCTAGGGCGGTTAATCGGACGGCTCCCTGGTGGATACAATACAGTAATCCCGGACGAGTTGTGATCACGCTATCTTTGGGAAAACAGCGATCACGGTAATGGCTTTGACCCCATTGAATTAATTCTGGCCAGGTCGTCGGTGTATCGCTTGCAGGAGGGGCCATTGGAACACAAAAAACAAGGGTTAGAGCGATCAGTCGCCCCCATTTTATCCCTGAAAAAACGTTCCCAGGGTCATCTCTTGCAACAATTAAGCACAATGCCGGCGGGTTTGTCCCAGGCGTTAACCCAAGATTTAACTGCATCAGCCATTCCTCTACGATTACGGGTGGCGGCTCAGGGCTTGGGTTATTATTCGGCGATCGCTCGGAAACTCAGTTCGTTGGGTCAGGTTCCCCCGGCAACCCTTTTTCCCCTACTATCCCAGCACTTAACGGTTCCTCCCTGTTTATCGGACGGAGAAAGCTCGCAATTTTTAATTCCTTTAACGCCTTTGCCGGATCAAGGACTGGGCTGGCTGTGGGATTATCGGCAAATGACCCAATGGTTAAGGGAGTTAACTCCCACTTTAAGGGCTTTACCGGGAAGTTTCTCCCAGACGATTACGGCTCCAGTTCCCTGGGGTTTTGTGCAGTATGCCCAGGGACGAGGTGCGGCGATGGGGCGATTATTACCCAGTCTGGAAAATCCGCCGTTAGCAAAAGAAGATCCTCTCCAATTACCCGATCCCCTGAGATCGCTGTTCAAGATCTTCGTGAGTGGCTTAGACGATTGGGAGACTCGTCCTTCAGTTCCCCTCGTTAACCGAGCCCTGAACCTCAGCCAAGGCATTCTGATCTTTGAAGCCCAGGCCTGGCCCTACCGCCAACCCACTACTCCTGCCGCCCTGATCTCCTTTCAGAACGTTTTGTTAGCAAATTGTCAAACCCTATTGGGAATCTGGTTGACCCAGGCAGGCATGACAGGAGAAAGCCAGGGGTCGGGATAGGACTTTTCTAAACGTCCAAAGTGTTCTAAAGTAATTTCTCAAAGAGTCTGTTAACCTAGGGAACTTATAACAATGGAAATCGCTTTATTATTCGCCAAATTACCCGAAGCCTATCAAATTTTCGATCCTTTAGTGGATGTATTACCGATTATTCCCCTTTTGTTTCTGGCCTTGGCCTTTGTTTGGCAAGCGGCGGTGGGTTTCAAGTAAATCCCCCGATCCAATGGATCAAACCTCTGGGCATCCTTCGGGGTGTCCACTTTGTTGTAGGGGAGGTCTGTCTCTAAGAGTCGGGACTCAGCCCTAAGCATCTAGGTTTAAGCATCTAGGTTATCGAAAATTTGGGTCTAAAACCCCGTCCTTTAGGACGGCTTTGAGTTAGAATACATTTGGCAAGCGAAAACCAAGTTTGCTAAAAACATTCTGTCAACGCAGTAAGTAAGTCGCCATAGGGCATTGGGAGACTCTAAACGGACGTGGAGCGATTGTAAGACTACTTCGGTAGCACATTGCTGTGAAGCGTCAAGGAATCCTCTTTCTTTAGGAAGAGGAGGTATGTCAAAGTGGGAAAAAGCTCCTCGTTCTTTGGCGACCTATGAAGACGTTCCGTTTTGCTGTTATTAGCGATCCGCACATTGCGGTCCCCGAAACCATTGAACCCAAGGCCCAACGTTTTCATTTAGTCGAGATTAGTCAACCTGCCCTAGAAAAGGCGATCACCCATTTAATCACTTTACAACCGGATTTTTTATTAATTCCAGGGGATTTAACCCAGGACGGAGAACCGGCCAATCATACCTGGTTACAACAACGGTTAAAAGCGTTACCCTTTCCCTGTTATGTGATTCCGGGTAATCACGATGTCCCTTATTTAACTGCCAGCGATCGCGGCATTGGCTTAACGGATTTTCCCCACTATTATGCCCATTGTGGTTATACCGATCCCCAGCAAATTTATTACAGTCAAGAAGTCTATGATGGGGTGCAATTAATCGGTTTAAATTCTAATAGTTTTAATACCCAAGGTCAGCAAATTGGCTATGTCGAAAAGGAACAATTAAACTGGCTAGAATCGGAACTGACTCAACATTCCGACAAGCTGATTTTAGTGATGATTCATCATAATGTGATTGAACATTTACCGGGTCAATCCCATCACGAATTAGGGCGCAGGTATATGTTAGAGAATGCCCCTGCCTTGTTAAAGATTTTACATCGTCATGGGGTACAACTGATTTTTACGGGTCATCTTCACGTTCAAGATATTGCCCATCAGGGAGGAATTTATGAAATTACAACAGGTTCCCTGGTCAGTTATCCCCATCCCTATCGTATGATTATCGGTGAAGAACGAGAAGGGCAATGGCATTTACAGATTGAAAGTTATCGTATTGATACCCTCGATGAATTTCAGGATTTAGCAGTTTTTTCCCGGCAATTTTTAGGCGATCGCTCCCACAGTTTTATGTTGCGGTTATTAATGTCTCCCCCGTTAAATTTGCCCCAATCCGTCGCAGAAAGTATGGTTCCCGATCTGCGGTATTTTTGGGCAGAGGTAGCGGCAGGCGATCAACATTTTGATTTTCCCCACTTTCCGGCCCCGGCTCGCTACTTTTTACAGCAATTTAGCCGCTATAATCATCCGCCCCATTTACACTTTGAGGATAATAATACCGTTTTAACGTTGTAACAGCAACTTAAGAGGTCATTTATTCGAGGGCATCCTCTGGAGTCGTGTCTAATAGATCTAGTCCTTCTTTGCGGACTTTTAGATCATAAAAAATCGCGGCTTTAATGCTTTGCCAAAAGGGGGCAATGAAAGCTCCTGTCAGTATTGATAAGCCCAGATCCACAAAGGGGGCAATTAGACTTTCCTCGCCGAGCAACAGGGTTCCTAAATTCCCGATAATGGCGGTGGGTAAGGTAATTAAAAAAGCAACAAAATAGATAGTCTGGAGTTTAATCACATAGCCCTGGGATAATTGCCAACTGCGACTAATGGCTTTCATCGGTTCATTGATGGATTCAACGGCGATCGCCACTTCAACAAAGGCTAAACGGGAATACAGCCAAATGTAAGCAAAGAGGAAAACTAAAACCATCAAGATGGTCAAAAGAACCAAAACACCGGTCAGTGGAGAATTGGCTTGCCCCAATATGCCAATCATGAAAGGAAGAACGATCGCCAAGACGATTGGGACGATTAAAAATCCCAAAAAGATGAGTCCGACTAACATCGCTGTTAACAGAAAAGTCCACAAGCGGGGTTTAACATGAAGACGAGCTTCCGGCACACTTTCCGGTTGTTCAATCACTTCATGAAAGGCTAAACGTCCAAGCATTCCTTGAATGGCGAGCAGTTTGGCCCAACCATAAACCGGTACCAGGGCCCATAAATAGCATCTGAGGGCCTCGATAAAATAGGCTTTAAAGTGGTCTCGATAAATGCGAATCCCGGCGCTGATCACATTGCCAATACTCAGAAAACCAGGGGTGGAAGATTGTTTGGGAACCATTAGGACATCCTCACATAAGCCTTTTCGCTATCTTAAACGACATTTCCCGGATTATTTCTTGTCAGCCAGAATTTCCTGGATTAAGCTTAACATTTGTTACATTTCTTAAAATTCAAAAAAGCCTTGAGAGCGGCGATCGCTGTCTCCTTTTCGGTCAATAAGGGGATATTTCTCCAGCAGAATAATCGCAACTTTTCTCCACAGCTTTTGAGGGTTAACGATGGTTTAAGGCTTGACGACGGAGCAAGTAAGCGATAATTTTTAAATCCTAAATTCCTGCTTAACCCCTTGAAAGAATGAGCATTTCTCCTTTAAGTTCGATTAAACAATTTCTGGGGTCTGAAGCTGAAACCCCCTATGAACAAGCCCAGGCGGTGATTATCCCGATTCCCTACGAAGCTACGACCACCTACCGCAAAGGCTGTGAACAGGGGCCGGATGGGGTACTAACCGCCTCCGATCAACTGGAAGCCTACGATGAAGAGTTACAACGGGAAACCTGTCATGCCATTGGGATTCATACCTTGCCCTACGTTGCCGATACTCGCCTGAATCCTGACCTCACCGCCGAGCAGATGTTGGCTGAAACCACTGCAACCGTTAGTCAATGTTTAGCCGATGGTAAATTTGTTGTGGCGATCGGGGGCGAACACGCCATTACCACAGGAGTCGTCCAAGCCTATCAACAGTATTACTCGGAACCCTTCACCGTGATTCAGATTGATGCCCATGGGGATATGCGACACGACTTTGAAGGCTCTTTACATAATCATGCCTGTGTGATGCGCCGGGTATTAGAAATGGGGCTACCCACTTTGCCTGTCGGGATTCGAGCCATTTGTCAGGAAGAAGCTACCCTGATTCAAGAAAAGGCGATTCCGGTTCAGTGGGCACGAGAGATGGCCACCAATCCCCAATGGATCGAGCAAGCCTTAGCTCACATTAAAACCCCCAAAGTCTTTATCACCATTGACGTGGACGGCTTAGATCCGAGTTTTCTGCCTGGGGTGGGTACACCGGAGCCGGGGGGCATGGGATGGTATGAAACCCTACGGTTTTTGCGGCGCGTCTTTGAAACCCATGAGGTGATCGGTTGCGATGTGATGGAATTAGCCCCGGTGGTAGATTCGGTCGTGTCAGAATTTACTACCGCGAAATTAATTTATAAGTTAATGGGCTATTGGGCTTTTTGTTCTGCTCAGGGGTAATTTAAACCTGAACGCCGGTCAGAGGGGAATCGTCTTGGGATCTCGAAAAACTAGGACGTTCGAGTTAGACCGGATTTAACTGAATTTACTGAATTTGCTGAATTTAGGGAGAGGATCGCCACTGTTGAATCGCTTCTTGAGCCTGTTGGTATAAATCCCCCTGATCACGGGGAACCAACTGGGCGGCGGCGATCGCATCGGGTAAATTTCCGACCCGGGCCCGGGACTGGGCAATATTTAAAATAATCTGACTCCAAAGATAAATTTGTTGTTGCGCGGCCGGGTAGATGGGGGAGTCAGGCGGTACGTTTCGCAGATCAGCGATCGCCTGGATAAAAATTGAAGCCTGTTGCCATTGTAAATAATGCCGTTCCAATTCCCGTTGAATGGCCGCCGAGAGTTCTGCCTGGGTCGGAGGCGGTTGCACCGGTTTTGGAGGAGTCCGGGAAGCGATTAACCAACCCACAGCCCAGAAACTCACCACCAGAAAAAGTATCAGCAAGCCACCACTCAATAAACCGGCGATCGGGAGTGAAGAAAATGGTTTTTGAGGAGAAGGCAAGGTTTCTGAGGCATTGAACCAGGGACGGCGATGGGGAAACTGTGAGCCAAGGGGCGATCGGGGCGGAAATAATGGTGTTTGCGGGGGGCTACCAGTTGCCGCTAAAACCAGACAGGCCGGTTCACCATAGCGACTCGGAATCTTCTCCCGTAAATACAATTCCAATAATTCCAACGTTAACGACTGTTGATAATACTTCAAGGCTTCGAGCAAACCCTCTCCCAGACTACCGGGAAACGAGCCACTCGGATTAAAACGAGCAATAACATGAATCCCTAACTGTTTTGCCCGCAGTAACCCCTCATTGCTCACAGGATTATCTAACCCCAGGGCGGCCACATCCAAAAACAGTAAACGGGGTTGAGCGTGTCTGCCCCCTAGGGCCATTAACACCTGCTCTAAGGGAATCGCCGTAGTCGCTAAATCCTGAATCTGAGCATCAATAGGCAGTAAATAATCCTTTCCCTGATATTGCAGGGCATAGCCTTGGAATAATAATCCCCAGCAAGGACGATGGAATGCCTTTTCTAGATTATGGCGATTGGGAAAAATGACCCGGAGAGAGCCAAAAAAACGCTTTTCACAAAAGAGGAGAGACTGGTGAGGAGCAAGGCCCGTGACCTGGGCAAGACGCTGTTGCCATTCGCCTAAAGGGGTTGGATTTCCCGTCAGAGGTGGCAAAAAACGGTAGTGATGGATGCCAATGGTGAGAAATCGCAACATGGCTAATGTGCAATAATTAACCCAACAGCGTAAAATAGAAAAGCTGTCAATTTTTCTATCATCTTAAACCGATGGCTGTACCTAAGAAGAAAACCTCTAAATCCAAACGGGATCAACGTCGTGCTAATTGGAGACGACAAGCGGCCCTCGAAGCCCAAAAAGCCCTTTCCCTGGGTAAATCCATTCTGACGAGACGTTCGAGTTTCGTTTACAACGACGAAGACGAAGAATAGGTTTCTCGATAGCGACGGAGTGCAAATGGTTTAGTTGGATTTGACCTGGATTCTTTGGATGACTGGGGTTGATGCCGGCTAAATCCCCCGCTTTTGGGGTATTGGCACAACCGTGATGTTTCTTTGTAGGATTAATGACTCCAGAAATTTTACAGGGTGTTGTGATAAGTGCGGCTGACCGTCTTGATCGTTGTTTAGTTAATCAATTTCCCCATCTATCTCGATCGCGGCTACAAAAGTTAATTGAACAGGGTCAGGTTCAAGTTAATCATCAGATTTGTCTCGATAAGCATTCTCTCGTTAAACTAGGCGATCGCCTTCAGGTAACTCTTCCACCGTCCCAACCCTTAGCGGTACAAGCGGAAGCGATTCCCCTAGATATTCTCTATGAAGATGCCTCGTTAATTATTGTCAATAAACCGGCGGGGTTAGTGGTGCATCCGGCTCCGGGTCATCCGGGGGGGACGTTAGTGAATGCGCTGTTGGCTCACTGTCCTGATTTAGTGGGAATTGGCGGTGTGGAACGGCCTGGCATTGTGCATCGGTTGGATAAGGATACCACCGGGGCGATCGCCATTGCCAAAACCGATCAGGCTTTTCACCATTTACAGGCCCAACTCAAGGCTAAAACGGCCCAACGTATCTATTGGGGGATTGTTCACGGTAATCCGAAAACGGTATCCGGCACAGTGAATTTGCCCATCGGTCGTCATCCCCAGGATCGTCAAAAAATGGCCATTATTCCCCTCGAAAAAGGCGGTCGAGAAGCCGTCACCCATTGGCAACTTCAGGAACGTTTAGGGAATTACAGTTGGCTAGAATTTCGACTGGAGACAGGTCGCACCCATCAAATCCGCGTGCATAGTAAACAAATGGGGCATCCGATTCTTGGTGATCCGGTGTATAGTACGGGTCATGCTCCCATAAAATTGCCCGGCCAAGCTCTTCATGCCTATCAATTAAGCCTGATTCACCCTGTTACAGAAGAGAGAATTACGGCGATCGCCCCTCCGCCCCCAATTTTTGAGAAATTATTGCTCCATCTGCGTCAGAGGAGTTAGTGATTGGGACTGATTTCAACCCATAACTGTTAAGGAGTGATTTCTGATGTTTCGTCATCTTTGGTTCATCTTCCGACCCGGCCAACCCATTAACCCTCTACTCCGGTTTAGTCCTAGTATGTTGTTAGGATTGTGGATCTTTTTCTCCCAGGTGGGCAACTCCGCCAACGCTTCGCCGTTCACCAATCCCCCCCCAATTTTAGCTCAATCTCCGAAGCCCGAATCCCTGTTAAATTTACCCAATCTTAGTGGTTTAATCTGGCTAGAAGGCGAACAATTTCTGAGTGTTCAAGATAGCAAAAACAACAAAAAACAAAAGCCATATATTAGTCTGTTAACGATTACCAACGCGAAAGCGACTTGGCAACCCTTAATCCTGAATTGGGAAAAATTGGGAAGGAAAACCGATGCTCCTAGCGATTTGGAAAGCATCACGCGGATTCCCCATAGTAATTACTTTATTGCCGCAGAAAGTGGTTATGAACAAACGACCCAGGGACGGCTCTTTTTATTGGAATGGAAGAAAGATTCCTTAATTCCGATCGCCGTGATGAATTGGCCGAAAAATATTCGCAATGTAGAAGGCATTGCCGCCATTGAATTACAGGGAAAAACCTATCTCCTCTACGGTGAGCGTCTCGGAAAGGAAGGCATGACAGAACTGTGTTGGTCAACCCTTTCTCCCAAACCATTTAGCCTAGGAGATTGTAATCTCGTTCGTTATCCGAGTCCCGATCCCCATCAACAATTTCGTGCGATTTCAGATTTAGCCCTAGATGACCAGGGCAATCTCTACCAAGCTTCTGCCTATGATCCGGATCAAGATAATGGCCCCTTTGCGAGTTCAGTATGGCAAGTCGGCATCTTTAAATTAGGTGAGGATGGAAAACCGACGCTTGAACCCTTCGCCAAGCCCAAACCCCTAGCGGAGATAGAGGGTTATAAAGTTGAAGCTCTGACCCTACGCAAAACCCCCAATGGTCAGCAGATATGGATTGGTACTGACGATGAAAATTTTGGTGGAACGATTCGTTTACTCCCTAAGCCAGGTTTAAGGTAAAAAGAAACTGAATCGGGAAATTGGCAACCAAGCAATAAGGCTCTCTTGGATTAATGGTGTCAGTTGTTAAAATCGCTACTTTTGGGCGCAAGCTTGCGCCCCTACGATCCTATACAACCCTTCTGTAGGGGCGAATTGCGTTCGCCCTTGAACGACATAAGATAAACCTATTACCCCAGTTCACGGAGAGCCGAAATAAGAGAGGAGGTAGCATTTATCATTACTCTGGTTTTCGGCTGATTTTTGGGTTTTTCTAAACGCTTTACTCCTAAATTGGATGCTGTCTGGGAAAAGCAGTTTCCAGTTCTTTATAGTAATAGCCACTCTGAGCCAAACACGCGGTACCATAGGCCGCTTCGGTATGGGGAGAAACTGTCACCGGCACGCCTAAATACCGTTGACGAATCTGTTGCCAGGTTAAATTTTTGGCTCCTCCTCCTGCCGTATAAACCTGGGTTAAGGGGGAGGCTCCTAATTCCTGTAATTTTTGATAACCTAGGGCTTCAATTTTACTTAAGCCTTCTAACATTGCCTGTAAAAATTCAACGGGATTATCCGATCTGGGTTCTAATCTGGGCAATAATTCAGGATTATTAATGGGAAAGCGATCGCCTTTTTGGGGTAAGGGATAATAATCGTAAGCAGTCGGTTGATTGGGGTTAATTTGTTGACTGAGAGTAATTAATTCCTGAGCAGAAAAAAATTGTTTTAACACTGTTCCTCCGGCATTGGAGGCCCCCCCTGTTAACCAACAATTTCCCCAACGATGGCTATAAATCCCTGAGTTAAAATCTTCGATGTAGGTTTGGCTGAGTAATTTTAAAACGAGGGTTGACCCCAGAGAAGTAACGGCTTCGCCGGGTTGACTGGCTCCACTGGCTAAAAAGGCGGCAATGCTATCGGTAGTGCCTGTGCAGATCAAACAATCCTGGGGTAAGTTAAACCTTTGGGCTAATCCTTTTTGCAAAAAAGTAATGGGAGTTCCTGGTGGTAAAATTTGCGGTAATACATTAAACCAGGATTGAGTTTTTAACCAGGAGGGATAGGTTAAATTTTGGACATCATACCCTAGTTTTAAGGCGTTATGATAATCGCTAATTCCGAGTTTTCCATGTAATAAAAAGGCTAACCAATCGGCTTGATGAAGCAAGTAACGAGCTTGGGAAAAATACGGTTGCTGTGACCACCAAAGTAATTTGGCTAAACTGGAACTGCTACTGCGGGCTAGATGATTAATAGGGGTGATTTGTTGTAATGTTGCTTGAACTTCTTGGCCGCGATTATCGTTGTATAAAATGGGGGCATCTAAGGGATTTCCTAAAGCATCACAGAGTAAGACCGTTGCAGAAGTGCCATTGATGGCGATCGCCTTTAATTGTTGTTTTAGGGAGAGGGGGATTGCGATTAATAGTTCAAAAAGAGTATCTTGCCAAAGCATTGCTAATTCGTGGCCAGTCCCTCTAGGAAACGTTAAGGAGGTTTCCCATTGAAGGGTTAAGTATTGATTAACAGCGATCGCCCTAGCTCCTGATGTGCCAAAATCAATCCCCAAAAAAGCTATCAAGTCCATAGTGGTATGCCGGAGGAGGAAAGCAGAAAGATTGACTGAACATTTTTTTCTACCCCTATTTTTCCCGATCAATCTGATTTTTTGCTAACGTCTAGTTTAATCAGAAATATTAATATCTAGGCTATAGTTAGCGACTTCATTGCGACGGGCCGCACTCCGCATCAAATAAACTCGCACTTTATAATCCCCCGTTTTCGGCAATTGGCCTTCAAATTGCGTTCCATTAGTAGAACTATTAAAAAATGCAGTGTCTTTTTCCCCAGGAGCAATAATATTAAAATTCGCAGAGCTATTTTTACTTCCTAAACTGATGTTAGCTGATTGATTTTTTTTAGCATTAATCACATAGTCAATGGTTTGATCTCCTTTAATGCTACCTTTAATCACTTTGCCACTGGTGCCTGGTTTAAATTGCACCCGTTCAGTGCGAATATTGCTACCAGCCAACGTCATCACCGGAGAGGCAACAACGAGACCAGTAATTAGTAAGGCGGCGGATAATTGGGAATTTAACATGGGTCACTTAAGGGTCAATAGATGGTCAAAATTTGGATAAATTAGGGGTGAATCTTGATAATTCATACTAAAAAACTAGAATTTCATTTTATCCCTCCCCGCCATACATCACACTGCCTTTTTTCACAGTGCCGTTTTTCGTGGAGGTACATAACCAAGGTTTTTCCGCTCCTGGGACTTTCACTTGTACTTCGACTCCCTTTGAGGTTTCTTTGGCGTGAATGACAGATAATTTGCTGGCACTCGTCCCAACCTCTTTGGCAACGGCCGCTAAACAGGCAGACTGGGCTTTGCTAGTGGTGGATGCGGCATAACTAGGGGTTGTAGTGATCGTTAATTCGGTAGCTATAATGGCGATCGCCGAGATCATCAATAGGCACTTTTTCATGATGTGGTTTTTGAAAAATTGGGCTATTCTGCAAACGATGGTAGATTTTCTTACTAGGTTCCCTCGTTTAATGAATTTTAAAAAATATTAACAAGCCTTAATAAGTTTTAATAAGTCTTGATAAAGATAATGATGATCGCTCTTGGTTGGTTACAAAACTTTCCTTAAATTGGCGATCGCTTTTTTAAAAATCATCAATTAATCAGTGGTCGTCCTTGGACTTTGAGTTATCGGGAATGGAACGTTTTTAATCGAGGTTAGGCCGTCTTTCTGATGCTTGGCAACTGTAAATACTCTGCTCTGTTTAAAGTTTAGCGTTCTAACAAAGGCGATCCGCCAACAGAGAAAGAGAAAATACATGAAAATTTAATTTTATAATTTTTAAAATTTACTTAGGCTCAGAAAAGACTGTTGTGCCTTGAATTTTAGCGTTGGTTGCCAAGGGTTTTAGCAAAGAAGGATTGGTGGGATAAGTAGAACCATTAAACTTTAAAGCCACATTCTTCAATTCACCGCCGCCACCACTCACATGGACAATAATATCGCGCCAATTTTTCGTTTGGGTTTCGCTGACAATTACGGGGTCTCGAACCAAGGAAATCACAGAAACTAGATTAAAACGATTATTCTGATTAGCAAAAACTAACATAGAACAGCCCCCCGTACCGCACCAATTGCGGTCTTGAAACAAAACAAGGGCATCTTTCTTTTTATCCCCATTCAGATCAATTTCTGCAATCTGGTATTTTGTTTCTTTGGGGTTAGCCCCTTCTTTTTTGATATAAGTTTCAAGAGCACTGATGAGGACAGGATTGGTGGAAGTTTGAGCTTGAGTAGCGCTAGAAAAGCCGATCAATCCTAATAAGCCAATCAAGCTAAGATATTTTTTCATATAGATTTAGAGTTGTTTGTTTGTTGTCCATTCGAGATTTTATCACTTTGAGCGACTTTGGGGCTGATGGACGTATTCCTGTTGTTGATGGAAAAACCATGTTAATACTAACCAGAACCCAGATTGCACTTTAATTTGTAGCGGTGGATGCGATCGCAAGGCTAAAATGAGAGGGCGATCTGTGTTTACTTGCTACCACAGCAAAATAGAAATGCGATCGCCTTTTCAAGCCCTTTCAGCTTTTTCTAACTCAGCAATACGAGCCTGCAACAGTGCAATCATGGCCGCAACTTCCGCTTCAGAATAACGAATAGGAATATAGCGCATGGGCGATCGCCTGTTGGAACTGTATGAGGGGGGAGAACAACCTTGTTTATTTGCGATTTTGTTGTCGGGTTCTGCCCGTGATACGTTTCATGTTCAGGTTCAACGGTTATTTGAAACTTGGATCGCGGCGATCTCGGCAGTTTTAATCGCAGAGGGAATGGAGGCCAATGTGGCGAAACAGCAAGCTGAAAAAGCGGTGATTTTGGTGCAAGGTTCTTTAATTTTGTCGCAGGGTTTAAATGATATTAAGATTTTTAAACGGATTATTGGCGATCTTCCCAAGGAATTTCTTTTGAGTTAGAATCCCGTATACAGCACTTTGCGCTAGAATAACAGACAATAAAAAACAGAGGAAAAACAAGGTTATGACAACATACTCACTAGACCTAAGAGAAAGAGCATTAGCGTTGTACAACACAGAAAATATGTCGATCA
>JACCDQ010870893.1_pt1 | contig 21782 bp, 16 predicted proteins | sample 7446031 | NCBI WGS metagenome assembly JACCDQ01 (sample SAMN15323442, study PRJNA562643) | freshwater metagenome | isolation source: river surface water | place: USA:Blue River Watershed | collected 2017-08-17
ATTTTGCAAATAAAAACCGCTGTTAATACCATTAAATCCCAGAGAGGGAAATATAATACCGTCGCGCTGTCCTTTTTGAAGAGGGGCTAACCCGAAAGGCAATGCTATGGGAGTGGGTATTTCAGCAAAAACCAGATTCGACAATCCGAATAACGCTTTATTATTCGGTATAACTTTAACTTTAGAAGCGTTTAAATAAAAGTGGGGGTGGTCAGCATCGCAGGTGGTTATTTTACCATTAACACCCGTAAACGTACCGTCGTTTTGCTTTAGAACCGTTCCTAAATGAATATGAGCCTGATCTTGAACCAAGCGCAAACCATAGACTTTGCCTTTTTTTGAAACACTGTTGTATCTCATGGAATCGGCCGTATACTTCTCTTTATTGTCTATCAGAACGGGTTTGTTGGAGTATTTTCCCGCACTATCCATGTTGCCTTTTGCAAATAATTCTTTGTTTGTAAGGTTTACATCGATATAAAAAGCTTCTAGTTCGGTTTGTGCCGATTTTAGTTGAGCTTCTCGATACAAGTGCACCTTCTTGGAATTAAAATCCAACACCATAGAATCTTTCGAATTGAATGTTACTATGTCGTTAAAATCATTTTTTTTCTTGGGAGATGATTTTATTGAGTTAGAATCTTTCGCTGGAGTGGTGTCGTTATAGTATTTTGTAGTACTGTTTGATTTATTAGACAGATTGTGTGCATCCCCCGAAAACAAAGGAATGAAGCTAAAAACTAAGCTGCCAAATACGGCAATCCACATTGCCCTATATATATATATTGACTTAGGAATTAGCATAATTGAATTTGCAATACGAAATTCGGCAAGAATTTTGTAGTAGCTGGGCAATATGAAAGAAACGAAAATTGGGTTGAAACATTTTACAGGTTCATGGTTAAAAATGAGCCAACGATTTCTTGTGATCGGTTTCCCATTTTTTGCTACTGCAATATTAATGCTATTTCTTCCGTCTGCCAAAAAGCCTCAAAGGAAAGTAGACCAGGTTAAAACCATTGTTTTGGATGCAGGACATGGTGGATCCGACCCGGGTTGTAATGGTGCCGGTGAAATTTGGGAAAAGCAAGTTACTTTAGGTGTGGTTTTGAAGTTGGGAAAGTTAATTTCCGACAGTATGGAGGATGTTCGCGTTATCTATACACGTACTTCCGATAAGGCATTGAAACTTTGGGAGCGGCCCAATATTGCTAACCGCAATGAGGCTGATTTATTTATTTCCGTGCATTGCAATGCAAACGACAATACTACAGCCGAGGGGAGCGAAACCTATTTTATGGGATTACATAAGAACAAAGGGAATTTAGACGTGGCAAAACGAGAAAATTCTGCAATTGTTTATGAATCCGATTATAAGAATAACGATCGTTACGGTGGATTTGACCCCAATTCGCCTGAAGGGCACATCATTTTTTCATTGGTCCAAAATGCGTTTTTAAATCAAGCTTTGCGATTATCCACTTATGTTGAAGAAGAGACCGCAAAAATCAGTGATATACGAAGTAGGGGAGTGAAGCAAGCAGGTTTTTTGGTTTTATGGCAGACTTCAATGCCATCGATATTAATAGAAACCGGTTTTTTAACCAATTCTGAAAACCGGAAATATTTAAAAACTGCTGATGGTCAGCAAACCGTAGCTTTGGGTATTTTTAGGGCCATCAAACGCTATAAACAGCATGTTGAACTTCGAAAATTGAAGTAAAATTTTTCGGGAGTAGTTTCTTACATTCTGATTGAGGGGGAATCCTTTTTTTGGAAGAGATTCATTTCATTTTTTTGCATTTGATGTTAAAAAGACAATTCGATGAACAGCGAATTCGCTTCGCTGAGCGGCGAAAAAAATTGATTCTATATGTCATGTCAATGTAAATTAAAAACGCCATTGAGTATTAAGTGTTTGATAAACAGGTTTTTAAGCGCATTTGTTGATTTTGCGGTTAATATTTTTTTAAAGACTTATTAAAAAGAATTGCAACCTTTTTTGTTTATTGCGTCTCAAAGAAAAACTTAATACGAAAGGTATATCTATGAAATCAACAATTACTATGTTTAAAAAAGCGCTGGTTTTTGGTGCGATGGTCTTGGGAGCATTCTCGGGAACTCGCCTAGAAGCTCAGACACCGTGCTCGGGATCGTTGAGTTACGGTTGTCCCAGTCAGTACGGCTACTGCGGAGACATCGACGCGGTAACAATCAAAAACAAAGCTGGAGCCGTTTTGGCTTCCTACAGCAGTTTGAAGTGTAGTGGAACCAACACCTATGTAGGTGTCTTGAACCAAGGTGCACCCATCGATTTAACTGCTGGAGAAGAAATCACCATCGAAATCACAGGAACTGAGTGGTCTGGTTACTACACACGCCCAGGTGTTTGGATGGATGCAAGTTTGAATTCTCAGTTTGAAGCTGCAGAATGCGTTGTAGATCCAAGTATGTACACTATTGGCGCTTCTGTAAACAAGTTCGACGTTAAAGTTCCTTGTTTCACAAAAGCTGGTAAGAGTCACATGCGTTTCCGCGGTTGTATGACTTCAAATACCTTAACTAAAAATCAAGGTTGTGGAGCAATCGCTGGTTACGGTAACGTATTTGATTTGGAAGTAAACTACAAGCTAGGTCCAACACCTGTTGCGAATTTTATTGTTCCAACCGGTCCGAATTGGGAAGGTTCTCCTGTAGTATTCCCTGCAACCAGTCCTAATCCTGGTGCTTCTTACAAATGGACATTCGATCAAGCGGTGCAAGTAATCTCTGGAACGGGTACAAAAGGTTCTGCTCGTTGGACATCTGCTGGTAAGTACGATGTAAAAATGGTTGTAGACTATTGCGGTATCAAGGATTCAACTACCAAAGTAGTTACAATTACTGCTCCTACTGTAGTTCCAACTGCTGACTTTATTGCTGATAACAACGAAGTGGAATTGGGTTACGAAGTACAATTATTTGACTTGAGTTCTAACGGTCCAACTTCTTGGTCTTGGGAAATTTACTCACCAACTGGTATTGGAGATGATGTATCTGTTGCTCAAAATCCTAAATTCTACATGAATGAAGCAGGATGGCACAAAGTATGTTTGACATCTTCAAATGCTGTAGGTGCATCTAAAACAGTTTGTAAAGACCGTTATGTAGAGTGCTTACCTACTTTGGATAACTACATGGGTCCTCAAAAAGAGGCAACTACACGTTTCGGTCGTTTATTTGACCACGCTGGTCCAACTGGCGATTATGCAAACAACAGAAAAACATCTATCGACTATTTCCAAATTTTACCTTGCGGTGCTCAAGAAATCAGATTGAAATTTGCTGACCTTTCTTTAGCTGATGACGGTGATATTTTGACTATTTACGATTCTGACGAAGAGGATCCTAACAAAGTGGTTGCGAAAATTAACAAGAGCAATCAAATTATGTACGATACAGCAACCTTGAAATTGATGTCAGGTGCTGCGTTTATCACTTTCCAAACGAATGGTTCTGGTGTTTCTCGTGGATTTATCTTGAACTGGGATTCTGATTTGGAAACTCCAACTTTACCTGAAGCTAACTTCGACATCGAATACAATCCAATTGGTAACGGTGCTGCTGCTAACTTCTTCAACAAAACTGCTAATACAAAAGGTGTTCCTAACTATTTCTGGGAAATCTCTGATAACCAAGGTAATGTAACTAATAATTTCTACACCGCTGATGCTACTGAGCGTTTCTACACAGATGGAACGTACAAAGTATGTATGGTTGCTCAAACTTGTACTGGTTTCGATACAGCTTGCAAAAACATTACTGTATACACTCCAACTAAAGCTGAATTTGTAGATTTCAAAGCGGATAACTTGCGTCCTACTATTGGTCAGCCAGTTAAATTCACTACCACTTCTGATTACGCTGACGTTTTCGAATGGAGCATTTTCCCAACTACATTTAAATATGTAAACGGAACTACTTCTAAGAGCCAAAATCCTGAAATTGAATTCACTGCTGGTGGTGCATATACCTTCACTTTGAGTGCATACAATGGAACAGCTGGTCGTACTACTACTGAGAAGAAAGTAATCAAAGCTAAATATGTAATTTGCTTAGACTATTGCATTCCTTTGACCAACATGACTTCTAAAGACGTTGCTATCGCTAAAGTTGCAGTAATCGACAAAGACAACAAATTCTTGGTGAACAGCGAAACTGAATCAGGTCTTTCTTACACTTCATTTACGGATGGACGTGCTATGAACATGACTTTCGGTGCTACATATAGCATGAGTGTTGCTCGTAAAACTAGCTCAAACGAAGTGAACTACAAAGCTTGGATCGACTGGAACATCGATGGTGACTTCGATGATGCTGGTGAAGAAGTTATGTCTACAGGTGCAATGAAAGGTTTAATTGCTAACGCTACTTTCACAGTTCCTGAAATTGCTAAATCGTTTGAAGGTGTAACAAGAATGCGTGTAGGTGCATCTTACGGTTCATTCTCTAATAGCCCATGTGGTGTAAACCAAGTTGGTGAATTCGAAGATTATCCAATTTTATTGGCTAATGATAACACTGCTCCTATGATTTCTTTGGTTGGTTCAGATACCGTACGTGTTGAAAGAACATCTTCAGCTAGCGCTTGCTATCAAGAAGTAGCTTCTCAAACGTATAAAGCATCTGATGGAACTGAAGGTGATTTGACAAACAAAGTGGTTATCACTTCTGATTTGGATTGTTCAGTTGCAGGTGTTTACAGTATGGAATTCAACTTAGTTGATGCATCTGGTAACAAAGCGATGCCTAAAACTCGTACCATCATTGTTGTATTAGACAGAACCGGTCCAGTATTGACCTTACAAGGTAACGATACAGTAACCGTTGAGCAGTGTGGAACTTTCTCTGATCCAGGTGCTGTGGCTAATGATGCTGTTGATGGTGATTTGACTTCTGCTATTAAAGTTAATGGTACTGTAGATCCTAGTGCTACTGGTGATTACACTATTACTTACAGCGTGAAAGATGCTCAAGGTAATGAATCTACTAAAGTTCGTTTAGTTCGTGTTCGCGATACTCAAAAACCTGGTATCTACCGTTTAGGTAAGCGTATCACTAACAACATGACAATCAACGTACAAATCAATACTGCATTTGTTGATGATATCTACGCTTTAGATCCATGTAATGGTAACATCTTCTTGAAGAAAGATCCTGGATTTAACGGTGTTGTAAACAATCAACAGCGTGCAACATACCCAATCTTCTACAGTGCTGCAGATCCTTCAGGTAACAAAGCTGATGAAGATGGTTATGTTATCAACTACATTGTTGACGATTTCATCGCTCCAAACATCGAATTGAATACTTCAGATACTATTTTACATGACGTGAATGATGACTACTCTTCTCGCAGTGTTACCGTATCTGATAACTACTATGGTCCTACTCAAGTTTCAGTTGTTCGTACTGGTAAAGTAGATCCTTACACATTAGGAACTTATGTAGAAACTTACATCGCTACAGATGCAAGTGGTAACAAGGCTACTAAGAAGAGATTTGTAAAAGTGGTTGACCGCATTGCTCCAGAATTAACTGCGCCTCCAGTATCTGCTTGCGTTGGTACTCCATTCTGGTCAATGACAGGTTTGATCGTGAAAGATAACTACTATTCTGCTGGTGATCTTGAACCATTAGTAAAAGTAGTTTCTCATAACGTGAATGTTATGGAAGCTGGTGTATACTTCATCAACTACTCACTTTCTGATCCAAGTGGTAACCAAGCTGCTATCGTATCTCGTACAGTATTCGTAGCTTATCCTCCAAATTGTCAAAACACCTACATGGATGTTAAAAACTTCAACTTGGAAGATGCAGTTAATGTTCATCCTAACCCAACATCTGGTTTAGTGAATGTTTCTTATGCAGTTAACAACAACGAATCTGTAAATATCGAAGTTGTAAATGCAGTAGGTGCTACAGTTGCAAATCGCGTAGTTAAAGGTGGAATGGGTTCTGAAGAATTCAACTTAGCTGGAAACGCTAAAGGTGTATACTTCGTTCGTATCACTAATAACGGTCAGACTGCTGTTAAGAAATTGGTTGTAAATAACTAATTTTAGATAACCTATATTAAGGAGAGGCCTTGGATTAATTTCCAAGGCCTTTTTTTATGTTATTTTTTTCCGGTTATCGGATGACCATTCCTAAATTTACTGATGATTTAAGCATCATTGTATTTTCAAATAGAGTACACTTTGGTTTAATTTAATAAAGTTTTAGATGTTAGATTTAATAATGTAGCAGTTCTAAAATAAAGTGAATCAAATATCGAGTTCGTTTTATCGAGTTTTTACAGCATTTAAATTAAAATTAGTAATTTTGAACTAATGTCTATTTTTAAAGGTTTGTCGAAAGAGTTTCAAGTTGGCACACTCACCACGATTGCAATTACCATTCTAATCTTGGGATATAATTTTATGCGAGGAAAGGACAATCCATTTACCCGAGGAAAAGAGTTTATAGTATATTACGACAGTACTCAAGGATTGGGTGTAGGTACATCCGTAATTTATAATGGTTTGAGAATAGGTCAGTTATCCTCAATTGATATTACCGATGATGGTAGGAGAATGGAAGCTCGATTTGAAGTGGCGTCTAGTTTGGAAATTCCAAAGGATTCGAAGTTCCAAATTCAATCGGAATTGTTAGGTGGTCAAAAAGTACGATTGGTTTTAGGAACTTTGAAAAATTACGCCGAAGATGGTGATACATTATTGGGAACCTATGCAAGTGATCAATTCTCTGCAATCAATGAACAGGTATTGCCTATTGCCTCAAAAGTAGACTCACTTCTAACTCAAATGAATCGAGTTTTACATCATCCGGGTTTAGATCAGGCATTGACAGAATTACCAGGAGCCATGAATGAGTTGAAATTATTGTTAAGAGATTCTCGTGGTATGATTTCATCCAATACAGAGTATGTTGACGCATCAATGAAAAATTTGGCGGTGTTTACGGATAATCTTAAAGAATATAATAAGTCAATCCGATCAACATTGACTCGTATAGATAAGTCAACGGAAGGATTAGATACTATTAAGATAGCTCGTATTTTGGAACATTCAGATAGTTTGATTTCTGGTTTGAATTCCTTAACAAATCAAATGAAATCAGGTAAAGGAAATCTTGGGAAATTGATTTACGATGAGTCGCTTTACCAGAATTTGAACTCTACTACAGATGAATTAAACAGAATTTTAAAGGATCTAAAACGTTATCCCGAAAAATATGTACCGGTTCCTTTTACGAAACGCCAGCGTAAACAAGCTAAGGAGATGTCTTTAAAAGATACCGCTGTTTGGAATTAGTGGTTATCATTTTTTACGGTGTTTGTCAAATGAAATTTAGTTTAGATCAATATTGAATTTGGGTAAAATACGCTTTCTATTCTAGTTAAGATCTACAATTTACACTATGTTATTCTGGGTTAGAATGTGCAAATCTAACGTCGTTACTAGTTAAAAGTGATTGTGGGTTAACTCTTTAGTTGTAGTTAATTTTGATTAAACTAGGTTTACCTCGATTTTGTGGTGGACTTACGACTTTGATTTAAAATGTGGTGTTTAATTACCCGTCATTGAAAATTGCCAACTACAATATGAGATATATTCTTAGTATAATGTTACTTTTTATCGAATTGACTTTTTTTGGAGCAGAAATTCGAAAATACTAATGCTCCAGAGCATATACAAAAAGTTATAGAAGAAATCTTCGAATGGTATGGTTCCAATGCGGAACCCCATATTTTGAAGGTCATTATAGATGAGTACAGGTTTTGAAGTTAGAACTCCATTTACGTAAGCCATGGGTATAATAGCTATGACCCAAGAGATAAAAAAATGACTCCAATAGTTTTTCAAAAACGAACTGGCAAAAGTTCTCATTAATGTCAGAGTTAATGCAATTAAGCCGAACGTAATAAACGTGTATATTTTATCAAAGTAAATAGTGCTTAGAAGTATAGAACCGAGAGTAATAAGAGACCAAGTAAAATTGAAAGGGATTGCAATTTTTGGAAAATAAATTTTCAAACACATGTATATAAAAATACATGCATAAGGTACTACCGTAAAAAATCCGTATTCTTCAATGGGCAGATTTACAATATTTAAACCAATTAAATATTCTGGATTGAATTTCCAGACACCCTGTTGAGTAAAAATAATATCCCAAATGATATAAACTAAAGAAGTGAAGAAGGTGGAAATTGCAAATTTTCCAAAGTACTTGTAATAGGCCACTTTTTTATCGAAAGATAGAAAAAGTGGCCCTACAATGGTTACAATATCTAAGAATATATAAGTATAGTGATTGCTAACTGGAACGTACATTGACTGTTCAATTTACGCTGGTTGTAATTGATAGCCAAATTCTAGAGCATAATCTTTCAATTTTTCTCTTAAAACACGGCGTGCAATAAATATTCTAGTTTTAACTGTTCCAATAGGTATGTTGAGTTCTTCGGCAATTTCGTGATATTTAAATCCTTCTGCATTTAACTTAAAAGTCAATTTCAAATCATAAGGCAATGATTCTACTGCTGAATCCAAATCTTTACGAATGAATTTTAATTCCGCATCGTTGTCAACCTTATGAGAAGGTATATCCAGAAAATAGGTATTTTCAGTGCTATCTAAAAACGTATTTCGTTTTTGATTTCTTCTGTAATTGTTAATAAAAGAGTTCTTTAAAATAGTATATAGCCATCCTCTTAAATTGGTGCCTGCTTTAAAGTTTTCTCTATATCGATACGCTTTTAAGATCGTGTCTTGCACTAAATCTTTGGTATCATCCATATCGTGAGTTAGAGATAGAGCATAATTTCTAAGTGGTGCTAGTTCTTGCTCCATCATTTTGTCGAAATTCAATTGTGTAACCTTCATAGCAAATCGTTAAACAAATATCTATAGTATTTGGAGATTATTCAATGTTTCTTGTTTAATGTATGATGTTAAATACTTAAACATAAATGCGGGTGATATTGTAATTAATATTTGAAAGTATTGAAATACAAAGAGATAAACAATATGAGGTTTGTACATGTTTAATTAGATATCGATAAAGTTAAACATAATACGGATGAATGACTATTTAAGAATTGGTTGGTTGTTCATTTAGTAGAGTGAAAGAATAAACAAAAAGCAATAATTATAGGTGTGTTTTTGACCGTGGATTCCCGAGGATGGATTTGAATGAAACAGAATATCAAATCGGAACCATTACATTTCCTATTTTATCTTCTCATCTTTTATTTTTGTTGCGAGAATTCAAGATAGTCTTGTAATTCAAGATAGTCTTATTATGACGCAATGAGAATTTGTTATTCTAAGACAGAAAGTTAAAATGTAATTGTTTAAAACTGAGAGTAGGATTGGAGTAGTTGGAAAGAAAAGTATAATCAAATTGAATATTATGAAATAACGATTAGTTAGAGCTGAAGAAGAAAAGAGTAATCAGCACAAAAAAGGCCACCTGAAAAGGTGGCCTTGATATAATGAGTGGATATTTTTCGTTTAAACCAACACCGTTACTTTGTTGGCAAGTACTTCAACTAATCCACCTTTAACATTAAAGGTGTTGGATGAAGCACTCGATTTTACCTCTATAGTTCCTGCATTTAAGCTAGAAATCAAAGCGGCGTGATTGTGTTTTACCTGAAAACTTCCTTTGCTTCCTGGAAGAGTAACTAAATCAGCTTCTCCTGAGAATAGGGTGTTATCTGGTGTTAAAATTTCAACAAACATTTCCGTTTAATTTAAAATAATTAAGCCGCAGCTTCTTCTAATAATTTTTTACCTTTAGCAACAGCATCTTCGATGGTACCAACTAAGTTGAATGCTGCTTCTGGATATTCATCCACCTCACCGTCCATAATCATATTGAAACCGCGGATGGTGTCTTTAATGTCAACCAATACTCCTTTCAAACCAGTGAACTGTTCAGCAACGTGGAAAGGTTGAGACAAGAAACGTTGAACACGACGAGCGCGAGATACAACTAATTTATCTTCTTCGCTCAATTCGTCCATACCCAAGATTGCGATAATATCTTGAAGTTCTTTATAACGTTGCAACAATGCTTTTACACGTTGAGCACAGTTATAATGATCATCACCTAAAATTTCTCTTGACAAAATTCTAGAAGTAGAATCCAAAGGATCTACTGCAGGATAAATACCTAACTCTGCAATTTTACGACTTAATACTGTTGTTGCATCTAAGTGAGCAAAAGTAGTTGCAGGAGCTGGATCCGTTAAATCGTCTGCGGGTACATAAACTGCTTGAACTGAAGTAATAGAACCACGAGTGGTTGAAGTAATACGTTCTTGCATCACACCCATTTCAGTAGCAAGAGTAGGCTGATAACCTACGGCAGAAGGCATACGTCCTAACAAAGCAGACACCTCAGAACCTGCTTGAGTGAAACGGAAAATGTTATCGATAAAGAATAGGATGTCTTTACCAGCACCTTCACCATCACCATCGCGGAAATATTCGGCAACCGTCAAACCTGACAAAGCAACACGAGCACGTGCTCCTGGAGGTTCGTTCATTTGACCGAACACCAAGGTAGCTTGACTTTTTGCCAATTCATTCATATCTACTTTAGATAGATCCCATCCACCTGATTCCATAGAATGTTTGAATTCTTCACCGTAACGAATTACACCTGATTCAATCATCTCACGCAACAAGTCATTTCCTTCACGACTTCTTTCACCCACACCAGCAAATACAGACATACCTGAGTATGCCTTTGCAATATTGTTGATCAATTCCATGATCAATACGGTTTTACCTACACCGGCACCACCGAACAATCCAATTTTACCCCCTTTTGCATAAGGCTCCAACAAATCGATTACCTTAATACCTGTGTACAAAGGTTCAGTTGAAGTACTCAAATTTTCGAAGGTAGGAGCAGCTTGGTGAATCGCACGACCATTGTCGTTATTCAATTTCTCCATACCATCGATTGCCTCACCCACAACGTTCATCAGACGACCACGAATGGATTCGCCTGTTGGCATGGTGATGGTAGTTCCTTTGTCGACAACTTCCATACCTCTACGCAAACCTTCGGTACCATCCATAGCGATTGTTCTCACCATGTTTTCTCCCAAATGCTGCTGAACTTCTAACACCAAAGTTTGTCCGTTATCTTTGGTTACTACCAATGCATTATAAATTTTAGGTAGGTGGGATCCTGCCTCGTTGAAACTTACGTCTACAACAGGACCGATAATCTGTGAAATTTTACCAATGTTAGCCATCTTATTTTTCAGGGTGCAAATATACGGTTTAAAATCTATGAAATCCTATTTTTTACAATTTAAAAACAACAAGTTTTGTAATTTGCAAATACTTCGCAATTCTCCTAAGGTAAAATTATCAACCTCTAAGGTGGGTTGTATGACTAATTGCACATTGGAGATAACTTTTAGTACGAGTAAATCACCTTCTGAAATGCATTATTTCCGATTTGGAATTCACCAGCAACTGCAAATAACTTTAGTCTATTTGAAAAGGGTGAAATTATTGTACCTTTGCACCAAATCATGGATCGTAATACAATAATTGGATTTTCATTAATCTTTTTAATTCTTGCCGGGTATTACTGGTATACAGCTCCGACCCCCGAACAAGCAGCCCAGTTGCAAAGAACTCAAGATTCTTTGGCTAAAGTGGAGCAAATCAATGCTGAAAATCTTAAGAAAAGTGAATCTTCAAAAATGAATTCATCGGATTCTACCGGAAATTCATCGGATTCTAGTTTAGCAACCGCAAACAACAACAATACAGCATTTCAACAACCAACTCGTGAAATGGTGGTTGCTTCCCCCGAAAAGTTTAAAGACATTGTAATTGAGAACAACCAATTGTCCATTACTGTTGCAAAAATGGGTGGAACAATTTCTCAAGTGAAATTGAAAGAATTCAAGCGTTCAGATTCATCCGACCTTATACTTCTTGATGCTCAGAAAAACAAAATGGTTTGGCAATGGAATGATGAAAATGGGAATCCACTTAGCAGCGATCAATTTGTTTGGGAAGTTGCGGCTAAAACCAATTCTTCGGTAAAACTTCAGTTGAAAATAAATGATTCTTCTTACATTCAACAATCATATACTTTAGATCCTAAGAAACCATACCAGGTTGATTATAAATTGGATATTGTGGGTATGGAGCGATTTGTTCGACGCGGAAATTCTGATTTTAAATTCAATTGGAATGCCACTCTTCAAAAGCAAGAGCGCGACATGAAATGGGAAACGCAAAATGCTGCAATTGTGTACAAACTGCCTGATGAATCACCAACTACGTTAACTTCTACTGAAGAAGCCTCCGAAGTATTGAAAAACAAGGTACAGTGGGTGGCGTTTAAGCAGCAGTATTTCTCAAGTATTATTTCCAGTCCAAGCGATATTTTAACCGATGCTAAGTTAAATATGGGATTGAACAAACCCTCGGATTCAGTGGATGTTAAACCGGTAGGTATTCAATTATTCTCTGCTTACAATGGTGAGCCAAATCGAAAGTTGGATTTTGAATTTTATTTCGGTCCCAATCAATACAATACATTAGAGAATGTAGATTTTGGTATTCAAGAAGCTTCGGTTGAACGCATCATTCCTATGGGTTGGGGTATTTTTGGTTGGGTAAACAGAGGTTTGGTATTACCCATTTTTACCTTCCTTCAAGGTTTAATCGGAAATGCGGGAATTATGATAATGTTGTTAACCATCATCATAAAAACCATGTTATTGCCATTGGTTTACAAATCGTACATTTCAACAGCTAAAATGAGAATTTTGAAGCCCGAAATGGACGCAATTAAAGAAAAACACAACAACGATTTGCAAAAAGTGCAAGCAGAAAATATGGCGTTGTATAAAAAAGCAGGAGTGAGTCCCTTGAGTGGTTGTGTTCCTATGCTATTGCAATTGCCTATTTTGTTCGCCATGTTCCAGTTTTTCCCACATGCTTTTGAACTCAGACAAAAAACGTTTTTATGGTCACACGATTTATCACAGTGGGACGGTCCGTATTTAGGATTTAACATTCCTTTTTACGGAGATCACGTAAGTTTCTTTACCTTGTTAATGACGGCTTCTACATTAATTTATACCCATTTGAACAATCAAATTTCTGGAGTTACGGGTCAAATGAAGTGGATGGGATATTTAATGCCCGTAATTTTCTTAGGGGTTTTGAACGATTACGCTTCGGGTTTGACTTGGTATTACTTCGTTAGTAATATGATTACATTTGGTCAACAATGGGCTATTCGTAAAATGGTAGATGATGACAAATTGCACAAGCAAATTGCAGAAGCTCGTAAAAAACCGGTAAAGAAATCGGCTTTCCAACAAAAAATGGAAGAAGCCATGAAAGTGAGTCAAGCAAGAGCGAAGAAAAAATAATTAGCGGCTCCTATTATTTTAACATAGAAAATGAGTTGAACCACAACAAAATTATCTGAATAGGCCAAATGATGAAGGCCAAATCATGCCCGGGAAAAATACTTTCCGGGCATTGTTTTTATAAGCCCTTTGAGTTCCAATTCTAACAATGAAAGCGTTAGCTGGTGAATCGGTATTTGACTTAATATCAACAGTTCATCTATGTGCTTGGCCTGATTGGCAAGTAAATTCAAAATCTCTTCTTCGACTGGATTCAAGATTTCAAAAAGGGATTTTTGTTTTTTCTGGGGATGTTGGACGCTGTTTAGATCAAAAGAACCATTTATTTCCCCACTATTTAAATTTTTAACATCGAATGTACTCAATTTTTCAGAGTTCCATTTCATCCAGTGTACAATGTCATCGGCAGATTCAATTAGATGCGCCACATTGCGTTTAATTAGAGCATTTGTACCCGTATTGTATCCGAAAAACGGACTTCCGGGTATGGCAAAGACTTCGCGATCGTAGCTACGTGCAATTTGAGCAGTAGACATGCTACCTCCGGTGTTTTTACTTTCAACCACCAATACCGCATCACTTAATCCAGCAACTATTCGGTTTCTTCTAGGAAACAAGTCGGGGTGTAATTTGGTTCTGTGAATCATTTCAGTGAGTAAACCAGAATTTTGATTCACCATTTCTTGCGCAGTTTGTCGGTGGTTGGTAGGGTAAATCGTATCTAATCCATGGGCCAGAACTCCAATGGTAGATAGTTGATTTTGCAGAGAATTTCGATGTGCAGAAATATCGATCCCATAAGCCAAACCACTAATGATTTGGACACCTAAATTTTTTAAATCGTGAATAATTTGTTGGGTTAACTCTAAACTTTCGGGTCGAGGTTTTCGAGTTCCAATAATAGCTAAAGTCCGAGGTGCATTTAATGTAGTTTTTCCTTTGAAAAATAATAGGAGCGGTGCATCAACAAGTTGTTTTAAACGGATAGGATATTCCTCTTGATAAAAGCTCAGTATTTGAATATTGTATTTTTGACAAAACAACCATTCCGTTTCTGCCTTTTTCCATAGCTGTTCTTTTTGATTGACTAAGTGATTGTAAATTTTTTCATTGGAAACTGGACTGGCTAAAAAAGCCGATTTATTTGCATTAATTGCAGCAGTTGCTGATCCAAAATGCCGAATTAATGTTTTGCCTAAAATAGGTCCAATACCGGGTAATTGACTTAGTACTAAAAGTGATAAAAGTTCTTCCTTGGGTGTCATTCACCCAAAGTTACTAATCATTAAGTTTTAAAACAGCCATGAAGGCACTCTGAGGAATGTCGACATTACCAACACTTCTCATCCGTTTTTTTCCTTCTTTTTGTTTTTCTAAAAGCTTTCTTTTTCGAGATATATCTCCGCCGTAACACTTGGCAGTCACGTCTTTACGTAACGCGGAGATGGTTTCACGGGCGATAATTTTAGCTCCGATTCCGGCCTGAATGGCAATTTCAAATTGTTGTTTTGGGATTAAATCTTTGAGTTTTTTGCAAATCTTTTTCCCTAAATCGTATGCATTGTCTCGGTGAATGATGGCACTCAAGGCATCCACTTGTTTGGAATTGAGCAAAATGTCCATTTTTACCAAATGACTTTCTTTATATCCAATTGGGTGATAATCGAAGCTTGCATATCCCTTAGAAATGGTTTTCAAACGATCGTAAAAGTCAAACACGATTTCGGCCAATGGCATATCGAAGGTTAGTTCCACGCGATCGGCAGTGATATACACTTGATTTTTAAGAATACCTCTTTTATCTAGGCAAAGACCCATCACAGGACCTACCCAATCGGACTTAGTAATGATGGTGGCATGAATATAAGGTTCTTCCACATAGTCGATTTTATCGGGTGGGGGAAGGTCGCTCGGATTGTTTACGGCGATGGTTTGGCCTTTGGTCGTGTAAGCAATATAGCTAACGTTAGGAACGGTAGTTATAACGGTCATGTTGAATTCGCGTTCCAAACGTTCTTGTATGATTTCCAAGTGTAGCATCCCCAAAAATCCACAGCGGAAACCAAATCCCAAAGCGGCAGAACTTTCTGGCTCAAAAACGATGGAGGCGTCATTCAGTTGTAATTTACCCATTGCATCGCGCAATTCTTCGAAATCTTCGGTTTCAACGGGGTAAATTCCTGCAAATACCATGGGTTTTACATCTTCAAAACCTTTAATTTCGGATTCAGCGGGCTTTGCAAAATCGGTTATCGTATCACCGACTTTAACTTCTTTAGCATCTTTGATTCCTGAAATAATGTATCCCACATCACCGGCTTTAATGACATCTTTGGGGGTTAATTCCAATTTTAGAACACCCACTTCATCGGCATGATAATCCATGCCGGTATTCATAAACTTAACGTGTTGTCCTTTGTGAATTTCGCCATCAAGAACACGATAGTAAGCAATAATACCGCGGAATGGATTGAAAACGGAATCAAAAATAAGCGCTTTCAACGAGCCAGAAGGATTTCCTTTAGGCGCAGGAATTCGTTCAATAATGGCTCTTAAAATATCGAATACACCTAAACCGGTTTTACCGCTTGCAGGAATGATGGCGTCGCGATCGCATCCCAACAAATCCACAATCTCGTCTTTAACTTCCTCGGGCATGGCACCAGGTAGATCGATTTTATTTAATACCGGAATGATGTGTAAATTGTGTTCCAAGGCCATGAACAAATTTGAAATGGTTTGAGCTTCAATTCCTTGGGCTGCATCCACAATCAAAAGTGCTCCTTCACAAGCAGCAATAGATCTACTCACTTCATAGCTAAAATCTACGTGACCTGGGGTATCAATAAGATTCAAAATATATTTTTTGCCATCCAACTCGTAGTTCATTTGAATGGCGTGACTTTTGATGGTAATTCCACGTTCCCGCTCCAAGTCCATATCGTCGAGCAATTGAGCTTGCATTTGGCGTTTATCGATGGTCTTAGTGTATTCCAACAAACGATCAGCCAAAGTGCTTTTACCGTGGTCAATATGTGCAATGATGCAAAAGTTGCGGATTTGTTCCATAATTAGCCCGCAAATATAGTGAATTTAGGCCGGTGAATGTGTTGTAAAACACGAAATTAATGGGCTGATTTACTTTCCACCGCCCAAACTACAACAAAGGGGTCATACCAGCGCGCGTAAAGGTCAAAGTAGTAGTGTCTATCGCCCCATAGTTCCCCCGAAAAATGGATGGTTTGCATTTCGGAATTTTGCCTTGAAGTCGAATTTGAAGAGTCAGTTGTGTGGTGGGAATATGCAGTTGATTCAGAAAATTCTGAAGTACTTTCCGGTAATTTGTCTGAATCCAATAGTTGATCATCTGTAGAAAACCCAACAAATGGGTGTACCATCATTTGCTCTCTGAAGTCAATTTCTTTCTTGCCATAAGCCTTATACATGGCTTCTTTTGCTGACCAAATGAGGAGTGTCTTCACTGAAGTATTCGCAAATACCATTTCTTCGGGTCTGCAAAACTTGGACTTGATTTTATCAATTTGTGGTCGCACGCTTTCAACATCTACACCGATGGGTTTTTCCTTATGGGTACCCCATAAAACCCAACATTCCTTTCCTAAATCTTTCTTTGAAATCGGGTTATTTGAATTGGGATTTGAATTTATTGGCTGGTTTGAATTGGAGTTATTCTGAAACAATAACGTATGACTGTAATTGATGTAAGGTAATATGGATTGTAATTTATCTTGGGAAGACTCCATTCCTGTAGAAACCAGTTCGGGTTTCCCAAATTCATTTTTTTGAATGTATGTTTCTGGGTGCAATTCTTGTTGAATCCAATGAGTTGCACGTTGCTCTAGTACGCGTCCGTTGATTTTAACAGGAATTTCTTCTTGAGTTTCGCTTTCCAACCACGATGCGTTAGTTTTGTAAAACCAAAGTTGGCTGCCACTTTCTTTGCAAACCCAAGAATCTATTAAAATCATGAGTTCAAAGTTAAATCTTTTGTTGGAAAATCGTTTTTTGGGACACAAACAAGCTGTTTATGATATTCAGTTAGATGGTCTTGGGGGATGGTTTTCTGCTGGATCGGAAGGGTGGATTGTTCATTGGCCAAGTGGTACTGAATCTCACGGTAGATTAATTGCTCAAACCGGTGAGCCCATTTATTCGCTCCGTGTTTTAGGAAGTCAAAGTGAATTTATACTTGCTGGAGGTCAATCTGGAACGGTTTATGCATTCCAAAAAATGAGTTTTCCTGTACTACAGAACGGGCTTAACCACAGTAATCAGGATTTACAAAAATCGGATGGCAATGATGTTTCCATGGTTAAAAATGTTCGCTTAACTGAGGAGTTGCAATCGGATAATGTTAATGATGATAATGTGAATTTAGCCAATGGCAGTAGTAATGAGTTGAACTCCCAAATGAAAATTCCAGTAGAATTGAAATTTGAGAAAATGTGGGAGTTTCGAATCCATGAAAAAGGGGTTTTTGATTTTTATGAATATTCAGAATTTCAATCAAAAGAAAGTAGGATTATCGTATCGTGTTCGGCAGATGGGAAACTTGCTCTTTGGGATATAAATAATCCAATGAAATTTTTGGTAAAATCGAATGCAATTCCAGGCAGTTTGAGATGCATCAATTCAAACTTTAATTTGGGCAACAGAGTAAGAGTGGGTGGACAATCAGGATTGGTGTACGAATGGGAAATTTTAGGTGATAACTGGGATAATTTTGAATTCCAACGTATCAAAGAATACACCATAGGGAGAAACACACTGTTTCAAATGGTTCAACATCAGAATATTTGTGCTTTGGGAGGTCGAGATGCGAAAATCTGGATTACTGATGAATTCTTGAATATCTATAAACAGATTGATGCACATTGGTTCAGTATTCATGCTTTGGCATTTTCTCCTAGCGGAAAATTGCTGGCCTCTGGAAGCATGGATAAATGTATCCGATTGTGGGACGTAGATGGTGGAGACATATTGGTTCATAAGGAATTGGCTCATAAAAGTTCAGTTAATAAAATAATTTGGTTGGATCATGAAACATTGATTTCCTGTAGCGATGATTCCCAAATTATTTCTTGGAAAATCAAACATTAATTTCGTTGTATCTTTGCAGTAATGAAACTTTATTGGGGACTTCTGACTTTAACTTTTACCACGTTGTTTACTTCTATTCGTGGAAATTTTGTTCAAGCAGATTCACTGTCCCCCGAAAAAGGGAAAGCTGTTATCCTGCCAATTTCCGAAGAAGTTAAATTAATTGGTGGTCGCTACATTTTCATGCAGTCGGGTTACCCAGTTGAAAAGCGTACTTTGCAATATCAAAATTTCAATGGGGTTTTGAATGATGTTCAATACGGTTTTACGAATAATATCTCCGTAGCTGCCGGAGTGGTTCTTCCTTTTTATGCCTATGTTGCTCCCCAATATTCTGTGGAAGTGGCGCCTAAACAACGCTTAATTGTTGGAGACATCTTTGCGAATTCCATGTTTCTGAGTGATGGAAATTCATTAACGACCAACATGGTTTTTGGTGGATATACTTACGGTGGAATTCATGATCATTTAACAGCAGCTTTGGGGATTTGGTCTGCCAACTTTTTACCTTCAACCTCTATGGTGTTCCAGCTTGGAGGATGTAAACGTCTTAGTCCGGCAATTTATGTTTTGGGTGAATTGTGGTATTCACCAGGTTATCAAACCATGAATCAGGTAAGTAAGTGGCAATTAGATGAACAAAATAATCCCATATTTGAAGACCCAACCAATCCGCTAGGGTCACCGTATTTATTGGATTATAAGAACGTGGTAGTTGGACGAAAATCTATTTATGCGAATGTGCAATTTCGTTTGATAAGCAATAAAAATCCAAATAAAAGCTGGTCGTTGGGTGTAATGTATTTTGCCAATTGGGGAGGAAAATACACGGAAGAAGGTCGTTTTGGGGAAGTTAGAAAGTTGAACAATCAGTTCAATTTACCGTTGCCCAGTATCAGTTTTATACAGAGAATTGGAGACTTTAGACCTGTGAATGATTTGAAAAAAGTGGACCGAATTCTTCATCGAGGTTTTTAGCCAAACTTTGATTTTAAATAATTGTGAGGTTGAATTTTATGGCAGATTAAGCCAATAATGAATCCTTTCTGTTTCATTGAAAGTTGTTCCGAATTTCGGTGGGATTTTGATATATTTGCGCATGATTTTATCAGACCAACGAATTCTCGAAGAAATCGAGAAAAAAACCATCATTATTGAGCCATACAATCGTAACGCTTTGGGAAGCAATAGTTATGATGTGCATCTTGGGCCTCATTTGGCGGTTTATGAGTCTGAAGTTTTAGATGCAAAAAAACACAATACCATCCGACATTTCGAGATTCCAGAAGAAGGATTTGTATTGCAACCTGATACTTTATATCTGGGAGTTACGGCTGAATACACGGAAACCCACGCACATGTTCCATTTCTGGAGGGGAAAAGCAGTACAGGTAGATTGGGAATTGATATTCACGCCACCGCGGGTAAGGGAGATGTGGGATTCTGCGGAAATTGGACGCTGGAAATTTCTGTAAAAATGCCGGTTCGAGTTTACGCCGGAATGCCCATCGGTCAATTAATTTACTTCCCTGTTGAGGGTGAAATTTTGGTGCCGTATAATTCTAAGGCAAATGCTAAATACAGTGGACAACCCAATCGTCCGGTTGAAAGCATGATGTGGAAGAATAAATTCTAAATAGCCATCAGTTTTTTGGCTATTTCTATTACTGCTGGACAAATTTTGATGTTTTGTGGAATTAAATGCAAATGAGTATGCATTTTACGGTGATTGGTATGTGGGAATTCCCTACAAGCTTTCGGACGAAAGTCATACACAGAACAATAATTATCGGTTCCTAAAAACGGACAGGGACTACTTTTTAAAGCCCAGATTCCATCGGTATCTAAAAACAAAAATTTTTCAATAAATTGAGCTGGACGTAGTTTAAAATAGGAGCTTAAACGTTCAATATCTTTTTCGAAAAACATGGGAGATGTAGTCTTGCAGCAGTTCGCACATGTAAGACAATCTACTTTTTCAAATGTTTCTTCATGCCAATTGTAAAACAGTTCATCCAAATTCTTTGGAGGCTTTTGTTTTGTTCGCTTAATAGCGGCTTTTAGTTCTTTTTCTGGGAGTTTTTCAAGTTGTGGAACTTCCATTTCAGCACATATTATTTATCGTATTTATTTAGTAGTTTCAAGAATACCGAAAAATCCTTGGGATATTCAGCTTGAATTGAACAAATTTCACCATTTAGATCTTGAAACTCGAGTTGTCGGGCATGTAAAGCGAATCGAGGCATTAATACGGTATCATCACCAGATAATTTGCGCTTGATCAAACTTAATTTGGGAACATGACTTCCATACAATAAGTCGCCGGCGATTTTTGCATTTTGAGAAGCCAAGTGGACTCGAATTTGATGCAGTCTACCGGTTCGGGGTTGACATTCAATGAGCGTGAAATGGTTGAAATTCTGAATGGTATTGAATAATGTTTGAGCGGATTTCCCATTCTGTTTATCGATTTTAATTTTTAATACGTTTTCCGTATTAATAGGCAAATCCACCCATAATTCTTGAAAATTCACTTTCCCATCAACGATAGCGTGATACAATTTTTTAATTTGACGTTTTTCAAATTGTATGGATATGTGTCGGTAAGCTTCTGCATTTTTTGCTACAATTAGACATCCCGAAGTTTCTCGATCCAATCGATGACAAAGAATAGCATCTTCCCATTTCTTTTTGGCCCATTCGATTACTGATTCTGCCGTATATTTACCTCGTTCAGGCAGACTTGGAATATAAGGTGGTTTATTGATTACCACCCAATTCTCCGTTTCTTGAATGATTTCAATGGGAAGGATTTTAGGAGAATCTTTTTTAGAATTTCGACGATTGCTCTCAGATAAACCGCCTTTTTCAACTGGTTTTATTCCTCCAATATTTTTTGAATTTGAATTACTTGAAGTACTGAAATTCAGTTTTTCAACCATTTCATTAGCAGAAAACTCACTGCTTCCCGATAGAAATGCTTTTAACGTTTCAGCATCCCAAGTGCTGTAATCATCGTTAAAATCGTTGGTTAAATCATCATCAAAGTTCAATTCTTTTGGCATAAATATTTGGATTGAGTAGTTGTTTTGGTTTATAAAATGAGCAATTTACGTTGAAAGGCAATTGCTTGAATTTGTTGAATTGTTGTTATGAAACTGGTGCGTTACTCTCAAAATAACATTAGCTG
>JACCDQ010836471.1_pt1 | contig 21776 bp, 18 predicted proteins | sample 7446031 | NCBI WGS metagenome assembly JACCDQ01 (sample SAMN15323442, study PRJNA562643) | freshwater metagenome | isolation source: river surface water | place: USA:Blue River Watershed | collected 2017-08-17
CACCGAGCCGATCACAACACCGCCAGTGAGCATAGCCAAGGTTTTAAGTTCATCCATCACAGCTTGGCTACTGATTTTGGTTTTTGCTTTGGTTCTTCTTTTTGTTGCCATGGTTTGCGTATTTATTGATTTAAAAAAGTGAGACTGATTTTACTCTTTGCTTCTTGACTGCAGCCTTCGCCCTGGTTCTGGGCTTAGCTACCGTGGGCTTCTTGGCAGCCGTTGTACGAACACCTGCAAGCCCCCGTACTTTTGGTTTAGGCTTTACCATTTGGTAGATGCCTAGTGCTAATAAGCCACCGCCAATGGCCACCGGAACAGGATTCTTTTTAATGAAATCCATGATACCGCTGCTCTTTTCGGCCGATGCACTTTTGGGTATCGGAGACGTTGGATCTTCATTTGAAGCACCGCCACTGTCCCCTGTGTTTTGTTCGATCTCAGCGAAGGCTGAAGCCGCACTTGGGTCTGCATCTAACTCGCGAGTGAGTGTATCCATATCTAGTTTTTCTTCACTACCAATAAGCCCTGCATCTTTTAGAATATTGATCGTGGCTACAATAACCGGTGTTGCAGCTGCAATGGCACTCGCTGTAACAGGATCACCCAAATATCCCAGTAGTTGTTCAATCACCACACCACTCAGATTACCAGCCTTGCCTTTAAGAATGGTGTTTTTAAGCACCTCGCGGCTTCCCTGCAATTTATCCGAAAAGAGATTTTCTACTCTGGCTAAAGCCGTTTTGCTCTTTTGATATTGCGCTGGTGTAATGCCTTTTGCTCGGGCTTGTTCAGGTGTTCCATAGCCCCATTTGAGTTTGTGGGCCATTTTGCCTAAGTTGAGTTTCATGGCTAAAAGAAAGCCACCACGCGCAGCCAAAGTCAGAGGGTTGTATTTCACGACCGCTTTCACTGCTTTTTTAGCTACTTCACCAACCTTTTGCCCAGGTGTTGCCACGGTCCTCTTCACATTGGTAAAAAAGCCTTTTGGGCTAACGCCACCCATGGAAAGTTCATCTGGGTCGTAATCAAGGCCTGCCATGGTATTGATGCCATGACGTAAATTAAGCTGCCTTTCGTTTTGGGCTAAAATATCCAAGGCTTGAGTTCTTTTATCAGTATGCCAATAATGAATGGCGTAGTCCAACATTTTCAAAAGTGCTTGTGGATCATCCGTTGAAGAAACCAGCGTTGGGTCTTGTGCGATAGCATTTCTTGTAGCTACGATGTTCTCATAGATTTTATCAAGCTCTGCACTTGAACTGGCGCCAAGTCCTGTAAGTGAATTTGCCATGACGGCGTTGTAATGGTCGTTTGAAGAAACGCCGCTTAATACTGCTACATTGATCCCGTTTAAGCTCATAGTAAAGTCCATTTTTTTAGTGAATTTTTTCTCGTAGTTGAAGGCCGAAACAACCCCATCAATCACGCAGTAGTTGTTCTCATCTCCCAAGGGCACAATCACATAGACATGCTGCCAAGAATCACCACTGTACATCGTAATGCGAAACTTATGAGGGATTTGGAGGTTGGTCAAAATACTTGACACAAAAATGCTCATGCAATCACAGTCAACGCCGGTGTTTCTTTCTGCCCAACTGCGCGCTGGTCTTCGGAGTTGTTCTAGGCCTCGTTTGTCGAGTTTATATTGGATATAACCGTAGACAAACTCCCAAATAGCTTGGCATGTGGCCTCAGTTGTTGACCGTCGGAGCAATGGAGCGATTCGCTTGGTGTCGTCAAGGTATTTCCAAACGACTTTCTCCATTAACTCCACAGTATCTGTTACCTCGCCATCTTCAACAATGACACGGTCACGTTCATCGGGCTTGGGGAAATACTGATTGTAACGGCTCCCATCTTTGATAGCTCGATAACCACTCGTTACGGTTTTGGCTGGTATTTGTGCAAGCGCATTCATCAGATGAGTTTTTCTGAAGGGGATTGATAAAAAAGACCGTTCACATAGGTTGTGAAGTTCATTTCCAAGGGCACACCAAGTATGGTCATCAAGTTCTTTTTGTCACCTGCTTTCCAAGCTGCAATGGCTTTGGGGATATTCTTAACGATGTTAGTCACAAGCCCTTTCAAGGTAAACCAATCGAGTTCTAGTTCAATGGTGTCGATTTTGGTAAGCCCCAATGGCTTGATAGCAATGATCGTGTCCTCTGCATCGGATTGAGCGAGCATTTTGCCCTTGCTAGTGAGCGTAACAACGGGTTTTGTCAACTTCACAGAATCTCGTGAAGGATTATTGATCTCAACTTCCGTTCTAAAAGAAATGCCATTAAGGGTAACTGAATGGATGCGCGGATTTACAAGCCTGGCATTTGCCATCTCAGAGACATTCTGCATTCGAAGTAGTCTGACAATCCCATAAACTACTCCAGCTCCAAGCGCTATTCCAACGACCTTATTCATTACTTCTTTTCGGTTTTATTGAAGTAATTATTAAAGCGTCTAGCAACGCTATCCATGAACTGCTTGACGAAGTAACCAGCCGCAGCTGATGCCGCAGCATAGATCACCACATTTGCCAATCCTGGCAATGTAATTTCAGAAAGTAAAGGTTTTGCGGTTACCGCTTTGGCTACTCCTCCGAGAACTCCGGAGGCTGTTGTGAAAATAGAAGTATGCGAATGTTGAGACATGAAGTTTTGCTTCGATTAGGAAACAAACTTCGGGAATGGGAAAGTGTGGAAAGGATGATGAAGGCTTAATTAAGTCATTTTCTGATTTACAACGTATTGAAATGATAAAGATTTTTGAATAGAATCAAATTAGAAATATTTCTATTTTCTTGCCCTGACATCAAAAGTCATTCAATTAAAAAAGCAAGTATATATCGATTATAAATCAATTTTAGAAACAATTCTATTTTAATCGTGATTGTTCTCAGGCCTTGTTTATGATTGATTACTTATGTTGCTTTGTTGAGAATAATCCTGAAAATCTAATTTAAATCCCTTGATATGTCACACAGAACAGTTATTGTTATTATACTTTATTTTTTTATTAGTCCCAATATTTTTGGACAAAATCCAACTTATATTCTTGAGAATGATATTTACATAAACAATATATCAAATCCATTACCCATACCAACATTTTACTACGGTAATTCAACAATGCCGAATGCTGGAGATCCAAATATGAGTTATCAAGGCCAGTCTCCAACAAATGCTTCGAATTTGGTAACAACACCAAATAACCAAATACTCTTTTTTATAATTGATCAACATATCTATAATAAAGATGGGTACTGTTTAGGAAACCTTAACACAACCTCAGACGACTTTAATTCAGTTGAAAGTAATCAGGTCAAAGGCGCCTCCGAGATTCTAATTGTCCCAAATCCAGCAAATTGTCAGCAGTACTATATTGTAAGTACAAAAATAGACGTGGGAATCTCTAACAAAAAGCCTTATTTGTTTCTTTTAGACATGGGGATTGCAAATATTAATGCCTCAGCTTATAACCCCAATGCATGTATTCTTGGGCAACTAGTCCCAATTGGATTTTCAAATGGGAATTTTCAAAATTTTGGCACAAGTATTGCCTCTTTAATTAATAGTGAAAATTCATCAGATCCAATTCCTCCTTTCGTAACCGAAAACGACCCCTCTCCAGGTAAGGAATCTAACATATTTCTCGGGGCAACTCCTAAGGATTCTCAAAATTCTCATTTTGTTTTTATTTCTAACGCCAATTTTATCTATAGATTCAAAGTCTCAAATTTTGGTTTTCAGTTTGATAATTATGTAATTCCATTTCTAAATAATGGCACCACTGAATTCAATGGATATCATGTACGATCAGAACTTGAAGTCGTGAGAATTCCAAACGGTAATATACGAATTGCGTGTCCTTATTACAAAAATGTTACACAGGGAAATAATATAATTTGGGAATGGTTATTTATTGCTGAATTGAATTCAGCTGGTTATTTAAATTCATCTTATCACATTCCTTTTTATAAATCACCTAATCCTCAAACATCTGAAGACGCTGCATTAAAAGGTCTCGAATTCTCATCAAATGGTAATATACTCTATGTTTCTCACTCAACTAACACACTACAACCAAACCAGCTTGAATACTTTGATTTTAATTCACCAAGTAACATACTTACACCCATCAATATAGGTAATTTGGATTGCAAATATTCTATGTTAGAACGAGGAATCGATAATGGTATTTATTTTTCAGGTCTTTTAGGATTACATAAATTAAATAACTCCAATGATCCAAACAGTTCTGTTACCACATTAAATACTCAATCTGGTTTTTACAATTTTGAATCAAATGGATCGCCTGTGAGTTTATTTTCAAACCTTTTTAAGTTGTATTTATTTCCTGACCAAATTGACGGTTTTGATTATTATAATAACTTAAACGGTAGTTTGACTTGTTGTATCGAGAATATTTCCTTCCACAGTAATGATATTATAAATGTAAATTCTAATGCTACTTGGGAAGATTGGGCACAAGGAGGAACAAACCCATTTACAAATATTGCAGGAAATGTATTTCAAATTAAAAAATCTATTTATATAAAACCCGGGGTTACCTTAACAATCAAAAACTTAACATTAGAATTTGCACCTGATGCTAGAATAGTGGTCGAAAATGGAACATCTAATTCTCCAGGTGGAAAATTAATTTTAGATGGCACAACCTTAAAAGTTGTTGAAACCTGTGGACTCAATTCAAATTGGCTGGGTTGCGAGGTTTGGGGGAATAAAAATTTAAATCAATTAAACATAAACTCCACCACTCAAGGACTATTAATCATGAAAAATAGCTCGACTATTAAAGATGCAGTAATTGGTGTTTTGGTCGGTAAAAGACAATTGAACAATTTAAATTTTTGTCCTTCTCAAGAGATTGTCTCTGGTAATGTATTTGTACCTACAAATAGCGGTGGTATTGTAAAAATAAGTAATTCAAATTTTGAAAATAATATTACCGGAATTCGGTTTGAAAAATACTTTTCACCTAATGGCATCAATAATATTTCCACAATTTCCACCTCTACGCTCAAATGGGACGACAATATCAATTCAAGTTACCTCAATTATCACATTCACCTAAAAGGAGTAAAAGGATTAAGAATAATTGCGTCAAATTTCAATAATGACATATCAAATAATTCCAATTTAGTACAATCGGGTATTGGTATTTATTCTGAAAACTCGAATTTTAGTGTAGAATCGAAATGTAATTATATCCCAAGTGTCGGAGGAAACTGTAACGATTACATTCCATCGAAGTTTAGTAAATTAAAATTTGGCATTAATACCTATTCTACTGATAATTTGAATTTTACTGTAAATCGCAGTGAATTTGAAGATAATGAATTTGGAGTATTTGCTGCAGGTACCAGATACTATAGGATTACTGAATCAAATTTTCAGATTCCAGAGCTCTCAAATACATTTTCAGCGGGCATTTATAATTATGGAGGTAAAGGATTTAAAATTGAAGAAAACGATTTCTTTGAAGAAGACGGCTCTACGATTGGTATGACTTACGGTACCGTCATCAGAAATTCTGGAACAGAATATAATGAAGTTTACAATAATTTTTATCAAAATTTAAACGTTGGTTGCTTAGCAATGTATAAGAATGGTACGAGCATCAACATAGTAACCAACCCAGTATCGAAAGTCACTAATGGTTTACATTGGATTTGTAATCAATTTAGATCTGAAATCACTACTGCAGATATCGGAGTTGTTGGGTCGTCCTTAAACCCGGGGATAATAGATTATCATCAAGGAAATTATGGCGGTAATACGCTTCAGAATTCAATAAAGTCAGCTGCAAGAAATACATTTTCTTTAACAAATGAATCATCTCCACTTGAACATGATATCAAACTCGATCAGTACTCACAACAATTTAGCTATGTTTATTTAGATAATCCTACTCAAGACCCAAACAATGTTAGCCCCGGTATTTTTACAATTCCTCAGATGTATAACAATAATCTAGTAAATGGTTATGGATATAACGTTTGTCCTTCAAAATTGAATCTCAAACCGTTAAAAAACGACATTAATCAGCTAAAATTAACATTAGATTCTTTACAATCTCAAATTGATGGAGGAAGTACAGAAAGTTTACTACTATTATTAGCTAATTCTTTGAATCCGTATTTATTACTAAATGAAATAAGCCCGTACCTTTCAGACTCAACCCTGAAAGAGTTTTTACATGGATGCGCCTCAAATGTTGAAAAGAAAGAGCTTTTGGAATTACAAAAACCACTTTCTCCGGATATGTGCCAAGAGGTGATGAATTCTTATTTACCGGAACTAGTTAAGTTAGAATTAATCTTAAATCAAGGGGATGCACCTATGCAGAAATTGTTTAATGAAATTAGTGAAGTAAAATCGATACTGGATGCGGAATATTCCAATTATTTTGGTAATTTAATGTCAGATACCACATTAACTTATTTAGATATTAAGGATTCTCTTCTAGGAATTAATATTGAAGCAGCCAAAAAAGACCTAATTTTCCTAATGATTAGTCAAAATGAAATTGATTCAATTAATAATATTATGAGCTTAGTTTGTGAATGCGAATCAGATTTTGAAATTTTAACTGAAATTAATAAACGTCTATACGGCACGAATAGCATCGATCAAATAATGGAAGAATCTTCATCTTTTGTTGATAGTGTCAATCTGCTTCATTGCCTGACAAATGACCCTGCATTGAAAGAGGTATTAAATATATTATTGACTTACCATGGCAACATGACAAGCTCTCCTGATATTTTAGATTTTTACGGCACACGATCCTCTCAAATTAACAACGTATTAAATAATCCAGAGACAAAAAATATAATTAAAGTTTTCCCAATACCTTCTAACGGCGAAATCAATTTCATTTCTGAAGAATTGATTTCTGATCTAAAAATAGCCGTATATGATATCAAAGGAAACCTTGTATTAACTACAAATTTCAAAGAAACTGCACAATCGAAAATTGATATTTCAAATCTTAGTAATGGCGAATATGTTATTGAGTTTATTTTAAATGATCTAAAGCATGAGCGAAATAAAGTTGTGTTAGAAAAATAAAGTTTAGCAAGCAAAATGAGGATTCTTCAATTACTAATATTTTGTGTCCCACTGACAATTTATTCTCAGATATTATACTATCAGGATAATTGTCACTGTGGTGTTACCGGCGCAGGATTTTCTACTCTGATGGCTGGAGGAAGTGATACCTTGAAAGTCCATATTGCTCCAGGAAGCACTATTAAAAAAGCATTTTTATTTGGCACAGAATATTGGAATAATGACTTTTCATCTATTGATTTCAATATTCAAATTGACGGAATATCATTTGTTTTTGATAGAAGTACAAGAGTAAGCTCTTTTCATATTGGGACCTCAACAAATGCACCAGATATATATGTTCATGCTATAGATATTTCTCAAAATTTAATTTCTAACGATAGCCTCTATTACATATCAATTCCAAATATAAATGTCTGTGAAGCTTGTATTTTTAGCACTTTGTATTTATATATATTATATGAAAATCCTAACTTAAATCCGATTAGTTCATATGTACTTATTAATAATAAAGATGAGGAATATTCTTCAGACTTTCAGCTAACTCAACTAAACAAAATATCTGAGTTTACTGACATTGGATGGGCGGTATGTGCTTCCCGATTATCTGAATGGTCTCCAGGAGATGGCAGTTTATTAAATTTTAATAATGGAACAATCCAGGCTGGCCTTTTACAAGGTGAAGATAATCCATGGAGTGATGGTCCACAAGGTTGTTTTTATTTTGAGAACGATGAATTATTTGGGCTATCTAATGATACACCTGACAATGTTGTCCATAATGGTGATGCAATACTTAATGCGACATCCTATTTAAATTTTAATAACAATATGAATTGGAATTTAACTTGGGAAGCTTTAACTCCGATCGTTAGATATAACATATATAATGAATTCTTTATTGAACATGGTACCACCTGTGAAACTAGTCAAGTAACAACAATAAATGATACTACGATTTGTGCCAATTCACCTTTGCAACTTTATGCTAACGGCGGAATTGCCTATGAATGGAGCCCATCAGAAAACTTAAGTTGTTCAAATTGTGCAAACCCAATTTTTGTATCCGATTCTTCTCAATTAATTACTGTTAGAATTTGGACAAGTGACTCTTGTTCAGTAGTCAGACCCATTAGTGTTCAAGTAAGAAACAATCCTACAATTTTAGAAATTCTAACTAGTCCAAGTATTTGCGCAACTCATACTGGTTCGTTGGAAATTCAAACAAACACTAACTGTACGCTTCCTTTAACCTATCAAATTAATTTGGGCCCTCATCAAAACACTGCAACTTTTACAAATCTTTCTGCTGGAATACAACAAGTTCGTATTACAGATGGGGATGGTTGTTACCTCGATACAGTAGTTGAAGTTGAACAAGTTATAAATACGATTTCAGATTTTAGCTTTTCCTCTGAATATGGTTTTGTAAATGAATACATTCAAATTAATAATAACTCAATAAATGCTGAAAACTATATATGGAGCGTAGATGATACAAATTATGTTATAACAGACAATAAAATAAAATTCCTTAACCCTGGCGAATATCAAATTCAGCTTGTTTCTTTTGATTTTGACAGTACTTGTACAGATACAACAAAACAGCAAATCTCCATTTATCCTTATTTATATTGTTCGGTTCCAAATATAATTACGCCTAACAATGATGGCATAAATGACTTTTTTACTTTAGATTTTACTTTAGATGTAGAGTGTAGTATTAGTTTACTTAATAGAAATGGAAATCTAATTTTCTATTTTGAAGGTAACTTAGAGGCAGGAAAACACGATATTTGGGATGGGAAAGTGAATAATCAATTAGTGAAAGAGGGTACCTATTTTTACACAATAGAACTCAAAAACACTAATAAATTACTTCTTGAAGTAGCACAAAAGTCATTGGCAGGTTTCTTTAATGTCTCCTATTAGTCATCATATTTGCCAAAATTTTTAATGTGATTTTCTTTTAATTTGAAAATTCTTCTTTTGGTCATTGCATTTGAATCATCTTCTATTTCTAATAAAATTTCTCTGTTGGTACGTGGCTTGTATAAATTATTTAAAATCGCGACACGTATGAGTTCGTTTCCGGATGAAACGGAAAACTTTTTCATCAATTTTGTTCGTAATAAATCCACATTTTTCCTAGAAGCTGGCAATAAATCTGCAATTTCTTTAGTTGAGAAACCATCACAAATCAGCTTGACTAGTCTTAAATCCCTTTGATCTAATTTTAGATGCTCAGCTCTAGTTTTTGCTTTTCTACTCTCAGCAAGATTATTAATTACAGCTTTATTCATGAAAGAGTTTGTATAATCGTTCCCTAAGAAAACTTGCTCAATTGCACAAGTTAATTCACGTGTTGAAGATTCTTTTAATAAAAATGCATGTGCACCCAAAGACAAAACATCAAAAGCCATGTCTAAATCAGCATACATTGTTAGTACAATAACTTTAATCTTAGATTTTATATTCTTTAGTTCTTCAATGACCTCTATCCCATTCATAATCGGCATTTCGAGATCTAAAAGTACTACATCAATAGTATTATCTTTGAGTTTATCGAAAAATTCTCGACCATTTGCGGCGTTAAAAACAAAGCTGAATGAAGGTAGTTCTGCTAGCATTTTTGACAAGGCATTTCTAATTAGCTCGTGGTCTTCTACAAGAGCAATTCTAATGTTTGGCTGATTCTCCATCTTACATCTCCTTTATATCCAATTTAGTGATAAGCTCAATAGTTCCATAATCACGGAGTCTTTTAAAGTATACTTCACCATTTATAACATTCAGTCTATATTTAATATTTTCGAGACCGAGACTATCTGATTCTGATATTAAGCGATCGAAATCACGTTGTGTCAATGCAATTCCATTGTGTTTGATTTTCAGTTTTAGAAATTCCCTTTCGTAGGTCAACCTCATGTTTATTTCTGTAGGATAACTATGTTTAAATAAATTGGTAATTAGTTCTCCAGCTATGTAATAATAATGCGTTGAAACCTGTTCAGAAATTATCAACTCCTCAGGAACAACAGACGTAAAATCAAATGTTTCTATAAGAGTTCCTGATTTTTGTTTGGTCATGTTATCAAGCGCCTTCACTAATCCGAATTTCATCAAATATTGTGGTGTTAATCCTTTGGCGATATTTCGAATCAATTGAATACTCTCGGCCAAATACACCTTTGCCATCTCAATTGACTTAAAATCAACTTCTCCGTCTTCAGAATTGTCCTCAAAATTGACCAAATTCTTCTGCGCAAACGATAAAAGCGCGCCAATATCGTCATGAAGCTGGCGCGCTATTTCAACACGTTCTTTTTCTTGTGCTGATATTGCAACTTTCAGTTTTTCTAGTTCCTTTTTATCCTCAGTTTCTTTGATAAGTTTATCTGAAAGTTCTTGTATGCGTTGGTTTTTTTTCACAAGAAGAACAATTCCCATACTCAGTAAAAAAGTAAAGAATAAACAAATTAAAACTAAGATGACTATTTCTTTCTCCTGGACCATACGAAATAGAGAAAATGAAGGTTTAAAATAACAACGAATACAATATAGACAGGATAAATATTCTCACTTATATAATCATTATATCTACGGATATGATCGAAAAGAAAATAAACAAATGAGATAGAATGAAAAACAAATAAGTTTAGAATTAATAAAAATTCTCTTTTTTCAATTTTTAATTGATTCAGTAATAAAATCAATAATAAAATTGAAACGACAGCATTATTGCTAATTAAACCAATTTTATTCAAGTCGAAAAAGGAACCATAAAAAAACACCTCTAATCCAAAAATAAATACTGGAAGAGTAAAAAGGACTTTCTTAAAGAGACTTTGAATTTTTAGAAAATCACTTATGTAAACAACCATTAAAATATTCTCAATAATTACAGAAATGTGAAAAATTGGAAAAAAATTACATTCAAAAACTTTATAAGCAATTAAACAACTTAGGTCTGCAATTGACTTGGTTAAAAACCACATCAAAATGATATTATCTCGGGTCTTTTTAAGGTTTTTTCCTAGACACATGAATAGAACTAATGGAATCCATTCACTCAATAATGCGATATAAAATAAATTTAAGGTCAAGAATTTAAATCGTTTGAATTACCACATCCACCAGGACAAGGGAATAGCCCATCCGCAATAAGACCATCTGTTAAATCATTTTGATCCGAATCCGCACTCACTACAACCAACGTTAATTTATCCAATTCATTTTTGGCAAAATAAAATCTTAATCCTTCGCTTCCATTTTGATTCAACATCTGTTTAATCTTTTCTTTACCCATGAAAACACCAATTACCTCTCCGGGTTGAATTGTGTTTCTGTAGCGCTTTGTCATCTCTGACCCTTCTCTTAGAGTGATAAATTCACCCTCATTTCCATTAAAAGACATAATTAAAAATTTTAAAGTTAGGCGTCAAATTTAAAATTCCATGACGCCGCAAAGTTGATAATCTAAAATCAATTTTCATCCAAAATAGAAAAAATTAGAATGATTTCTAGTTTTTATAGAATTATCCCCATTGGATAAAAAAAAGAAGTCTTCTAATATTGCAAGCATTCATAAATTTAATCAACTACCCATGAAGTCAAAAGTTACTAGCACCTTAATGTTTTTCCTTGTATTAACCTCACAATTCGAAGCTCAAACGCCTGAGATTAATCAATGGAATACTGATGGAAACATTACAACTGAAGATCATTTCATTGGCACTCAAAATAACAATCCCCTAAAATTTAAAAGTAACAACATTGAAAGATTAAGAATTTCGCCTGACGGAAAGGTTGGAATAGGTATTTGTACCCCTACCGCAAAGCTTGATGTATCAGGGGACGTATTATTTAGAAACAATATCAATTTTACTGGATTATCAACAACCAGTAATTCAAACAACGAAATATTAATAATTGATAGCCTAGGTGTGGTATCTAAAAGCAGTATATCTGAGATTTCTAACGCCATTTACTCAACTAAATACTGTGACGAAGGCCCAATTTTTAACCCAACTTGGTCAAATGGTGAAAATAAAATATTCGTTGCCTGTCCCCAAGTAAATGTTGGAATTAACACCAGTCAACCTCGAGTAAATCTTGATGTTTTAGGAACAACATATACAAATTCACTCAAACTAGGTGCGGTTGATCCATTAAATTCAATTGTGAAATTTCACATGAAAACAATTGCCCCATCAAACAGTATAGCGATTCAATTATTAATTGAATCTGAGCAACAAGAATTACTAAAATTAAATTATCAAGGTCTTTTAACATCTAAATGTCAAATCATTCATACCGGGAATGCAAACGTCACCCCATTAATCATATCTAATTCAACTCAAAAATTACTACAGGTTGACAACGATGGTCTATTACATGCGCGAAGAATCAAAGTTGATGCTGATTCATGGGCAGACTTTGTATTTGATGAGAATTACAAACTTATGCCAATTTCTGAATTGAAAAAGTTTATCGAAAACCATGACCATTTACCAAATATTCCTTCTGAAAAGGAAGTATTAGAAACGGGAATAGACTTGCTTGAGATGAATAAACTGCTTTTACAAAAAATAGAAGAATTAACACAATATATTATTAATCAACATGAAGAAATTGAAACATTAAAAAAAATAGTCAATGAATAAACTAAAATACATTTGTTTAACTCTGAAAATAACTTTTTTTCATTTCGCAGCAAATTGTCAATTTATGCAAAATGGTGGGTTTGAATTAACGAATAATCAATTTATTGGGATTTCAATTGATCGCGCTAATGCATGGCATACCATATACAATAGTCCAGATTTATTTCATAACCAAATTACAAATACCAATAATAACCAACATACCGGTCAGGGTTGCGCGGGCTTTGGTTCAGAGTTTGTCTCACTTTCTGAATATTTTTATGGTACTACAGAAAGCCTAGTAGCAAATACAAAATATATATTGACGTGTTTTGTTAAAAATGCAAATCCGTCAAATTCACTTTCTATCGGAATAAAAATATCCAATATTGTACCTTCTCCAACGTTTCTTCAAAATTCATCAACTCCAGTAAATGCAGTATCCGATTATCTAATTAATCCTATAAATCAACCTGATTTCATTTACAAACCAATTGGCGATCAATATAATCAGGTTACATTCTGTTTCACACCAGAACAATCTGGTTTACACTATGTAATATTTGGAAATTACAATGATCAAAATCCCAATTTTTCTAATTTCTTCTATTTAGATGATGTAGATATCAGTTTTGCTAATATTGAGCAACAAAATTTAAATTCTCTGATTAATCCCGTAAGCAATAGTTTTTGTATTAATTCACCAATAACTTTTGACGGTTCATTAAGTCAAAATGAAACAAGCTATAATTGGGAGATTTATCCATCCAACAATCCAACCCCAATCTATACAGGTTCAATACAAAATGGTTCGGCTGGCATGATTGAAATAAATTCAATTTTCAATTCAATTAATTTTTTACCAAATCCTGGGGACTGTTTCATAATTAAATTAAACACTTTTAACGGTTGCAAAGAAACGGCAGAATACGAATTTTGTTATGATAACATCGATATTAACTTTGAAAATCTTCCTGACGTACTATGCGAGGGGATTCCATATACAATTGTTGCGAATGGATCCTCTAATTGGTTTTATTCTTGGAGTACCGGAGAGACAGGATTAGGATTAAATTCAGTTCAATTTAATCCTGTTTATCCGTCAACAGAATGCGTTTTAACAGTAACATCACAAAATGGATGTATTGCAACAGAAAGCATCAATATACCTGTTCAATCAGGCTTTAATTTTCCACCGTATCTTTCTGGTATAAATAATACCAATGAATATATCGCATACGTACATACCAACGATGAAATTTGTTTTAATATTAGTTCATTTGATAGCCCGAATGAAACCGTCAGTATGACTTGGGATAACGGTATTCCCGATGCTTTTTTTTCAACACAAGGATCGCCCCTTATGAATGGAATTTTCTGTTGGAATACGGATAATGTAAATGAAGGATCATACTTTTTTGATGTTACTGTAAATGATAATAGTCAGTGTGGCCAATCGTTGAGTAGTACTTACACTTTTCAAATTAATGTTGTTTGTGAAAATTGTCATATTTGTATATCTCTCGATGGAAATTCAAATTCAACTACAGCACCTCCTAATTTCATTGAAGCAGCTAGTTGCATACTTGCTGGGATTGACGGAAATTATTTTATTGGAATAAATAATTCAGTATTGTTTCAAGCAGGGAATTATATTGAAATTGGTCCTGCATTTGATACACAGGATGGTTTATTTGAAGCAGTAGTCGACCCGGTAACTTGTTTGACAGGTTGTAGTAACTGTTGTGAAAATTTCAATGGATTTACAATTGATTACCCGTTGCCTAATGTTTTTACCCCAAATAATGACGGAATTAATGATATTTTTTTCTTTCGAGACAATGACAATCAAACTTGTGCATTCAATGCTACAAAATTTGATTTTTATGTCATCAATAGTTTAGGTGCAATAGTTTATCATTTAGAGGAGGAAATTTTCAATTCACAAATTTGCTGTCCATTTATTGCTCCTGATAATAACACCCCATCTTCAATTTTTTGGAATGGAATTATTAATGTAGGTTTAGGTACAGGGCAGATGGTACTCGAAGATACTTATTTCTGGACACTAGAATTATTTAATTGCAATAATAGTTTAATGTTAAATGGATTTTTAGATGTGGTAGATCCTTCTAACTCTGATATCCAAAATGAAGAAATTGAAGAACAAAATTATATTTTAGATAATAGTTTTTCAGACAATCCATCACAAGTGTCAATTAATACAAAAATCAATCTCATTGTATACCCTAATCCTGCTACTGACAAATTATTTGTTTATTCAGAGAAAAAAATCAAAAATATAACGATTTTTGATTCAAATAATCACTTAGTATTGAATAAGATGAATTATTTAGACAAGGCCTTAAACGTTTCTCTATTGTCTTCTGGAGAATATCGAATTGAAATTGAATTCACTGATAATTCCCATCAAAATAAAGGTTTCATTAAAATATAAGTTAATTATAATCAAAACTACAAAATGAAAAATGGCATTATATTTTTGATTTTTATCTTTAATTTAAAAGCGTTCTCCCAATGTAATGTCAATTTAGGATTGAGCGTATCAAATTTTGGACAAATTGAAGATCCGATATCAAATTTTTACAACCTAGAAATTCCAAATGGATTCAATTTAGAAAAATTTATAAACAACAATAACTCAACACAGTTAAAATACAATTTAATTCTTACAAGTAAATTGAAAGATAGTTTAAGTTTAAGATTTCGTTTGGGTCTTGGAATTCACAAAGCATATAGAGAGATTGATTACCCTAATTTTTTTACAAAAATAAATGAACACCAGACGTATTTAGAACTCTGTCCTTCAATTGGCAAATCCCAAGAAATTGGAGATTTTACTTTAATAGCAGGTCTTGAAATCCCACTATACTTAGCTTCATCCTATAGTTACTTAAATGTTACGGACATAAGAGATTCCACACTTCAAACAATAAGCAGACAAGAATCCTTGCAAAAGATTGACGGTGGATTTCTAATTGGCTTCAACAATTTTATTCAATTAGAGATGAATATTTCAAAAGAATTGAAAATATTTTCAGAATTAAATTTTGGATTATTTTATGCACAACTCGGGGGATATTATTCCGAGTATATAACACTAACTTCTTTTGAACCATCTTTTAATAGTTTCAAAAAAAGTTATTCGAGATTATTTTTTACGGCACCTCAAATTCAGTTTGGGATATCTTTAAACTTAAATTGATTTAATCGTTACTAGCTAAAATCATACCATATAGTAATCTGAATTTCTTAATGCGTTAGTCGAGAAATTAGTTCTAAATAAGTTTTTGATTTTACAGTACTAAATCATAAGACTGAAGAATTAAAAAACATAAGATATGTGAAGCTGGTAACACATCATTATTATTAATATCTACTCTTCATGCTATAAGTATTGAACTCAATTTTTTTGATTTTGAAAAGCAACCTATAAAGGTCAAAGAAATTAGTAAGTAGTAAGATAAATTTTTTTTTAAAAATTGTAAGATGAAAATTAACTCTTTTGAAGCAAAAAATGTTCATGGATATCTGAACTACAACATTGATTTTTTTAGTGAACTTACTTTTCTAATTGGAATTAATGGTTCTGGAAAGACTAGTGCATTGAAATTGATACTTGGTTTAATAACACCATCTTTTCAATATTTAAATCAGATCGATTACGAATTTGCGGAGCTAAAATGTTCAACAACAGAATTAGAGCAAGATATAATTATTACCGCTACTCAAAACAAAGAAAAAAATACTTTCACTTTGTCTATTAGGTCAAGTGAATATTACAAAGAACCTCAAATTTTTCAAAGGTATTTTAGGCCAGAAAATGAAACTTTTGATTTAGAGGAAATATCGGTAACCGAGCAAAGTTTTAAAGAACAATTTGAAATAAACGAAATAACAAGGAAAATTCGTGAGTTAGCGACACCAAAATTCCTTGGTTTGGATAGAAAAATATACGAAGGGAAATACATAGATATGCGTTTCAGAAATAGAAGGGTATACGGCCATCAAAAAACAAAACGCAGGTTCTTTGAAGGATATTCGGGCGCATCAGCAATTGATAGTAGTTTAGAAGATGTTCAATATTTAATTTTTGATTACTTCCGAAAAATTGCATATGAACAGCCAAAAATTAGTGAAGAATTTAAGCGGAAAATTTTTCAACTTTCATTTAAATTTAATGATGATCATAATTTAGAAACAATACCAAAAGAAAACAGTTTTTTAATTGAGAAAAGAGATAAGGTTTTAACAGCTTTAAAAGATTTAGACATAAATTTCTTAAATAACTCTGCGAAATCTTTTTTTGATAACATGTCCGTTTTAATATCTCAAAATATAGAAATTGAAGAGTTGAAAAACAAACAAAATAATTATAAATCAGAAAAAGATGAAAATGTAAACCCACTGAACCAGGAGAGTTTTAAAATGCTCATGAAGTGGATAAACAATAACTCACAAATTAAAAAGATTGATGAAATAATAAATTACAGCCAAACCTATCAAGAAAAAATTTCAGAGCTGAGATCACCAATCAAAAGGCTTGAGAGTATAACTTCAAAATTCCTAGAAGAAGGTGGAAAGCAAATTAAAATCGCAGATGATGGTGAAATAAAAGTAAAATTAAAGAATGGAAATGAAGCGAATGTTTTCGAGCTTTCATCTGGTGAAAAGCAAATTATAATTATGATTGCGCACCTGATTTTTGAAGAAGACCAAAAACCTAATGGCGTTTTCATTATTGATGAACCTGAACTATCCTTACACATTGCGTGGCAAGAAATATTTGTTGATTCGATTATGGAGGCAAGTCCTAAGACTCAATTTATTCTAGCCACACATTCTCCATCAATAATTTCTAAGGTTAAGAGAGAAATATTTTGTCAAGACCTTAATAAATTAAATTCATAATATATGCTAGTATATACAGACGAATCTAAACGCCTATTATCAACCTTTTTAGCATTTAGAAATGATATTGATATCTATACTGAGGATGAGGAAAAGGATAAGGAATTTTACAAAGTTTTATTTTCTAGACTAATTAAACCTGGAATTAAAATAAATGATATTACACCCTTAGGATGTAAAAACAAAGTTATAGAACGTTGTAAAAAAGAACCTAAATCAGATCGAAAAAAACTATTTATCATTGATGGTGACATAGCTTTGGTAAACGGTGAAAAAATTGAAGTTGAAAATCTATTCGTGCTAGACAGATATTGTATAGAAAATTTTTTATTTGACAGAGAATCAACTTGCAACTTTATTTATTTAAATTGTGGCACCAGGTCCAAAGAAGAAATAGCAGTAGAAATTGAGTATGAAAAATGGCTTCACCAATATTCTGGGTCACTTATACAATTATTCGTTCACTTTGCGATATTAAACTTCTATGGGGGTTATTTCACATTAAATAACGTTAACAAATACCATAAAAAAAATGGTGCAAAGTATACATTTGATTTCAATCTAGTAGATCAGGATATAGAAAAACTTAAAAATGAAATAATTACAAATTATGGGGAAGAAAATTATAATATTAAGTTTAATGAACTTAATACAAAATGGGCTAACAATATTGAGAATTTACTAACGATTGTCTCTGGAAAAGACTATCTTATTCCAATTTTACTGATTAAAACACAGCAGTTTAAAAATTCAAAATCATTACCAACCTTAGAGGAAATAAAAATCAATTTAGTTCATCATTTTGATATTAATAATTTAAAACATTTAAAAGAAGCAATAGAATCATAAAAATAAGCTTGATTTCATAAAATTAATAAACTGAATGGTTGGTTTCTTGTAAAACAACCGTTTAATTATAAAAAATTTTATTGAAGCAATGTTAAATGATGATCAAAAACAAAAAAAAGTGAGCCATCAATAATTTTAAGAGTCAATGACCGAATTAGAATTTTTCCCCTTTCATAATCGCCATATTAGATTCAGGCTATCTAATAATACGGAATTATCAGGTCTTTTAATTGACCCTATGAATATTCAAAAAGCTGGCAATTCTAGAGCTAAATACATGTTTATCCAATCTAAAGATCTGTTTAAATGGAAGCAGTCATGTAAACGTGGTGACATTGCACGTGCACTTCAATTATAGAGCGTTGTAAATATTTCAGAAATTGTTAGTACGGAAGAAATAAAAAGAATTTAAAGGATAGAACTAATTTTCACGGCTCCCCAAACTCCCCCACAATCAACCCCACCTGTATCGGAGTTAACAATCTCCTCCCTTTGACATAGCCTGTTTCGCCCAGTTTTTCGGTTAATCCTTTTGAAGCATTGATCCACAGCCGGAGTTGCCAGGAGGCGCTTTTCTTGGTAATGTTTGGGAAGTAAAGTTGTGCGAGCTCACCGAAGCCGTAAGCCCGCACTTTGAAAAGTTCATTGATCATATTATCGGTATTTGTTCAACATTTGTTTTATTGAATTGAATGGTGCTCGCGCCGTTTAATTTGGCTGCAAGGAGTTTCATGTCGTCGCCTACCTTTTTGTCTACAATGCGGGCGTAATGTTGGGTGCTGTGAATGTTTTTATGCCCGAGCATTTTTGAAACAGTTTCAATCGGTACGCCATTCATCATAGTAACTGTTGTGGCAAAGGTGTGGCGGGCAACATGGTAAGATAGTTGCTTTTGAATGTGGCATAAATCTGCGAGCTCTTTGAGGTAGGCATTCATTTTTTGGTTACTCAGGATGGGTAGAATCGGGTCTTCTGCATCGAGTAGTTCTAATTGACAGTAATTTCTAATGATGCTCATGGGAATATCCAATAATGGAATATTGGCGCGGCCACCGGTTTTCTTTCTTCGGGTTCTGATCCAATAGCCAGATTGATCGTTGCCCTCAATTTCTGCTCTTTTGAGTTTTTGGACATCGATGTATGCCAATCCGGTATAACAGGAGAAAATAAAAAAATCGCGCACTCGGTTCAACCTTTCAAAAGTGGAATTGAATTCTATGAGGCGTTGTATTTCTTCTTCAGTAAGATAAGGCCTGTCCACTTCTTTCAAAGTTAAATTGATGCCATTGAAAGGATCTTTGAGCAACCAACCACTTCTGATGCTCAGACGCGTAACTGTTTTGAGGTTCTGCAGAAATTTTACAGCCGTGTTGTAGCCGCAGCCCTTTTCGGTTTTTAAATAAATGCTGTATTTCTGTATGAGCTGATAATTAACCGCTTTAATAGAAATGTCTGTGCAATTGCATTTCTTTTGTAAGAAGGCTTGAAAATGGTTTTTAGCCGTATTGTGTTTTTGAAAAGTAGCGTAAGTAATTTCCTTGCCAATTAGTTTCTTAAGGTCAGCCACGTATTCTTCCCAGATTTCGATGATTTGTCTTGATTTGGCAGAATGAATTCCCAAGATTGCATCTCGGAGCATCTGCGGTGTGACATCATCAATGTAGGTTAAAAGCTCATTGTATTTGGTATGCGCTTTTAAACGGACCGCTTCCAGGTAATTATTGAAAACACGTGCCTCTTCGGTGCGTCCTTTCATTACATAGCGGGCCGGGTCCCAGTTTTCAGGTTTGACAAACCTGTGTACTTGGAGAGCTATTCGATCTCCGTTGATATTGATGCGAAGCATCACGGGACATTCCCCGTTTTTTCTTTCTCTTGTTCGGTTGATGTAAAATGTCAACCCAAACGATGTTCTTGACGACATGGCGTAAGTATTAATTGCGCCCCCATTTTGATGACAAAACTACAATAACTACACCCTACAAAACAAATATAAACAGCTGTTTTTCAGTACTATTACGTACCAAAATGTACTCACACCCGTTACCACTTTTTGATTTTTGAAAAGTGGTCACCAGATTGCAACCCAGTTGGGGTATAAAACGGTACATTTCAGTAAAAAAAAGAACAAAAAAAAAAGCGTGAAACTCAGTGTTTACACGCTTTTGTACATTTCAGTACTTTGACTTGGCGGAGAGTGAGGATAATGAACAATAATCCTACACCCCTTATATTTACTAGATTTCTCTCAATTTTTTATCTAATGGGTAACTAGTTAGACATATAGTGCTAAAGACGGGAGCTTTAACTCTAGACTACTACTGTAACCAATTAGCGTTTCAAATATAAATAAATAATTACGGAGATTTTAAGAGTGAACGATTTTTTTTTCGACTCCTTTTCTTCTTATTTCTACTCAATAATATCCGGATTTATACGAATCTGTATTCGAACCTGGATAAAATGAATCCTTGATTACTTTCAGTCCGATTTTATTGTGCAACAACTGCACTGATCTAAAATCATATCTATTTAGGCAATTGGCAATGGGTATATATATACCATTGCCATATTGCCATGAATGATTTTACCGAAAACACTGCCCTACTGACGAAAGATTTTAACGAGTTTTTTCGTTTATTGATTAAAATTATTTTCTAACTAAATCGGAATTTGATGATGATTAAACTAATAACTGAAACGCTTACACAACTAAAGGTTGTAAAAGTGCAAGTGCACTCTTTTTCGATAAGAAAGCAAGTCAATCTTTTTGACAGTGAAACAACGGTAGATCTTAGCTTTAATGGCTATAAACACACCGCTGACTATCATAAATACCTTGATAAATTGTATGATAGGTGCAAAAGCAATTTAGAGGAACAGTTAAAAGAAATTCAAAGTGATTCTGTTGAATTGAAAAGAGCGCTTGATCTGTTTAGGTTTGAGGTGCGTGAATTTAAAAACAGAAATTTCCCAAAAGACAATGAGCAAGTACTTTTCAACCGTGTTGAATTTATAAAAACCAGCCAAAGGGGAAATTTTGAGGATCTTGGATTGAAAAAAAAATTCTAAGCTTTTTCAGGATTCAATTTCAGTTTATTGAGATGTTGGATCAGCTTTTTTTGCATCGAATTCAACATTTAGATAAGTACTTCTACCCACAAAAATTAGTACATATACCTAATAACGTAGAGTATTCACACCCTACTCCTAAGGAACTATCAGCCTATCACAGCGGTCAATTAAGTTTATTTCC
>JACCDQ010967167.1_pt1 | contig 21767 bp, 47 predicted proteins | sample 7446031 | NCBI WGS metagenome assembly JACCDQ01 (sample SAMN15323442, study PRJNA562643) | freshwater metagenome | isolation source: river surface water | place: USA:Blue River Watershed | collected 2017-08-17
AGGGCATCGATCTACACCACGAGCCGATCACCGCCGACCTGATCAAGCAGTACGGCAAGTACCTCGCGCCCAAGATGCGAAACCGCAGGATGGCCGAGCGCGGCGACGCGGCGATCGTGTTCTGGGATGGCACGTCCAGCGGCTCGGCCGACATGGTCTGCCGCATGGTCGCACGCGGCAAGCCCGTCGAGGTCGTACCCACCAAGAAGGCCAAGGGAGTCGAGCGGCGATGACGACACGCAACATGGAACCGATCAAGATCAGGACCACCGCTGGCGATCGCGAGGTCGACGCCTACGTGTTCGGCAAGTGGGCTGCGCATCGCCCGTACGGGGCGCCAGAAGAAGTCCCCGCGCACGTGGCACAGCAGATGGCGTCGATCGGCGTGTTCGATCCCGAAGTGTATTGGCGAGTGACGTACATCCCGACGGGGCGGTGCGTGCCGCCGAGTCACCTTGGACCGATGAGCGAGCAGGAAGCCATCTTGCTCGCGCAGTACTTCAACCATCGCATCCAAGAGACCCCGATCGATCCCGATCCGACGCAGCCGAAGGACATCACGCCGGGCTGCATCCTCGACGCGCTTCACGCCGAGTTGCTTGACGAAGAGGGGCTGTGATGACGCTCTGGCAGCGCTACGTACACGCACACCAGCGAGCGCCGCGCGACGATGGCCACGTACTTCGTCGAGTCGCGCGCCAAGGCCGTCGAGATGTACGAGCAGTGGATCCGCAAGCAGCCGCACCTGATGGCGGCGCTCGGCGAACTGCGGGGCAAGGCGCTCGCGTGCTACTGCGCGCCGCTGGCCTGCCACGCGGACGTGCTCGTGAAACTTCTACGCGAAACGGAGGATGCCAGTGGCAAGTGACCACCCCAGGGACGAACGACAGCGCAGCATCGCGGACCCGCACTGCGCTGATCCGAACTGCGAGTTCTACGGCAAGCCCTGGCAGCAGGGCGTGTGCTTCAGCAGCGACCTCAGCGGCGACCGCGACGTCGACAGGCGGATCGCCAAGATGTCCCGACGGGGGAAGCAGGTGCTCGACGAGATCCATGATCTTCGCCGCACCGAGTTCGACGGCAAGCCGGAAGAGTACATCTGCTGGTTGGAAGCGATGTACGAGACCGGCATGATGAACTGGGACGGTTGCCTCGACGAGTGCATCGCGCTGCGGGTCGAGAACCGGCGCCTGAAGGAGTTGCTCAACGCCTCCGCAGACTATCTCGTGAAGGAGAAACTCGCCGCCCTCGTCGACGCGGTGAACACGCAGGCTGACGAGTTGTTGAAGGTGAAGGCGATGCTGGCCAAGGCGACCAACAATGGCGGCTGAGAAGTTCGACGCCGGCGAAGGCGCCACGCTGGAGCAGGCCAAGGCGTGGCTGCAAGACAAGTACATGGCCGGCGCCGAGTGCCCGTGCTGCGAGCAGTACGTGAAGCTCTACAAGCGCAAACTGAACGCGTCGATGGCGTTCGTCCTGATCAAGATGTACTGGCACGCCAGGACGGGCGGCTGGAGCGAGAACAAGTGGCTGCACGTCCCGTCGTTTATCGCCGAGGTCACCCAGGAGCGGCCGCTCCTCGCTGCGGCCGTGCGTGGCGACTGGGCGAAGCTCAAGCACTGGGGGCTGATCCGCGAGAAAGACGGCAAGCGGGACGACGACAGCAAGCGGACCGGCTTCTATCAGATCACCGCGCTCGGCGCGTCGTTCGTGCTGGGGCAGGTACGAGTGCCGTCGCACGTCTACTTGTTCAACGAGATGAAGATCGACCTGCCGGTCGGCGACACGGTCACCATCGAGGACGTGCTCGAAGAGAAGTTCGACTACCGCGAACTGATGGATGCCAGGTGATGCGCGAACCGTCGTTTCCCTGGCCTACCACGCTCAGTCTGCCGCACGTGGTGGAGCGCTTCCTCGAGCGCTGCTCGGCGATGATCCGCAACACCGATCCGGTGGCGTGCGAGCGTCGTCTGCTAGCGAGCCTGCCGTTCTGGAAGTACCGCGAGCACACGTGGGATCCGAACGCGCTCAACGGGCTGGGGCAGGGGATCTTCGAGTGGGAGTACCACGACGCGAGCGGCCCGACCTTCCTTGTAGTCGGCACCGTTGACGGCGCCGGCATGCTGCGAACCATCAACAGTTGCGAGGAGCGGTGATATGGGAAAGCTGGACAGGCTGCCGAGAGAAGGCACCCTGCAACATCTCGTCGAGCTCGCACGCTCGTACTACCGGGCCTGCCAAGTCACTGGGAACGCGGAGTCGACTGGCGGCGAGCTTGCCAAGATCGTCATCGACCTGTTCGGCGAAGGCTCGCAGTGCGGCTTCGACGAGCCGTCGCTCAACAACGGCGGCGTCGTGCTGCCCGACTCGTGGAACACAGGAGGGCCGTACGCGCCCGAGGAAGCCAGGGCGCTGGGCAGGATGATGTTCCACGCAGCTGACGATGCCGAGGCGCCGACGAAATGAGCGGCGTGCAGACCGACTTGGTGGGCGCGATCGTCGCGGTGTCACGGGTGGAGCCCTCGCTTGAGGGTGGAGCGCGCGAGCGTAGTCGGATCTTGCTGGTGCGCGGCGTCGTTCGGGCTGTCACGACGGTCTCGTCGCTTCAAAAGGAGCGCTCGATCGGAAACCTACGGCTCTGGGTGGAGGAGTTGAACGAGGCGGAGGTCGCATGCTGGTTCGGCGATCCGCCGACGCACCTATACAACAACCGCCAAGAGCGTCCCGGCCGGTTGTTCCCGGTCTCGGTCATCCCAAGCGAAGGCGTGCAGATCGACGTCGTCAAGCAGGTGGCCAGTGGCAAGTGAAACGAGCAACGAGATGCGCCGCGCGCGCGTGCGGCACCCGCGCGCGCAGTTATCACTCGCTGATATCGACCTGCACGACGCGTACGGCGAACCGGACGCGCTGCTGGGCAGCATCCACCCCTGGGCGGTCGCGAGGACCCACCGCCGGCGAGCCTGCGAGAAGAAGACCCACGACGGACGCTATGGCGCATGATCCGCTGACCGCGCCCGCCGTGCGCCGCGAGCGACGACGCGCCGTCGTCCCTTTGCTGTGCAATCGCCCGTGCTACCGGCACGTGCATCACATCGACCACAGCGAGTGCGTGTGGCTGGACGCGCGCGAGCACATGCGCGAAGCGATGGAGGATCGCGTCGCCACGGTGCGGTCGCGGAGCATGACCGAGGAGGAGTTTCTGGCGCTGTTGGCCAGCGTGCAGCGGGGATCGCGTGGCGCACAGTAGTCGTCACCCGGTGATCCGGATGCGGCGCCGTCGAGGCGCGGTCTTGGAACTTCGCGGCGGCGGGACGCTTGCGGGGATGGACATGTGTCTCTGGAACCCGGACGATCGCTACAGCGACATCGCCGTGCGGGACCCGAAGGAGCACCGCCAAGCGGCGATGCGGGCCCGCGCGCTTGCGTCACGCACCATCAGGAGGCTCCGTGGCACGTGAAGTTCACCGACACGTTCGCAGGTGGCGATGGCGGTTTGGCGGCGTCTCCGGGTGGGGGGGCGCGTTTTACGACATCGACATCATCCCGGGCGGGTGGTCGTGGCGCGAGGTCGAAGCCCACCGGACGTACGCCTTCAAGCGCCGAGCGATACAAGCGCTTCGGTGGCGGAGATCTGTCCGCACTGTTCCCGTGGGAGGGGATCGAACCGTTTCTCGGTTGACCAAGTACCCGAAACATGACTAGATTGAATTGGTATTCAAGTCACCTAATCCCTGGAAACGAAAGGAACCCTGCTCATGGATGACGCTCCCTCCTCGATCACCCTGCTCCCTGGCGCCGAAGCGAAGGACTTGGTCGACATCGAGATCAAGCTTGTGACCCACGGCCATGTGTTCGGCGACCGGCACCCCAAGATCGGCGGCCGAACAATCGGCTTCTACATGGACGTCGCGTACCACACGGGCTCTGGCCGCATTCTGCCGCGACTGTGGGCGCTGGTCGCGTCGTCCCGCGACGAGCGCATCGCCGAGCTGTCGGTGGTGGCGTGAGGGACCCGGGTCGCATCGAGCCGATGATGGCTCTGTTGCGCGAGGTGTGGGAAGCCAGCCCCGATATGCGGCTGGGCCAACTGATCGAGAACGCCCACAGCGCCGCGGTGCTGAGCCAGCGTGGGCCGTCCCTGTTCCACACCGAGGACCAGCTTCTCGAGCTCGGGCTGCGCAGCCTGCTGGTGCGCTGGAAGAAGCTCGAAGGCGAACTCGCCTCCGTCAAGGCGCGGGTGGACGGCCTGCTCGTGGAGTCGCTCAAGCACGAAGAGGACGCCACGAAGGCCAAGAAAGAGAGAGACGCTGCGCAGAACCTGGGCGGCCAGTGGCAAGCGAGCTACGGCAAGGTCGAGGGCATGTACAAGGACCAGTTCGAGCGCAACCGCAAGCTCGAGAACGATCTCGCGAAGGTGAAGAAGTTCTTCGGCGAGAAAGCGTTCGCCGAGGCACTTGCGGCCGAGTGAACCCGGTGGCCAACAAACGCCCAGCCCGACCCGAGTGCACCATGCAGTGCGGTCTACACTTCAACCACACGCTCGGCGAGCACCTCACCAACTGCCCTGTCTACGAGTGGGAGCACGGTTGGCGCGCGGCAGCGACGCCGTCGCTGTTCTCGAAGGCGACGATGAAGACGGCCGCGACGTACGCCACGCTGGACAAGGTCGACGGTCACGCCGACATGAACGCAGCGATCGATCTCGCGAAGGCCATCCTGCGCGCGGCAAAACGGGCGTAGCGATGCGAGACCTGGATCCAAGCGTCGCTAGCGAGCGATGGGACTCTCTGCCACCAGAACAGCAATCCTTGTGGAGCAAAGCAACGCTGTGGACGGTGTACCGCCATCGCGTGTCGCCGCACGCCAACGACCGGGAACCATGCGCGCACTCAATGCGAAACGGCAGTTGGTCGGTCGGAACGACGCGGATGATCCAGCACTGCTGGGACAACTACTGCGTCCAGTGGATCCTGATCTGGTGGGCGGCCTTCGTGGGGAGGGCGTAGCGATGGGAGACACGTCATCCGCCTGCCAGCGCTGCGGCGACCGCAGCGGCCTGTGCGAGTGCCCGGACTACAGCGTCGTGGGCGCACGGTACTTGAGGGTTGATCCGGCTGCGCAGCATGGCGGCTTCACGAAGCCGCCAGGCGGGCTCAACGCACAGGTCTGCCCGGTCTGCAACGGCCCAACCCAGCGCGGGTTCGGCCTGATGGGTGGCGGATACGGCCCATACGTGGCGTGCGCGAGCGCCGACGACTGCTACTGGTACTACAAGGAGCAGGAGGAGCCCGAGCAGCCGCCGCCGCACCCCGACGCTGTCCCCGACTCGGTCTACTCGGTGATCGTGCGCTACGTGCCAGTGGCAACCGGCGGCCCACGTCACGACACCGTCTGCACCTGCGAACGCTGCGGAGCCGAGTACACGTGGTCCAGCGTCGGCCCGAACCACAACTATACCGGGTTTGACCGCTGGACGATCGACCATCGAAAGGAGTGCTCCGGTAAATGACTAGTTTCCTCGACGACGTCGACCTGACCTGGATTGCAGAGGCGCTGGGCAACGACGACGGCCCGGAGAGCGCGGGGATCTTGCTGCGCCTCGCCGCCCACCCGTCGCCGCTCGTGCGAGAGGGCGCTGTCTACGGCTTGGCGATGCGGATCACCAGCATCCCGTTCGCGCGGCAGACGCTGTCTGGGCTGCTGGACGACCCGTCCGAGGGCGTGCGGGAAGCCGCGCGAGAGGCGCTACAGTGAAGCGCTTCGCCAACGACAACGTCGACCGCCACACGCTGCTGACGATGCTGCCGGACGATCCGATCCAGCCGTGCTTTTACGTCACCAGCAACGATCCCGACGTTCACCCTGATCACACGTTCGGCTTCTGCGAGAGGCACGCGGACATGGTCGCCAAGGTCGAGGCGATCTTCGTCGGTGCGTCAATGCACATCGCGGAGGCATGGGCTGGCTCAGATTACTCGGAGCGCTGTCAGTGGCACGACTGCGACATCGCGCTCGACGCTGGCGGGTTGACCGACTACGGCATCGACTCCGCGCTCGGACTCACCGAGAAGAACCCAGACGCCTGTCACGTGTACCCGGCGGAGTTGGTGCTGGCTTACCAGTCCATGCTCCGCGACGACGCTCGCTGGGCGCAGTGGGAGAAGCACGCGCGGCGGTTGACGTTCGGCAAGCGGAGGCGCGGGCGATGATCGACAACCCCTGGCGAGGGGCGTCCGCGCTCTCCCCGCTGCTCTGCCACAGCCCACACGATGTCGCTGACGTACTGCGGAACCACGGGTACGAGCACGCGGCCGTCGAGTACGAGGTAGCCATCCTGCCGAAGCTTGACCCCGCGCATGACCTCGTCACGTTCGGACCGCTGTCGTTCGTGGACGACCTGGGGATCCTGTGGATCGAGATCCGGAGCGGCTTCAAATTTCACGTCCGGCACTACGACTGGTTCGAGGACCAAGGGTGGTGCAAGCCATGAGGCGCCCCTCCATCGTCATCGGCTCGGTGGTAGTGCCGCGTGGCTTCACCGCTGCACCGAACCAGCGGTTCCGCGTTATCGCGATCCGTGGTGACATGCTGTCGCTGCGGCCGATGCACGTGCCGCCGCGCCAGCACTGGTCACGCCACGGGCACTACTTCACCATGGGCGCGCGCTTCCCGGTTCACCGCAGCGAAGCCAGGAGGTACAAGGCACGATGACCAAGCTCGTCAAGACGCCCAAGCCGTCCACCGAGACCGCGCTCGTCAAGCACGACGGCAACCACCCGTTCGCGCCGGTCGCGGTCTACCTCGCCGGCCTGGCGCCCACCGGGCGCGAGCCGATGCGCTCGGGGCTGCGCAAGGTGGCGGCGATCGTCAAGCGCGACTCTTCGCTCGAGACCTTCCCGTGGGCCACGCTGCGCTACGTCCACCTCCAGGCGCTGCGCGCGCGCTTGGTCGAGATCTACAAGCCGCGCTCGGTGAACCGCATGCTGGCCGCCGTCCGTGGCGTCCTGCGAGCTGCGTGGCAGATGAATCTCCTCGACACCGACTCGTACCACCGCGCGATCGCGGTGAAGTCGGTGTCGGCGAGATCACTTCCGCCGGCCGGACGCACGCTGGAGCTTGACGAAGTCGAGCAGCTTCTTGTGGCGTGCGATCGGATGCACGAGCTCGCGAAGATGCGCGGCAAGGCGCTGCTGTGTGTCCTCTACGCTGGCGGGCTCCGCCGCGAGGAGGCGGCCGCCATGGACGTCGCCGACTACAACCATCGGGATGGCGCGCTGTCCGTGGTGGGCAAAGGCGGCAAGCATCGATTGACCTACCTCCAAGAGCACTACCGAGCGCTCGTGCACGAGTGGATTCGGTTTCGGTGCGGGGACAAAGAGCCGCCGGAAGACACGCCGGCATTCGTCCGTTTCTCGAAGAAGGGAACCACCGAGCACCGCCTGACCAAGATTGGCGTAGCCCACGCCGTAGAAGCAATCCGCAAGCTCGCTCGCGTCAAGCCGTTCACGCCGCACGACCTCCGCCGATCGTTTGGCACCCACCTGCTCCAAGCCGGCGCCGACATCTTCATGGTGCAGGAACTGATGGGGCACTCCGACATTGCTACCACGAAGATCTACGACCGCCGCGCCGAGGAAGAGAAGAAGCAGGCGATCCAGAAGTTCCCGACGTTGTCGCTGTTCACGAAGGAGAAGACGCCATGATGCAGAAGTTCAGTTGCTGGGAGTTGTACTCGGAGGGTTTCACGGGCCACTGGGACGAGCCCGACCGCGTGGTGCAGGCCGCCAACCACGTCAAGGCCGCAGAGGAGTTCGCAGACCGCGAGCACGCCAGCGACGACGGCATCGCGGTGCTCGTGCGCGAAGATGCCACTGGCATGCTCGTCGAGATCGAGATGCACAAGGAGTGGACGGTCGACATGTACAAGCCCACCACCGTCGAAGCGCAGCAGAAGCGCGCGGAGGAACCGTGACCACGCGCACCCAAGTCGCCGCGCTCGGCACCATCAAGGTCGCCCCGTGCCCGTTCTGCGGTCGCCAGCCGGAGTACGGCACGCGCCAGAGCGACGTCACGGCCACCAAGGAGTTCCACTTCCTGTCGTGCTTCTGCGGCACCCACTCGTCGCACGCGTGGCAACAGGGAGACTCCAAAGAGGATGTCGCCAAGCGATGGAACACGCGGCACCAGGTGACGCCATGACGAAGGTGCACGTCTATCGCGCCAAGGATCAGCCGGCCACCAAGCACTACTACGATCTCCAGATCGGAGATCGCGTCGAGCGCTTCTGGACCACGCTGCCGGATCAAGCCTGCTGCTTCACTCGCTGCTGCAAGCGGAAGCGCCACGCCAAGAACCTCGTCGTCCACGTCTACTACGACGGCATGTGGTTCTACTGCCGCCCCGGGACCGGGTGCAAGAAGTGACGGCGCCGACCAAGCCAAAGTCGTGGTTCGTTATCGCGAATCCGTCGCCGGCACCGATAGAGGTCGTCGTTGCGAAGTGGCTGCGCCAGTACAAGGAGGTAACAGAGATGTCGAACGAGAAAGCAGTCCGCCGCCTGCTGGTGCAGCAATCGATGCACCGCGTTTTGTCCAAGTTGAACATCGCCCTGCCTGGCTCGTACGCCAAGCCTGTGACCGAAGAAGAACTCGTCCCCGGGAGGGTCGACGAGGGGATGGTCGTCGCCACACAAGTCGGTAACGAGGTCGCCTATGTCGGCAACGTCGATGGTGTGGAAGCGTACACGCTGACGTTCCGGTTGCCCCGGTTCAACGGCAAGGTGATCGTCTTGGCGAGCGACATCAGGCACCTCGCACGAGAGGTGCCACGCTTTTCGCCCCCCCTTTCGACCCTCGACTACCAAGCGCACCAGGACGCCACCGCCAAACGCGACGCTGCGCTTGACGAGGTGATCGGCACGATTCTCCACAAGGCAGCCTGCGAACTACGCGGACGAGCGATCTTGGAGTTGGTTGAGAAGGAGTGGACGATCGCCGATGGCGACGACGAGCAGTGGCAGAAACTCGAGCACGCTGCGATGAAGATCTTCGCGCTCGCCGAAGTGAGGCGGAAGTGACCTTGAGCATCGACCGACCGCGCTCGTCCACGTTGCGGCATCTGCGGCGAGCCCACCAACAAGCCCACAAGGATGTGCTTCTACTGCGATGCCGCCTACGAGAAGAACGCGCACCAAGACGGTTCGGTGATGGAGGCGGGCTCGGCGCGCACGCTGGTACCAGCAACGCAGGAAACGTAGATCGCCACTCAACAAGGAGACTGTGAGATGACCAGGAGTGCTGACCTTCCCGCAAACCGCGTGACCATCGAGGCTGGCCTCTCGAAGTTCTGCCACTGGCGGTCGAAGCCGAACCCGCTGCTCTCGGACCTGACGGTCGACGACCTGTTCGCGGGCGCCGGGCCGCTGCTGGATCTCGAGCGCGCATGGTTCACGGGGTCGTGCGCGTGGATGCCGATCGTCCAAGGTCGGATGTTCGATAACGCGACCGACATCGACATCTGGTTCTTCGACAAGGACCAAGCGAGGGCGTTCACCATGCACGCCCTCGACAAGCTCAACCGCGCCGACCAGAAGCAACGCACGTACTACGAGTCGCTGGAGTGCAACCGCTTCGGCGGCCCCAAGATCGCGCGCACGCCAGCAGGCAGGGGACGGCCAGCGAGATCGAATGCGGACCACAAGATCATGGACGTGTTCTGGCTGCCACCGAACCGGACCATCGGAGAGGTGATCTCCACCTACGAGTCACTGCACGAACGCGTTGCAATCTCCGCAGCGGCGAGCCCGGCCGATCTACACTTGGTCACCCGGCTGACGTACCCGTGGCAGCACAACAAGCGCGACAAGGCGCACCGCGAAGAGTGCTACGGCTGCGCTCGGGACATGAAGGCCGAACTGGATCGGCAGTTCACGTACAGCGGCTCCTCGTAAACAACCTGAAAGGACGACGACGATGCAAAACTTGCCACTGACAACGAAGAACGTACTCCTCGGAGCCGCCAACCTGCTGCGCCGCCACGGCTGGTGCGTCGGCGAGACCTGCGCGCCCGACGGCCGCATGTGCATGGTGGGCGCCATTGCTCGTTACATCGCCGAAGCCCCGGGCGACCCCGTGGAGCGCAGCAACGCAGCCGCCGATGCGGGGAACGCGGTCACTCGCTACGTCTGGACGCTGCCGGATGGCGGAGCCCACCCGCACGTCACTGCGTGGAACGACCGCCAGTGCCGCGACGGCGAGCACGCCGCGCAGGTCCTCGAAGCTGCGGCAGGAGTCAACGATGGCGACCGGTGATCCGCCGTACGACCTGATGCTCCATCCCACCACGCTGAACTGCGGGTGTTACGTGGGCGTGTGGCATGGCGTCACGCCGCCGCCGATATGCGACTTCCACGCTCAATTGCAAAACACGAAGGTCGGCGGGGGCGTCGTCGCACCGCTCGGCGCGACCGGGATGACGCCTGGTCTCGTGGACGCCCTCAAGGGCCCATGGCGCGACCTGGTGGCCGCTTCCTCACCCGTCGGCACTGACGACTGGCAACTGGACCATGCGCTCACACGCGTGGCTCGAGGCATCGGCATGGAGATGGGCGAGGCGGCCTGCGACAACGACCGCGCCGCCGAGCACGACCTCTGGGAGTGCGCCATGCAGGCTGTCATCGCTGCGCGCACCGCCATCGCCCGAGCTCGCGAACTACGCGACGCCGAGAAGCCAAAGACCACTGAACCACAACCCTGACGAAGAGGATCCCTGCATGTCGACGCCTTCCCCCAACGTTCACCCCATGGTCCGAGTCGGGACCGCCGCGCACTTCAAGCTCTACAACAACGCGTGGCACCGGACCGAGAAGTACCCCGGCAAGTGTTCCTGCGGCATCGATCCGATCCACGCGACCGTCGTGCGGCCGAGCATCGACGACTCGTGGCGCTACGTGCCCGACACCTCGTGGGGCTCCTGCCTGTCGAAGCTCGCGAAGCACGACGAAGCCAACTACACGTCCATCGACCGCGTCCACGTCGCCAGCCTGAAGGACGGGGCGATGCTGGTGATCGGCATGCGCGTCCAGTTCGACGACGACGTCGCCCACAACTACGAGCAGGGCAAGAGCGGCGAGTGGTACCTGGAGACGGTCGCGCGCGACCAGAATGGCGACGGCGTGCCCGTGGCTCGTCTACGCGAGAAGGTGACCGGGGTGTTCGTGCACGCGCCGCTGCACTGGCTGACCGAGTGGAAGGAGCCGGAGCCGGAGCCGGATCCGGATCCGCAGCCGGACACCCTGTACTCTGTGCGCGTCGCCTTCGTCTTGGAGACGACCAGTGACGCCAGGCTGGCGTGCTTTCTCTGCAAGAAGGAACAGTGCACGCACGAGTTCACCTTTCGTGGCGAAGGGGATCGAGTGGCGATCGGCGCACACGAAGCGTGCCTGTGCGCGATCACGGGCGCCACGCCGCAGCGACTAGTCTGACCGATCCCTGATCTTGCGACTGGCAAGAAAACTTGACGGGGATCTCGGCCGTTGGCATGGTGGTTCTACGAAAGGACTACCCTGTATGCCGACCACTCCTCCTCGCACGATCACCCGCACCGACAACGCACTGCACGCGATGGCCGCCGACGTCAACGCGACGATGCCCTGCGCCTTCCGCGCCGGCAACGCACGCGATGCAGCTCGCGCGCTCACCGGCCTGGCGAGCTGGGTGGTCAACCGCGTGGGTCTGGCTCGCATGCAGGAGTGCATGTCGGAACTCGCCCGCTACGAGCCGGCGTGGCGAGCGCCGTTCATGCGGGATCTGCCGACCCAGTACAACGGCCGGATCGACGAGTGGGTGGCGATGATCGCTGTCGTCGCGTCCTCGCTCGCGCCCGCGTTCGGCGGCGCCAACCTGCGCAGCGCGATGGCGTGGTGGGCGACCGAGGGCGACCCCGCCGCGTGGCAGGCGATCGTCGGTTGATGTAGAGTGGCCACCGTGAGCAACTCGCAGATCGACGGAGAGCGCCGCGAGCGCCGGGTGGGGTTCTACCTGCCGGCGCCCATCGTGGCCGCGCTCGAGGCACGGCTGGCCCCGGGACAGACGCTGGACGAGCTTGCCGAGGCGCTCCTTGGCGACGACGCCGCGCTCGCCCAGACGGTCGACAACCTCCACCAGCGCCGCATGGCGCTCGCGCCGATCGTCCGGTGCAGTTGCTGCCCGCGCACGTGCCGGTTCTCGTGGGTGTGGCGCAACCAGCGCCGCTGTGGCTGCACGGCGGAGCGGATCGCGAACGTGGATGCCGACCGCGCGCACGCCTGACCTGCGGCGCCGCGAGCGCTGCCGGTCCAGTTCAGCGACGTGGTCGCGGGCACGGTGCGCGCGAGCGGACTGACGGTCATGGTCGCCGGGTCCTGCGGCCCCATGGGACCGACGCGCGTGGCGGGCTCGGCGGCGGTCAGGTTGGCCAGCGTCAGGTCGTCATTGCCACTGGCCAGTTGCAGGCCGCCGTCGCCGTCGTCCCGCCGCCTGAGCATCATGATGATCGTGCCGATCGTGATGCCGCGTTACGCCATTCCCGGTCTCGCGCGGATGCCTAGAGCCTAGTTGCCGACCACCGAGGTGGCGTCGTTGATCTCCTTGTTCACCTCCGCCAAGGTGATGTCCGCCATCGCGACCGAGGTGCCCAAGACCACGTCCGTGTTGAGCTTGAACCAGCCCCGCCAGCGGCGGGTGCTCCAGCACGGGCAGGTCGGGGTCGCGCACCACAGTAACACCTCGTTGCGCTGCTGCTTGTCGACGCCCATCACGCCGCCGTGGATGTTGACGATCTGGAGCGCGGCCTGTGACTTGGGGACGATGTTGAAAAAACCGATCATGTTCAGCGTTCAGATACGACGTCGCCGCTGGCTTCGTCAATCAGCGAGTCGATGTCTTGATCGCCTGCGCCTTGGGTGCCGAGCAGATCTGCCAGCGCCTCCAGTTCGCCGTCAGACATCTCTTCGAGCTCGGTCTCGGCGTCCAGCGCGTTCAGTTCCTCGGCGACCTCGTTGGCGATCACGGGCGGCGTCGCGAACTCGGCAGGCGCGCTTGTCATCGCGGCTATATCCGCTGCTGCGGACGCCGCGCTGGCGGCGGCGCGAGCTGCCGCCTCGGCCTTGGCCTTGCGCTCCTCTTCGGTCCACTGCTTGGGCCTGGGCGTTGCCGCCTTCTTGCTCGAGGCCGCCGAGAAGCCGGTCGTCTCGATCTCCTTGATCCTGGGGGTCGTCGACTTGCGCTGGCCAGCGACCTCCTCCTTGCGCTTCCACGCTTCGTCCCAGGTGAGCGGTCTGTCGCTCCATAGGACGCCATCGGCATCGCGGATCTCGTAGACGCGCTTGGCGGCATCCTTGCCGGTGGGTCGGGGAGCGTGCGGTGAGTTCGTCTTCTTGGTGGTCATCTATGTCCTCTGGACGTCACCCTAACAACCTTGCCACTGGCCGTCTACGCCCGGGATCTGCGCTACCATCGCAGCCATGAAGAGTTGTCCGTGGTGCGTCGCCCGACGGGTCATTGACCTCCTGCTCCTCGTACTGGTCGCGCTCTGGATCGTGCAGGTGGTCCGTGGCCTGTAACACCGAGCCGTGCGGCAGCGCAGCCTGTGACCGGTGCGATCCGCGCCAACGCTACGTGCTCCGCCAAGACAGCATCCGCAAAGTGCGATACGAGATCGTCGTCAAGGCGGACTCGTACGAGGAGGCGCTCGCGATGCTTGCCAGTGGCGAGGCCCAAGGCGAAGTGCCGACCTCGTACAGCGAGCACACCCTCCACATCATCTCAGAGGAGTCGCCCGTCGCGTTGACGCATGAAGAGGCGTACCCGGACCGCGATCACCAGCGGCGGTTCTGGCGGGACGAGTGCTGCCTGCACCCGTACCGAACGACGGATGGCGACAACCTCGCCGACGATGCCTCCCCGGATCTGATGGACGCGTACCACAAGGCAGAGGAGAACAAGTCAGAATAGGCTGCCCTGACTCACGGGGTCTTCAATCGTCACTTCCTCCACCTCCCACCCGCGCTTCGAGCAGTACGCGACAATCCTGCCTCGGTCCCATCTCTTCATGTAGCCAATGATCGGCGCCGCTCGGCAACCGACGACGACGCCAGCGACGAAGTGAGGCGCGGTAATCCGGACCAGCGTCGTCAGTCGCCCTAGCACAGCGACCACCGTGTTACCGTCGTCGACCAAGGAGTCACCCTCATGAAGAAGAACAAGAAGGCCAAGCTCTCCCTCGACACCGAGACCATCAAGCGGCTCGACGACCCGGCGCTTGCCCAGGCTGTTGGCGGTGAAGTGGTCACCACCAACACGACCCTGTGCCCGGCGACCGTCGGCTACACGGTCTGCCTGTGTGCCACCAAGCCAGGCGCATCGTGCCCGTGCACGGTCGGCAACACGAACACCTGCCCGCGGTAGTTCGGCGCGCGCGCCGCATCACCGAAGCCTCGCACGGATCGTCCGCTTGAGCTTCGTCGGCTTGTAGATGTCGACGTGGATGGTGCGGCCGTCGTCGAGGTCAACGCACAGCCAGTAGTAGCCGGCGTCCATGCGCTCGAGATGCACGCCGATGATCTTCTCCTTGGCGTCGCCCAGGTAGCCGATCGACAGGTCGTCGATCGTGTCGTCGTCCTTGTCCTTGCGCACCTTCACGACGACGCGCTTCTCCTGCGAGCGGGCCACAGGAAGCACGCTTGGCAGACCAGCGGGCCGGATCGATCCGCGCCACGCGTGTAGACGTCGTTGTCTCGTCCGCACCGCGAGACCTCGCCGCACTCGGAGCACTTACACAGTTGCCCCCTGCGGTCACCATCGCTTCCGAGCTCGAAGATCGGGGTCCCGTCGTCATCCGTCAGCACTGGGCGTCTCCTTCTGTGCCAGGCGAAGCTCGTAGCTACCGCGCTTCCCCCTACGCTCCGCCACCCCCTTGTCGCGTAGCCGCTTGAGCGCTGTCAAGATGCCGAAGTACCCGACGCTTCGCCGCATCCTCACCGTGTTGATCACGTCATCGAGGCCCTGCCACTGATCGGTCAGGACGCCAACGATCACGCTTTCGAGCTCGCTCACGCAATGAGACCCGACGTTGGACCGCGAGAGCGGCTGGTCTGCGGGCGCGGCGGCTCGTCCTCCGTCTTCTCCGGCGGTGTGGCCACGGTCGGCGCCGGCTCGGTGCCGAGCAGTACCATCGTCGCGTTCAGGACGCGTTGCTGGTCCTTGGGGCGCAGCGGCTCGAGCGCAGCGAAGATCTTCGTGATCGCGGTGGTGACTTCAAAGGGGCTGGCGTCGCCCTTCGTTACGTGTCGATCTCGTCGTCCCATCCGGGCAGCATACCGTCACTGCACGTTGCGTCGCCAGAGCCCCTCCAGGTACGCCATCTCGGCAGCAGATCCCCGGTACGGATCGAACTCGCCGCGCCGCAGTCCGCAGGGGCAGAGGTCAAGGCGTGCCGGGTACCCGCGCCACACCACGCCATCTGCCGATCCGGTGGTCGACCGCCACTCCTGCACGACCTCCTCGCCATGGCGTAGCCGCACGCCCTCCAGAGAGGTGATCGGAAGGAACACGTGCGGGTTGTTGCCGGCGCCGTGCTTGTCGACCTTGGGCGCGTCCACCCACTGCCGCATCTCGTCCGCGAGCGCGTAGAACGCGACCTCGAGTTCGATCTTGAACTCCTCGGGCAGATCCTTGACCTCCGCAGCGGCCCGCTTCTGGCGACGTCGCTCTTGCGTTCCCACTTTCAGCCCGCGGCACGTCAGGCAAGGCGTCTTCGGATACGCCTTCTCCTCGTCCACAGCGCCGATCGGGCTCCAGTGGAAGTGCTCGACGGTGCCCGCGGGCGGCTCTGGCTCGATCGGCAGGCGCGGCGCTTGATAGTGGATCTGCGCTTGGCGCTGGCGCCTGGTGAAGCACGCCGTGCACATCCAACTACGGCACCGAGAGCAGACGAAGTGATAGAACTCGTGCGAACAGGGGGTGGGCTTCGCCACCTACTTACTATCGCGCCATGCCTTGATGTGCGGAAGCGCGATGAACCCCAGTTTCGCCGCCGCGAACAGGACGCCGACCCCGGTCAGCACCACGGTGATCTTGCGTCGCTGGGCGTCAGCTTCGAGCTCGGTCACCAAGCGCTGCACGTTGGCGTCCACGCGGCGCAGAATGACCCCGTCGCTCTCGTCTGCCACGTCGCCCATCGGCGTTCGATACGCCACTGGTCAGTTCTCCAGGTTGGCTTCGGAGCCGAAGCCGCTGTTGGCGAACAGGCCACTGGCAAGTTCTTCGTCCTCCAGATCGGCAGCGCTCGGCTGGTCCTCGATCTGCGCGGTCACCGCAGCCACCGCTGGCGCCGGCGCCTTCATGCGGCCGGCGTCGTAGGCGTCGTTGAACGTGTACCAGGACGGGTCGTCGTCGACTTCCTCCAGGTGGTCGGGCAGTTCTGGCGCGGGCGGGTTCGCGGCCTGCTGGGCGGCGGCGAGTTGCGCCTGCTGGTTGACCGCCGCCGCGATCGCGGCCTGCTTGGGCGAGCCGACGATCCACGCGAGCTTGTCGGGGAAGTACAACTGCACCAGGTTGTGCGCGGTCGCCATCGCCGAGCCCACGGTGAGCGGCGAGTGCCAGCGGCTGATCAGCCGGAGCCGATGCCCCAGCCACCACGCCGAGAGGAACGAGCCGACCGACGCGAGCGCGCCAGCGTGGCGGGCGTAGCGCGGCCACCGCTTGGCGATCTGCGCTGCCGCCAGGTTGGCGACGAACTTGGTGGCGACGAAGCCGCCGAAGCCCGGGATCACGTACTCCGCCAGGTCGGTGAGCAGCGGCGGGTTGCCGCGCAGCTCGCGCACTTCCTTGGTGGTCGTCTTGGTGATCGTCGTGCGGCGACGACGTGCGCGGGCGCGGCGCTTCTTGGGCTTCTGCGCCATCTCTTTCAGCTTCTGGAACCGCTTACGCTTCGCCATGTTCACTCCGAAGCGAGCGGCCGGAGAGACGTCTCGCCACTCCCGAAGGTAACCCCACGAGATCAGGAGGTCAACCGTCGCCTCGGTATCGCGCTTTCCACTGGCAACCATGCGGCTTGTCGCGGTCTCGCCAGTGCTCGTAGAGCCAGCCCAGATACGACCCGGCATTCGACCGCCAGACGATCGGCTGCACGGTCTTGTTGTACGGCTCGAACTTGTCGATGTCTCCGAACTCCTCGCCGCAGACCTCGCAGACCGCCACCCAGTGGTGACCGCCGTCGACCCGCTCGTCCTTCACTGGTCGCAGGTAGAACATCAGTTCGTCTTGTGTCGATGGTTCCAGCAGTAGGTGCCGAACGTGGAGCCGCCGATGGCCTCGCCCTTCTTGACCCGTAACTCGAAGTCCGGCGCTCGCTCGCTGCCCCAGCCGTCTGGGAGATCGTCCCCGAACGTCAGTAGCCGCACAGAGCCGTGCCACTGGTGCCGAACCGGCACCAGGTGCTCCGTGCGCTCGTCGCAGCCTTCCGCCGAGCACACGAACATCACCATCACATAGCGCACAGCTTGCGCATCCTCTCGGCGGCCTTCTCGGCCAAGTCGTCGTACATCGCCGCGTGTTCCTTGTGAAACGGCGACAACTCTCGGAAGTAGTCGGCGAGCGCCACGTATCGCTCCATGTCGTCCTCGGCCTGCTCTGCGTCCATCTGCCAGTGGCACGGGGTGCAGTGCAGACGCAACTGGCCGTTGCGCGGGTCCTCGCGATCCTGCCACGTCAGCAACTTGAAGCAGCGGTCGCACTGGTGTCGGTCGCACTGCTTGACCTCGGCGGTGACGTCGGCGTTGCAGACGTTGGCGACGTCGCCGCACTTCGTACACCAGCAGAGGCAACCGTGACACTTGCCTTCGCCGGAGCACTCAGGCTCCCACGGGATGGACTCGTCGGCCTCAAGTCGAGGTGGGACTTCCTCGTCGTGTCCACGCTTGGTCCTGGTCACTCGTCACCTCCTCGCGTGCGCATCGGCCGGCGGTTTCCTGAGCCCTCCATGCCGTACAGCCAGCAGCGGACGCACAGCCACCAGTCGTGGTCCATCTCCAGCATCACGCCAGAGCGCTTCTTGCAGTGCTCGCACGTCGGCCCGCTGGGCTTGGCCGCGTCGGTCACCCGAACCTCGAGCACTCGGGCGCCTCGTGCCTGGTCGAGCAGTAATCGCAGAACACCCACTCCACGGCTGGTTTGGCCGGCGCGGGTGGTTCCGGCGGCTTCTCGACAACGATGTACCGGCGTAGCGATTCGCCAGGGAAGGCGGACTCTTCCCAGCGGAGAGTGCATCCCTCGGGGATGGTGATGCGAAAGCACTCGCTCTGGATCACGCGGATCGCCTCCTCCCACCGCTGCTCCATGCACATGTCGTAAACGATGGCACGCCAGTCATCTGGCGGGAGGTTGGGCTTGGTCGCTCGCTCGGCAGCGACGACGGCAGCGTAGTCGTTGCACACCGCCTTAAGCGCGTCGAGCTTGTAGCCGTCCACGATGGTCGGTCTCGACACCTGGTTCGGCAGGATGTTCGATCCGTACGCGCGGATGCGGTCGTCGAATGCCATCTCCACGGCCGCAGCGAAGATGCTGGACGTCGCGACCTTGTCAGACAGGTCGGGGCGGCTCTCGTAGTGCTCGGGCGACGCTTCGGCGTCGGCGAGGACCTTCTCCAAGTCGCTCGCTGCCTGCGACAGCTTGGGCACCTTCCTACCGTGATCTCTGGCCCGGTACTGGTTGTTGCGAGCTCGGCGCCACACTTGAGCGGCGCTGTAGACCTTGAGCAAGTGCCTCACCGTCTTCATCGCCACTCCACCTCCGCGTCACCGATCGCGCGCGCCAGTAGGTTCCGCAACCCGTTCGCGAGCGGCAACATCCAGAAGGTGATCTCCTCGTTGCCGACCTTGCGCTTGCGCTTGAGCGCGTCGAGGTGCGCGATGATCTGCCGCACCGAGTGCTTGGTGCTGTTCCTGCGATCACCGCCGCCGTCGTATGCAGCCAAGTGTGCGCCGCACGAATTCGCCAACGCGTCGACCGCGCGCTCGGCGATCTGCTCGCGGACCTCGTCGTCGAGCTTTCGTAGGTCGCGCCACGGACGCTCGCGGTTTCCGCTTCCCCAGCAGAGGTCGCAGACGTCCCTGGTCATCGAGGCGCCGCCCACTCCTTTTCGCCATCCCGACGAGTTGCTATACGTGCGCACCCCAGTGCCCGAGCAAAGGTCGCAGACCGCGTCGAACTCGTCGAGGCCGCGGTAGCGCAGAAAGCGATCCCACGTCGCATCCTTGGACATCGGATCTTCGTGGCCGAGAACTGGGGCTGGGAACCTACGCGCCCGCCTTGCCAAGACGGTGGTCTCCTCGATGTGATGAGCGCGAAGCTCGCGGTAGACCTCGCGCAGCCTATGCGCGCCGAGCGCGTCGAGTTCGTCGTCCCGCAGTTCCACGAACGAGCGCGCACGAGCTGGCCGATACTCCGGGCATCCGTGGCACCGAAGCGCCACCCCCTGCGCGTTCGGCGACTTGCACTCGCCGATGCCCTCGTTGGCGTGCGCGCTACGCGGACACCCGCATGCGCACGGCGGATGCAACTGGCACGTGCGCTTGACCGGCTGGCCCAAGGCGTTCTTGACGACCGCAGGGAAGCAGAGACAGTCACCGTTCATCGCTGGCGTCGTCCTTACTTGACCGCGACACGGATGTTCGGCACCCGGACGTTCTTCCGTCTCGACACCGGCTTCGGCGACCCGCCCTTGCCAGTGGCACGCCGTTTGGTGGCTTGGCGCCTTCGCCGTGCCGCGGCCGTCCGCTTCTTTCGCGACTTCGACCCGAACCTCCCTGACGGCGGGGTCGGCGACAATTGATAGATACCCGGCTCCATCGCCTTGGCGCGATCGAAGGCGACGATCTCCTTCTGCATCGACTCGGGCATGTCGTACCGGACGACCGCGTGGTCGTACTCGATGTACGCGGTGCTCCTCATGAAGTACGCCGCCTTCGCGCCCAGGTGGCGCTTGACCGCGCACGCGAACGCGCAGTTCGCTGGGTCTTTCTGTTTGGAGTTGTCGATGTCCGATCGAGTCACCTCCAACGCCAATGGCGCAGACGCGTCGATCACCTTGAGCTTTCGCCCACCCAGTCGTTCCCATAGCCACTTGTTCATGTCGTCTCCTTCTTGGCCGTGTATCGCGCCGCACACGGCACGATCTTGGTCGTGAACTTCTTCAACGGCACCCTCGCCAGCAGCGGGCGCTTTTCGCCGAACAGATCCGGCTCGACATCAGACAGGTCGACCTCGCGGCACGGGCACCCGCGCTTGGCGCCACAGGACGAGCAAGCGCGGTCGAGCCGGTCTGGCGCCTGCTCGTTCAGGAGCGCCATTGCCTCGTCGGCGCGCCCGAGTTCCACCAGATCGCTCGCGACCTCACACGCTGCTTGCTCCTCGGTCGACGCAGCGACGCCGACGCTGAACGCCTGCCGGAGCACGCCGATCTCGCCCAGCCACGCCTTGTACGGCCACATCTTGCGCTCGCCAAACGGGTACGAGCGCCGGAGGTCAGCGAACAGTTTCTTGGTGTCGGCCTTGGCGGCGTCGCCTTGGGCGTGCACCGCCACGTGATGCTCGGTCACCATGAGCATCACGTGCAGCGACTTGCCGCGCCACGTCGTCGGCATGGTGGCGGTGATGCTGCGCGCGTAGAGCAGCCAGTCGTCGTAGGTCACTTGCCGCGCTCCCGTCCCGCCGCGTAGGCGCGCGTCAAGAAGCGTGTCATCTCGTGCTTTGCTGTGTCGCCCTTCGCCCGTGACGCCCTCTTCAGTTCTGTCGTGTACCCGGATGCGCGAATCTCCACGGGCGGCGGCTCCTCGTCGATTGGCTCCAGCCAGCGCGAGTCGTAACCGTCGAGCGCAAAGCGATGAAACCACGCCAGTTCCTCGTGCGGGCGCGGCACCCCGGGTGGCCACACCCAGTGGAACTCGGTGCCAACCTCGAACACGCACCGCCCAGTCGCCTCGTCGATCCCCAGCAGCACCTCCGCGTCGGGTCGCTCGAGCAGTTGCAGCGACCATGGCGCGCAGCCAGCCGCGAAGCCGTGGCTCCACGGCCACCCCGCCACCTCCGCTTCGTCCAACACCGAGACGGGACCGCAGATGGAGGAGCGATCACCAGGCGACGATGTCGACACGTGCTCTTCGCAGAACTGGTACCCGATGTCCTCGAACACCAGCCGAACCACGTGGCGACTGTTCGACGAGCCAAGCGGCGAGTGCGAGTGGAACGGCGCCGCGATGATCTCGAGCGCCCCGGCCACGGTCCCCGACCAGTACGCCACGGGCACGCGGGTGCCGACGGTCTCCTTGAGGCTGACCACCCTCATCGGCCGCGCGTGCTCCAGTTGATCAGCGAGTTGAACGCGCGCAGGAACGCCCGGTGCCGCTTCTCCGGGCCGTAGTAGAAGAACACCGGATCGTGGCGCGCCCCGTCCTCGGGCTTGCCAGAGAGGCCGATGAACGCGATGCGCTTGGCGAAGATGAGGGTCGGGTTCGGCGACCAGATCTCCTTGCCGCCTTCGACCTCGGGATCGATCGGCTCGCAGCCCGTCGCTTGCTTCCACCACTTCGTCGACGTCGCGACCGGCCACAGCGTGACCAGTTCCTGCGCGCCGCCCAGGACAAGCTCGCGCGAGCCCTTCTGCACCCAGCGCAGCATCTTGCTGTACGGGTTGTTCTCGAAGTTGGTTCTCTCCCACGGCAGGTGGAGCCC
>JACCDQ011255641.1_pt1 | contig 21759 bp, 22 predicted proteins | sample 7446031 | NCBI WGS metagenome assembly JACCDQ01 (sample SAMN15323442, study PRJNA562643) | freshwater metagenome | isolation source: river surface water | place: USA:Blue River Watershed | collected 2017-08-17
AACCAACCTGGAGGGTGGAGATTCGTTCTCGAACAGAAGGAAGATTGGGACCCGACTGAGCTATCTGCAGAATGGGCCCCCATCGGTGTCGGGGTGGGTAAATGGCCTTGGCCTAACCCAGTGAGTCTAGATCCAGAAACCCCGCCAAGCTCGACTGAGGACCCGTCGCAATAGGAATGACTTCGGACGCGAACTCGCCACCACATCCGGGGCAACAGTTGAGGGGGGGACGACGATGGGGAAGGCCAAAGCAGACATTGCAATATTTCTGATTTCGCTTTCCCTCACGCTTGGGGTTGGGATCTTCGTAAAGCTCCATCACAACCTCAAGCGCTTGTGAGAACGTTGAGACCCCCGCACGTTCCCGAGCGTTCTGGTTGCTCAAGAGTTGCCAGGCCGCTTGCTCTGGCGTGAGATCATCATACTCAGTTTGCTCTTGGGCCCAGAGCAACCCGCACCCAGGACACCCCTCCTTGTGCTCCCCCGTTCTGTGGTCGACGTAGGGTGTCTGAGGACGACGGTGTGGCAAGTCGAAACACCAATCACAGATCGGTGCACTCGATCTTCCCTCACGTTTTAGGCCTGCGATGATGGGGCGTCGCGGCTTACGGCTCATGTGTGTTGTCCCCCCACAGCACGATGATGCGAATAAAACGTTGAATTTAAAGGCATTTGGGCAGTGTGCGGAATCTGCCCCATCCACCTATACATGTGTCAAGTGAATGTCGTACCGAACTGACGGAAATCGATTTCCGTCAGTTCTCGGTTTCTACGTTCGTTTGGCCGCTCTGCAAGAGTACAGCTCTCTCGCCATCATCTGAGCTGCATTTGCCCACGTGAACCGCTCTGCAAGAGCACGAGCCTTCTGGTTCACATGGTCCCTATGATCCGCATCAGTCAGAACCCGAATCACTTCACTTGCAAACTTGGAAGCGAAGTCCGACTCCTTGAGCCCGACCATCGGGAGAGTCCCGGAGTAGATCTCGGGGAATGCGTCACAGTCAGTTGTCACCGGAGCAGTACCCGACGCGCAGCACTCCATGAGTGAACAACTAAACCCCTCACTCCAAATGTGTGGTGTGTCCGCCGTGTAGGGGAAGCACTCCGCTGCAATCTGCTCTTCAACGATCCGACGTCGTGAGACCGAGTCATAGACGAACACTCCCTCAGCAGGTCCCATCTTGGTCAGAGCGTTGTTGATGTAGACGGCACGTCGAATCTGTTCACGAATGCTCAGGTCCGATTCAATCGGATCTTGTTTGAGCATGTGATCGATCCACGGTTTGAGGCGATAGAAAATCCTGAGCTCTGCATGCTGAACAGCCTTCCGAATCGTCGGCCACACACTAAGTAACCAGTGGAGGCCACGGTCGGGGGAGCTCGACCAGATACAACGTCCTGGAACCTTAGCGTGCCCCATCCCCCTGAGTTGGTCATACACGACGGGGTCGCAACCATCTGGAACGATCTTCCACTGGTCAGGGTTGGGGACGTAATCGTCCGGATGCCAGAAGTCCCCAACCCTGTGAACTCGCGGATCCGGATAAGCATCACCTTCGTGGACGTACTGGGGAGACTCACAGTCAAACCCGAGAATCATCTCCCGGTGTGACTTGCTTGGCGACAACCACAGATCGACACATTTGATTGCAGCAGTCGAGCTCACCAGCGTGTTGATTTGAAGAGAGACCACCTTGAGAAGGTCCCGATCCATCTCCAACAGTGGTTCACTCTCGTTCCAGCTAACCGCGACATCCCCCCGATACTCCAAACGCTTTGAGTAGTGTTCGAGTTTGATTCCAGGGTTGAACTCGCTAGGCATCTCGGTACCCGGCTTAGGGAACGTGTAGAGGGTTATCTCGTGCCCGAGCTTGTGGAGCTCTTGAGCCATACGAAAGTAGCCGTAGTCTGAACCACTGAGTCCCCGAGAGTCAGTGTACAGACGTTGGAAGTCGTAACCGTTCTCCCCGTTCGCTAAACAGAATGGACCGAAGACAATCGCGATTTTCATCTCAAGTCAGTAGGTACCCCAAACCTACTGACTGAGTCACTTCTGTTTGGAAGTACGTTCGACGTCGCGTTTGTGGACACGAACGGCACGCTCGAGACGTTTCAACTTCCGTTGCTTCTTAAAGTCAGCTTCAGGATTGGTGTCCGGTAGGGAAAAGTCGATATCAATCCCGTGGTTCTCTGCAAGTGAAGCCGCTTTTTCAATTTTATCATCATCGATGAGTTTGGAAATCTTGGGCAACAATTTCAGCTTTTTCGATTCCGTGCTTAACTGCTCTTTGAACGATTCAATCCGATCCTCGAGAACCGAAGCTCTCAGTTCCGCATCCTTGTGCTGCTTGATGATCGACACATCACCAGCATCGATCCCCACCAAATGCTTGGGGGCCTCAGCTCGGAGTTTATCAGCACTGGATTTCAGATCCTGAACTTTCGCCTCACGTTTGGAGATTTCATCCCTCAAGGACTTCTCACGGGTTTCCGTGAGCGGGAGACTATATCCATCTGTCGGATTAAGACCTTCCCTCAATGTCGTGTTGAGCTCTTTAAGGTAGTCACGTTCTTCGGCGCGTTTCTGATCAAGCGAGTGAGCTTGATCTAAAGCATCGTGGTATTTAGAGACCTTTGAGTCGATCTCGGGACTAGTCGACGTTATCTCATCGACTTTGCCACTCAACTTATCCACTTCTTTTTCTGAAGTCTTGTGCTCTCGTTTCATGTCTGAAATCGACTTCGACAATCGTTCCTTGTCTGAACTGATCTCCTCCGAACATTCCTTTATTTTGGAATGACAATGATCCTTCTCACGCTCTTCACGTGAGTCGAGTTCTTTGGCTAACTTGTCACGTTCCTCGACCGCCTTATCGTGACGCTCTTTAGCCTTTTCGTGACGCGACTTCTTAGGACCATCCTCTGATTCTTTACCGTCCGAGTCTGAACCGCCCCCACCCCCTGTCCCGAACTTCCCATCATCACGACGTGAGTGTTTGGACTCGTCCCAATCACTATCGAAAACCTTCATTCCGTTGATGAGAATTGCCATGTTTCACCTTTCCAGGGACTTCAATTCGTATCGCACAACTTGCTCTAGGCCAGTATGGAAATCGATTTCCGGACTCCACCCCAAAGCTCTCAGCTTCGAAGAGTCGATCGAATACCGCATGTCAGGCTTGGGCCGTCCCGGAGGATCGACGACCAACTCGTAATTGAGCTTACACCCTAGGAGTTGAGCGATCTTCTGCGCGACCACAAGGTTAGAGAGCTCTTCCCCTCCTTCGATGTTGAATCGTCCACGTGATGCATCTTCCCCACCAACATCCTCACCCTTCTCAATCACCTTGAGGACTGCAGCTGTCACGTTCCTGTGGTGTGTGTAGAGACGGGACGAAGGTCGAAGGTCCTGAACCTGCTTCGACGATCTGTTGTTGTGTCCCGGTCCGTAGATGAGTTGACCGTGACAATCACAATAACTACCAGCTTCGCGCATTCCGAAGTCCTTCGCGTGAATCTGGACTTTCTCGTGCGCTAGTACCTTACGGATCACCAGTGGGATAAACTTCTCTGGATCCTGCCCCTCACCAAACACGTTTGCACAACGAGTGATTTGGAGACGCATGTTGTAAGTGTTAGCGTACGCGGGAACCAAAAGCTCTCCACCGGCCTTGGAAGCAGCGTACGGGTTGAGCGGGTTCAGGCGCCCGTCTTCCTTGAAACACTGCCCCTCAGCTGCGGAACCGAACACTTCGTCGGTGCTGAAGTAGAGAGTCCTCCAGACGTTGTCTTTGCAAAAGTCTAGAAGGTTGGCCGTGCCGAGGACGTTGTCCCGAACGAAGCCACTCGGATCCTGCACAGAGCGATCGACGTGTGACCCCGCCGCGAGGTGGATGCAATGTTCGAACTTGCCCAAGTCCTTCGCGGTCCTTGACCCAATTTCAGCACGCAAATCGTGATATGCGATCCTGAGACGTCCCGGAAACCGTTTGTAAATCTCGGTGAGTCGCGCGAGGTTCCCCGCGTGATCCAACCGATCTAGAGAAACGATACTCCAGTGGGTGTCCGTGAGGATGCGCTCGATTAGGTGGGAGCCAATGAACCCGGCTCCTCCCGTTAGAAGACAACGAGTCATTCTTAAAGCCCTTTCACGTATTCGAAAACTTGAGTCTTTGGAAGTGGGACGACCCAACGTGTCCCCAACTGCTTGTGTCGATCGATGATGTCTTGAGCGAAATTCCAGGCTGCAACCAGGATGGTGGTCGGCTTCTCAACGCTCAAATGTGAAGCGGCCCGAATCGGAATCTCAGTTCCTGGAACGTACTTCCCAACCTTCAACGGGTTTTCTTCGACCGCGTAGGCGATCTGATCTGCTCCCAAACCGACCGCTGCTAGCAGCGTCGTCGCTTTCGCCGGGACACCAAACATTGCGACGGTGCCACGTAGATAGTCGTGGCTATGAAGGTCCATTCGCAACCGGAAGATTGAACGCTCAAGAGACGTCAGGTTTACGTGCCCCTCGGGTTCTTGTGCTAAAATTTCGTAGAAACCTTCATTGATTCGAGTCGTCGGGGATGAGCGTTGGACACTCACACGTAGAGAGCCTCCCTGCGATTGCACCCGTTCACAATCGACCACAACCATCCCATGTCGCTCAAAGAAACTCATGAGTGGACGGAGGTGATGGAAGCAAAGGTGTTCGTGGTAAACCGTGTCCCAAAACCCCTTGTTCACCATGTCCAGGATGTAACCCACCTCGAACACGAACATTCCACGATTACCGATCAGGAGATGAACCCCTTCAACGATTGAGTGAAGATCATCTGCGTGTGCAAACACGTTGTTCGCGACAACAATCTTGGCTTCACCGAATCTGTCGTAAATCTGTTTTGCAACCTGAGGAGTGAAGAACTCTGGAATCGTGTAGTTCCCCCGTTGATTCGCTTCTGATGCGATGTTCAACGCTGGGTCTACACCAACGGTCTGAGCCCCCAACACACTAAACGACTGGAGCAACGTCCCATCGTTCGATCCGATTTCGACCACCAACTCACCTGGCTTGAAGTTGGTACGATGTGCGAGCTGGCTAGCTTGTCGTCGAAGATGATCGACGAACACCATCGACGTCCCAGAGACGTACGGGTACTGTCGGAACAACCTCTCCGGATTCACCACGACAGGAAGTTGAACGTGATGACAACGCTGGCAACTGGCGAGGTAGAGGGGGAACCGTTCTTGGTTCTTCGACTTGGACGGATTGTCCAGCAACTCGTTTGCGAGTGGAGTCGATCCGAAGTCTAAGACAGTCTTGAGCGGTCCCCCGCAAAGGCGGCAATCGGTGCGAACGTGGTGCATGTGGCGGACATTGGTCGTCCGCCACGCGACCAGTCAATTCCGACTTAAGTCGGTCAACGCTGCGAGTTCGCGCGTTCTCAAAATCAAATCGTCTGCACGTCGTGAGTAATCAACCGTCTTGTTTTCGATGAAATGACCGTTCGTGTTTTTCGCAGTCTCATCGAGAACTGTACGTGCGAAAGAGTTCAGAGCTTCTTGGCGCGAGGATCTAATAATCGCAGTCCCGTTTCCACCAACTCGGCGGTACTCGAACATTCCATCGTACTCAACGAGTGTGTGTTCGTACTTCCAATCTACGATGCGAACCTTACGGCTCCCATGTCCGGGGGCCGAACCGTTTCCCGTCGTTATCCGAATCAGCGTATCAGAGATCTTCCCTTCCAATTGGTAGTTCGCTCCGCGAACATCCGACGGGTTGCGAATGCTGCTACCCGTCTTGATCGCGGTGAAATTTGGATGCGCTCGAACCACGTCGCTGAACTGAACACCCAACAGATCTAGAGCAATCGCAAATGCGTGGGGTCCGTAGTCGGAGAGACCGTCGATTGTGTCTCGGTAAGGACCTGGTCCGTGGAAATCGATTTCCAATGTAGTAATCCTCGAACCGATTTGAGTTTTCATAGCCTGATACGCCCGACTCCAGAACCTCCAAAAATCAACGAACAGTGGAGCAGCGTGGAGGAGAGGATGAGCCTGCAACGGTTTGGTTGCGACACACGGGATGCAATTGGTTGCACAGTAGAATGCAACCTTAGTCGTAACTGCGGGGGGAGCCGCTGCTACGACTAGATCCACATTTGACGCCAATTCGGTATAGCTCGGAAACTGTTTCCCGAACTTGGAAATCGATTTCCAAGCTATATCCGTCGTGTTCGAGTCGAATTTTTTCACATCGTTCGACCGTGAATGTGCACGATCTTGCAGAGGAATCGGAAGAGGACTGACATTCGAGAACGCCTCCTCCAATTGTTGCGCCCACTTACCTACACCAACGAAACCGATCTTAGTCATACGCTCTGTTTTGCAGCGTATTCGTTCAAAGCCCACCCGAAGAACCTTCCTAGTCCTTCGTTGAGTGTGACCTTAGCTTCGTACCCCAACGCTTCAAGCTTACGCACGTCTGGGCATCGACGTTGCGGTTCGTCCCCAGGGTAACCCTCTGGACGCCAAGTGATTAGCGTATTGATCTGCTTTCCCAGCACGTGTCCCGAACGCTGTGCCAAATCCGTCATCGTAATTTCTGGGTAGGGATTTCCAACGTTGTACGCATCCCCAGGCTCCCCCTTCAACAGGACGGTCAGGAAGCCTCGTATCGCGTCCGTGACGTAACAGAAGGTTCGAGTCTGCCCCCCTCCCCCAAACACCTGGAAGGGTCGGTTATGCACGACGGCTGAGGCCAGAGCGGGAAGGACTCGATAGTCATCCTCACGCATCCCAGGTCCGTAAACGTTGAACGGACGCACCGTCATCACGGGAAGACTGTACTTCTCGTGATAGACTTGGCAGATCGTTTCTCCCAAACGCTTCGATTCGTCATAGCAAGCGCGAGCTCCCCGACACGAAACGTTACCTCGATAGGTCTCGGGGGTGGGAACGATGTCCGGGTTCCCGTAGATCTCAGAGCTCGAAAAGAACAAGGTTCGAGCATTGCTGATCCGAGCTAGCTCCAGAACAACCTTGAGCCCGTTGGTCGCTACATTGATCGTCTCAAGGGGCCAACGTTGATAGTGGAAAGGCGACGCAATCCCTGCAAGGTGAATGACGTAATCGAAACTCTGGGAACGAATGTGGTGCGTGAACAACCCGTCACACACATCCACCGTCACGTGTTGAACGTTCCAGGAATCAGGCCAAACCTGTTCCGAATGGACTATCTTTCCGTGAGAACCACTCGTGATCCCGTTGTCGACGGTTACGAGTTTGGCACTGGTCGCTTTTGCCAGTACACGAACGAAGTACTTACCCAGGAACCCCCTAGCTCCTGTGATTAGGACCCGCTTCCCTTCGAGTGGTGATAGGTCCAGACCAGAAACGATTTCTTCGATGTCAGATTCGAGCATCGAAGCTTGATGCTCGAATCTGACTCAGTGGGTCAAACTACAGAGGTTCGAAAAATGCGTGGCAGACGTTGCTTGCTGGATGAGGGATTGCGCCAGACAGCTTGTAACCGCCCACCTCATCCAAGAGGAAAGTTTGAACCTCTTGCCCGATCGTCGGTCGGTGGAACAGGTGACACTCAACTAGGATCTTCGGTTTGAACTTTCGAATGGTGTTGATGGCACCACGAAGTACGTTCACCTCAGCGCCCTCAACGTCGATCTTGATCCACAGTTGGGTATCAAGTGTTTGACCTCGCACCAACTCATCCAACGGTCGAACCCGGATCTCTGTATCCCTACAAGGTTCGTTCACAATCATTGGATTGTGCTCGCGAAACTCTTGGGTATCCACGTTCAAGTAACCAGCCTTGTCGTAAAGACCGGAGTCCAAGATCATCATACTATCGTTCCAACCGTTCACGTTCACGTTTGCCCAAAGGATCTCAAACTCTCTGGTTCCTTCGTGGAGCTTTCCAGGTGCCCAAGCCCAGACGTTTGCACCGTGCGCTAGCGCGGGGAGGGTGTAGGAGCCACAACACGCTCCTACGTCTAGGACTATATCCCCTTCCTTAGGGTTCCAGAACGCTTCACGGACGTCCTTCTCATCCTCGAAACTGTACCAGGTTGGGTGAGTGGCGTACGTCTCAACGTACTCGATCTGGAAACTCTTCCCCTTAAACTCAAGTGTCTTGATCACGGGAGTTCACCCAATCCACGAGCGCAACGCTTATTCGTTAGGTTCTTCCAGACAGTTTCGTTACTGTCACCTAAGCCGGAGATTGGGCGCTCCCGCTTAGCGTGAGGGAAATAGGGGCGAGGGTTCACAATCGTGCACTTGTTCGACGGGTCAACGACGAACCGAAGTCCGTGCCACTTGAGCCGAGTCGCCATGTCCGAATCTTGGTAACCGTGCGAGCCGTCCAGGTCCTCGTTAAAACCGTTGATTGCGATCAAGTGCTCTCGACGCACGGACTCATTGCGGCACAAGAAACGGATCGAGTCACAGTCACCACTTTGCATCGTGCACCGAGGATCAGAACCGAACCGTTCCTCTTTGATAAGACCTTCAATTCCTTCGAAGTTCTTATCGAAAATGGTCCACCCGTAGTCTCGAATCAGTGCACCGTTGTGCAGCACTTCGTGCGCGTACATATCGATACCGTTGGTTGAGTAGTGTGCACCATCGTTCCGAAATGTCGGAAACCCCGGATGTAAACCAGGGCATCGAACATCGTCCTGGCATCCCATCACAACAGTTTCTTCCCCAAACTGTTCTTGGACTCGAACATGCTTCTCCAGACAGTTGGGAGGCATGTACGTGTAATCCACCTGGAGCAGGATGATCTCGCCCTTAGCTTCCTTCAAACCGGTGTTCATCGCTCGGCAGTACTGAGAGCTTGGAAATCGATTTCCGACTGGTTCCAAGTGCTGAACCTTGTCCGCGACAATGCGACGCTTGTCCGCAAGTGCATCGACCAACACCAACTCGAAGTCCTGGAAAGTCTGGTTCTTCAACGAGTGGTGGATGATGTCCAACCCACCCAAACGCATGGTGGGAACGAGTACTGAGATTTTCGGCATGTTCAAACCTTCTTGTAGAATCCGTGGGAAAGGTCCCCACCGGACTTCTGGATCAATGACACACACGTGTAGCCATACGATTGCATGAGCTCGATGCAACGTTGCTCGATACCACTGTCCATGTAGTTGTGATGTTCGACGACAACAGTCGGAGAGTTCAGTTTTAGGACCGACTTTGCACCACGGATTACGTGCTCTTCCGCACCTTCAACGTCGATCTTGATCCAACGGATATCCGTCGGGAGGTCATGTGCACTAAGCGGCCAAACGAACTTCCACAAAAAGTCGGTTCCTTCGTCGGGCAACCACGGACCGCTTCTACCAGCGCAATGTGTCGGCGACTTCCGCCATCTCGGACACTCTAGCGAATACTCACCATTCCCCAAGTTGAGCCAACCGGGTTTAGAATAAAGTCCGTGTTCCCGAACGCTTGCCCGATTTTTCCAACCGTTGTGTTCCAAAGACCTGGCAAACGTCTGACACTCGGGAATCTCACCCGGTAACCACTGCGGACTCCAAGCAATCGCGTGTCGCACACCAGCCGAAAGTGCGCAGAGTGTCCAAGCTCCAAACGCCGCACCGCAGTCGAGGAACGTCCCATGTGAAAGATCCTGTTCACACCCAAACATGATCTCACGTAGGTCGTTCTCGTCTTCAAACGTGTGCCAGCTAGGATGCTGGGGATAGTTGTCGTAACACTCAATTTGGAACTCGCGTCCCAAGAAAGAAACAGTTTTGATCACAGTCCCTCATACAACGGTTTGAGTGCGTCCCTATGTTCGACCGCCCATTCGTAAATCCGTTGGAGTCCACTGTTTACTGAAACACACGGTCGCCATCCCGTCGCGCGAGCGAACTTCCCGTAGTTAGTAACAAAGATCGGATCTTCGTGTTGGCGCCCAGGAGCAGACTGGATCTCACACCCAGAAAGCTCCCTGAGCTGTGCGGCGGCTTCTATCACAGAGATCGTGTTCTGTGGTCCACCCCCGAGGTTGAATAGCTCACCTTGGCAGTGGTCCCAGTTGTCGTAAGCCGCCATTACAGCAGACTCAACGTCTGAAGCGTGGAGCATGTCTCGGGTCTGCTTCCCGTTCCCTTGGACGATAAGAGGACGGCCAATCGCAGCGGAAATGCAGAACCAGGTTAGCCACCCGTGGCGCGGTCCGTGTGAAGGAGCAGGGCCGTATAGGTTCGAGCAGCGGAAGATCGTAATCGGAAGGTTGTAGCTTCGAGCGTACGCTTGACAGATAGCAGACTGTGCCATCTTCGACGCCGCGTAGGGCTCATCGGGGGAAAGGGGGAAGTTTTCATCTACCGATATCGGATCGGCCGTCCAGATTGGTTCATATCGAGTCGCGAGTTCCCTATAATCCAATCCTCTCAAGTTGTACGGCTTAACCGAACTGAGAACGACCAGCTTGGGCTTCTTCTCGGCGAGTCTCAGACCCTCGAGAAGCACTCGGGTAGCATCCACGTTGGAGACCCAATCGTCGTGAGGGTTCTGAGCACTCGACGGGATACCGGTGAAGGCTGCAGCGTGAAGAACGAGATCGAATCGTGAGAGAGCCTGGCTCCCATACTGCGACCAATTCTCGATCCTGCCAGTCCAGACAACCGCCCCTTTACTCTCCACAATCCGTTTGAGGTAGAGGTTTCTCGGTTCTTCACAGTGGTCTGCGACAATGACGGCGTGCCCCCGCGCGAGCATTGAACGAACGAACCACGAGCCAATCACACCACATCCACCGGTAACTAGAATTCTCATTTTTCAGGCCTTTCTGCAGGTCAATGTCAGTTCATAATACACGTTGTGGATCGAGGTTCGTGCGATCCGACCGAACCCATTCGACTCTAGAGTGGCGCACAATGAATCGTGGGTGAACCCGTGACAATGCTTGTCGTACTGCATTAGGTCGTCACCGAACTCATTCCCCTGTTCACCCCAGATGAGTTCTGCTTCGCGTGCGGACATGGGATCGTCGAGCCAACGTTGGACCACCTTTTCCATGTCCACCTCCCCAATCATGAACAGCCCCTCGGGTGAAAGAACTCGACGGATCTCCTTAAGCACCGGAGCGTGGAAGCGTGGTGCTAAGTGGAGTAGCAGATAACCCGCGTAGATTTCGTCTACGGTGTCATCCAAGAATGGGATGGGATCTTTTCGTGCATCCCAAATGCGATCACATCCCCTCCGCGTTCCCGGCCACCTGGGGACTACGTCCAGGTTGACCCACCCGTCTCTGATGTCCGTGCCACTAGCTAGGTTCAGTTTGAGCATGCCGGGCAAACTGAACCGGCATGCTCACGAGCGTCAACGCTCGGAAATCGATTTCCGTTAGAAGGGCCAGAGGTAACTAACGGCTCTCAGGTAGACAACGATTCCTAGAGAGACGCCGCACAGGAGGAAGATCTTCGCAGCGTCACTCATACTCGTTTCTCCACCATCGCGAGAAACTGGTCACACTGATTCTTGAACGTGAATGGAGCTGCCCACCGTATCCCATTCCCTGACCAGCGATTGAGATCGGGAGGACACTTCAGCATTTCGACCGTACAGGTTACGAAACTGTCCAACCAACTTCCCGACTTCACTTCAGGAGTGATGCAGGCCCCTCCCGAGAATACGGCTTCGATCCTGTCGTCAGGCGCCAGCACGACCGGTACGCCCGTCGCGAGCGCGTCCGTCACGCTCATAGGCCACACCTCACAGGGGCTCGGAACGTCGCAGGGGTAAGCCATGCAAGCAGCGGTTGCCAGTGTTTGAAGTACCTGGTTACGGCTCGCGTGCACCATTAAAAGATTTTCTTCAGATCCTTCTTTCTCAGAACATCCGTCATAGAATGAATAGCCTTTCGATCGAAGCATTTCCTCCATACGTCGTAATGCATCGGGTCCGCCCCTTCCAAACGCGATGATGTGAGCCTCAGGGACTTGCTTCTTGATGTACGGAAACGCCTCAACTAGTCGGTGGAACCCACGCTCCATCGAGGTTGTATAGATCAGTCGTCCAGGAACAGGCTTCCACTTGTGGAACGTCCCATAGTCCCAGGCGTTTGGGATCGTGTAAACGTCCCATCCTCTGAGCTCGCGATGGTACTCTGAGACACGCTCTGTTGGAGTCCAGTAAAGGTCCGCGAGGTTTCTTTTGTCTTCCGTAGGGCTGAGTCCGTAAGACTGGTGGTGTGCAATCTTGAGGCATCTCGTCCAGGCGTCGAGGGGCCTTCCATCGTGGTAGGCGACAACCACATTACAATCAAAGCTCGGAACCCCAAGTTCGCAGTAGTGTACAAATCCCTTTGATCCCGACTGGTGGTCTGTCGAGTATTTTGACCATTCGTGAGTCCAACGCGAGTGAATGTGCACGATGTGACCACGGTTCGCCAACTCGTTCGCCAGTCCGAACATATTAACTTCGGTTCCACTGAGACCGTGAGGCTCGTCACACAACCTTGATGGTTGCAGACGTGGGACCAAGTGGTCGGGAGTCCCGTGTAGGCTGGCGTAACCGTCGTAAACAAAATCAAAAATCAATTTTGAAATCCTCGAATGTTGAAGTCTAGGGGTGGGAACGGATCGGTTCTTCGCACAACGTCTTCAGCGTCTGCGTCAAGAACATCAGGAGAGAAATTCAGTCGGTGACTGAAAAAATCGTACTCGACCGACGTAACGGGAATTCCCATCTCCCGAAAGTATGCAACAATCCGCACCTTTTCAGAGTCTGCGATATCTGTCCCGTTAGGGTTGAGGCGGATCGCTTGACCTAGTAGGGCGTCGATCCGTTCTTTGATCCGTTTTTTCGCCAGTTTTTGGAAGAACTCTGGACCTTTGAGGTTTAGAACCGCATTCACGTTGTTTTCCTCCTCGGAAATCGATTTCCAATCGATCAATGCTCACGACGTCTTCGCTTGCGCTTCCGCGTGTGAGGGGGAGGTTCTGGTCGCACGATCGTCTCCCACGCTTCGTCACCGTGTTCGCGCAAGGCTTCAATCAGGCGCGAACACGCCTCCCCGTACTCGGTTCCCCCTCCTTCTCGCTCTAGATCGTGCGCCCTAACCGTCTGGAGGGTGTTGGCGAACCTGTGAGGTGCTTCCCGATACGCTCGCATCCACTCATCAAATGCTTGGGCGAGCGAGAGCTTTTTCACCAGGCTACAGAATCTAATCCTTCCTGCCCACGAGTCTCCAGGCATCGCTCTAGCTTAGCAACCAAAAGGTCCCAGCTGAACCTAGCCGCGTACTCTCGACACTGGACAGCATCCCGTTCCCGTCGCTTGTCGTTCTTGAGTACTGACACCAGAACCCTCGTGTAAGCGTCCAGGTTCGATTCAGTGAGGGGGGGAATCACGGATGGGGAGACAGGTCCCCAGAGCTCTGTAAAAGCGTCTGAGAGGCAAAGGACGGGCACACACCCCGATGCCATTGCCTCCAGGACGGTGTTCCCAAACGTTTCCGTCGGGCGCACAGGATCGCAGGGGTAGGCTAGGACTTCCGCTTCGCCAAACGCTTTCGCGATTTCTTGGCGCGAGACGGAGCCTTTGACTTCGATCCCGTGGTCTTTGAGGGTTTCGAGAGCGTGTAAGGAATAGGTGGATCTTCGACCAAGTTCATTGACCCAACCAGGTTGAGCCGGATCCTCCCTTCTTCCCGCAAACGATCGAGCTCCTTCGAGTGAATAAAGAACATCAAGTGTTGCCCAGGGTACTTCCTTTCTAATACGGGGCCAGACGCTGAGAAGGTGATGTAGCCCTCGGTCGTGGGAGCTGGCCCAGACAACTCGCCCGTGGACTTTTTCAGACTGCTTGAACTCTTCAAGATCGACTCCATTGTTCATGACCCGAAATAGATTTCGGGGATAGTAGGTCTGAGTAGACATATGCCGCGCATGCCACTGACTCAAAGTGCAGAAAAGATCGACGTTTGTCGTCCAATCCCACACAGTGTTCCCGAAGTCCGTACACTGTTCGTTGTAGAGACGGAACGCGGAACCCGTGTTGTTGGTTTGAACGAATTCCGGACTCATCCACATGCAAACCGCATCCATTTCCTCACAGCATCCAATCGGGCACGGTCCTTCATACCCCTCTTGGATCAATTGAACGCCTTTGGAAATGCGGTGTTCTGTGGAACCTTCTACTAACCCAGTACGGATCTCTACCCAGTGCCCTCGCTCTCCAAGCCCTAGAGCATACTTGAAAAACGAAATCTCTGAACCAGTCATCCCACGAGGACTAGTCCAGAGATTTTGAGGATCGAATGGTTTACCGAGACAGCGTGACGGGTAGCTAAATACGATGTTCACAGGGTTGGGCCGAGTCTAAGCAGACTCGTAATCAACCCGTCCAACTCACCTGCGACTAGAGCAGCCTTGCTACCCCTGTGTGTTGCACCGTGGTGGAGTAGCTTCGTGTTCCCCTCGTCGCTCTCCGAGTAGGTGATCACGGGATGAGTCGCGGTTGATGGATACCCAGCGCGGAACCAGTTCAAAAACTCAACCCCGTCACCCTGGACCATGTCGTAGTCCAGGAGAACCAAATCGAGTCCAGCGCTCGAGAATGAGAGTAGTGACGCTGCAGGTTGCCCTCCACACGCAACACTGACCTGGACGAACCGATCGCCCTTGTACAATTCGGTCAGTTTGCGTAGCGCCGCGATCTGCCAATCGATGTTATCCTCGACAATCAGCACGTGACGTGTTGGCATTTCGGGACGGTTGTCGGGATTGAGCTTCCGAGTGAACTGAGCATCGCGACCTTGAATCTGGGTCATATCGAACCTTTCACGCTGCAACGGGTTGGTACTTTTGAAGTGGGTTGTCTTTCACGTCCACGATCAAACGGTGGAACATATCAACCCACTCCACTGCTAGAGTGTCCAAAGAAAAGTTGTCTCGTGCGTACTGTTGGAGTTGGGTTCTATCCCCATCCCCGGACGCGAGGAGAGCTTCAACGCAAGCATCCGAGTACGCAGTTAGGTACTCGGGAGAGAGCCAGTAACCGGGAATCATCTTCCCGCGATCCGCTACCGTTTCGTTCAATGCAGCGATGGGGGAAGTAACGATTCTGCAACCAGCGGCTTGCGCTTCCATCGCGGTAATGCACGAAGTCTCCTGGAACCAAGTCGGATACGCCCAAACCCCACTACGGAGTTGAGCTTGTGCGAGCTCAACTCCGCTCACTCGACCGTGAGCTTCAACCATTCCGAGTGTGGAGTATGCGTTCAGCAAACTCTTGATGTGAGCGCAAAGCCGTTGCTGTCCTTCGTCTGGATGTTTCTCCCAGTTCGCGAAACCGTAATAGACGTGAAGAACAGCGTCCGGAACTGACGTGCGAATTAAAGGCATCGCCTGCATAGCGATTTGCAGACCACGATCCGGACTGGAGCTGTAGATCAGTCGGTGGCGTTCGCGGGGGACTGACTGATCGTAGCGAGTGAGATCAATCCCGTTGCGGGTTACTAACACCGAATCGGGGTGAATGAATGGGTACTGACTCAGGAAATAGCCCTTGTGCCAGTTGCTCAAACACAAGAACCGATCGAACCTGAGTGAACGTTGGTTTGTGAGTCCTGACCCCATCGACACATCGTGAACCCATCCAAGTTTAAGCTTGGCAGTCACGGGAAAGTCGAACAGTTCGGGAATGCGTGACGAGATAATCACGTCACATTCGACAGGAGATCCACTGTACTTCTTCCAGTCGATCCATTCGACTCCTTCGAACGTTCCTTCGATCCCTTCCGCATCCGCAAACATTCGAACTCGGTGACCGAGACGTGCAATGCGTCGCGCGAGTTCCCACGCCATCGTTTCAGATCCACCCATACCTGCAGACTCGAGGGTTTGAGGGTTCCAGCGCTCGTACGCTTGTCCTGTGAAGATGACAACGTCCAACGCATTTTCACCGCGAGTCACAGGAGCCGGCGAATCGGAAATCGATTTCCAAACCTGTTTCCCGTCTGCGGTGTTCGGTTCTTTGGCATACTTCCCCTCGAGAACACGACCGATTAGATATACCTGGTTCTCGTTGATCGCTCCTACCGTCACAAGTTCGGACACTGCACGATCCAAGTCCCATCGTGCAGTGAGACTCACGTAATGTTTACGGTTGTGGTTCAGGTTCGGATCGTCGGGAGCAACTTTAAGCGCTTGCTCAACCGATGCACGTGCCTCGTGCACACGTCCCAACCGATCCAACGCGACGTTGAGATATCTGTGAATGTCGCACGTGCGTTCGACTGGATTGATGAATAGAGGAGTTTGGGTGTGTGGTAGACTCAATCCGTGGAGCGCGTGGTTCACACAACGTTCCCAGTCGCGTGCAGCATTGGGTCCGCCGCGTTGAGCGAGAAAATAGAACCCTCGTGCCAGTGCAAATCGAGGCTCCGCCCAACTCTCCTTAAGCAACATGGCTTCTGTAGCCCACTCCACCATTCTCTCGTAGTTGCCCAACCGTTGGTGATGCTCCGCTAGCTGGAGCATGCTGAGACACTTCTCGTCTTCCCAACCACTCTTCGCACAGTATCGCTCATGGAGCTCGATGCTCTTCGCGAGATCCCCGACCATCCCGAACTCTAGAGCGGCGTAATACAGCATCCGTGCGTCAGCATCGGGACCGTCGTTTTTGGCTAACCAATCGTTGAGGATGCGCAGATTCCGTAGCGGGATCGTGTCCACCTTCCCTTCTCGCTTGTGTACCCACGTTACCTCTTCAGTCGAGGGAGTGAAGAAACCGGGGTCAGGAACCCAAACTTCGTGAATTGGACCGACCCACTTCCCCAGCTTTGCAGGTTTCATGATCCGTTCGCGGTAATGTCTGCACGTCACATTCCCGTGATGATCGTGACTGTATTCGTACGGTGCCATGATCGCGATCTTCTCGACATTCGCATACCGATCACAAAGTCCCTTGAGGTTCTCCGCTCCACGGATGACGTCGTCCCCGTCCAGCCACATCACCCACGGTTGAGTTGCAAGCTGGAAACTCTTCTCTCGGGCCTGTGAGAAATCCTTGATTGCCCCGTCTTTGCTACCCGCTTCGTTGCACTCCCAAAACTCTTCGAACCTATCTACCAGTCCTGAGTTTTTAATGAGTTCTTGAGTACCGTCCGAGCTTCCGGTATCGACAACGCAGATTTCCTCTACGTAAGGACGAACGCTCGAAAGACACTCAACGATGCGCGTGGACTCGTTGCGTACGATAAGACAAACAGAGATCGGGGCCTTCATTGTGCCCCGATCTCTGCACTGACTTTGGTTACTTGATCAAGATCTCGAAACGGAAGTTCCCGACGCGATTCGCGTTCGTGAGAATCCGATTGTTCAACGTGTAGTTATACCAAACGGTTCCGGAGCGGAGCCAAAGTCCCGTTCCCGTCTTGGTAAACGTTTCGTTGTACTTCTCGAGCCCTCCGTCGGTAACAACGAACGTCCACTCAGAACTGATGATTTCTTCGTCGACCAACAGCCACGGGGGATCGCCCGTATAGTAATAGTCGATACCGTAATCGAGCTCGTCCGCCTGGTACTTCCAGACTGACGCGGCTGGGGGTTGACCGGCGTAATTCATGCGTCGAAGAAAAAGAAAAGAGGTGGGGATTGAACCGGGGTCACAACAACTTCACCCGCTACAGGTTGAAGTGCAATCATCTGCATGATCCACGATTCAGATCCATACGTACTGGTCTTGTTCCCCGTTGCTCCCGCATCAACGGCTTGAAAATCAACGTACATGTTCGTGTCGTATGGTGAACCGGTAGCCGGACTCATCCCTGCAGGTCCGCCGGACCTTGCCCCAACGCTCGAAATCGATCCCAAAAACAGCATGCTCCCGTTGCGAGCTACGTCGATGCTGAGTCCTGTGGCAGTTGTCCCGGTTCCCTGGTTGTTGGTCGGAGTTCCCGAAACTGCACTTGATCTGTCGACCCCTTGGAGGGCGAGTCCGAACATATCGGTGTAACCACCCGGAGCAAATGACAGTGGTCCCGTCACAGCGCCCGTACCGATATAGAGCTTGTGGGTCCAACCGGCGAATGTGCCGCTGAGGAGTTCGGTCAGTCCTGATGGTGTGCTCGAGACGATATCCGATCCGACCCAGTACAGAACAATGTCATTTGCAGAATCGTAGCCAGTCGGAAGTCCAATCGTGCCACCAGGACCAGCTTGAATCGTTGAACGAATCGTTACCGGCATTTTACGGAGTCCTCACCAGTAAAACCCAATCGTTACCGTCGGTGGCGGTGAAATTTTCAGAACCTGAGTTTGGGAAAGTCCCCAGTGATTGTGAGGCACCCGAGCGAGGATTGAACCAACTCACATTCACCGGCGCAGAGAACACGGACATAGCAACAGTGACGGCTCCACCAGACGAACCCGTCGGGAGGTACGCCACTCCCAAGGTTCCGCCAGCTCTCGCCGCGGTAACGTAGTCTGAACTTGAACTAGATCCCTTCCCCGCAGTGATGAACTGATTCGACTGGTCCGGAACGAGATTCCACCACGCGAGGTCTTTGAAAAAATTTTTCAGATACCCCATCTGAACACGCGCGGTGTCATTTAGATGATCCTGCCAAGGTCCGACTGAGAATCCTGCACCAAACCCCCAAATGTAACCGTTTCCGTAGAATTGCCCACACGCCCCCGACGTCATCGATCCCCATGCTTGACGACGTTGGTCGAGTACAGACGATCCGTTTTCGTGCTCGTACCAACCTTCGAAAAAGATCGTTGGCATCGTGAGAGCGTTGTACCCCGCTAACACCTGTTGGTGAACATACCCCCCGTAACGGTAGATAAGATCGATCGTCATCCACGATGTGGGATCGTCGTAACCACTAACGTCGGGTCCGTAGTGTGTTCCAATAACGGTGTGTCTTCCGTCAGTCGACGCTAACCCAACTTGGACAGAGTTAATCCTTGAGTGGCTAGGAGGGTTGTAATCACCAAACAGGTGCCAGGTCACGTTATCGATCGAAGCGAACTGCGAACCGACGTAGGCTCCCCACGCTTGAGCTTGCACCGAACTTGCGGCTTCAATGTCTGCATACCACCCTTGAGATCCTCCCAAGAATCCGAGGTAGCAAGGATCGATGTGACAGACGATTCCATGTTGCGCGGCGCGGTTCACGAACGCTTTTGCGTAGTCGAAGTAACTCTGATTTACAGAGCTCTGAAACGGCGTTCCCGAGAACGGGCCAACCCCAAACTGGTTGTTTGGTGGGTTGTCAGCGAACTGGTGATCAATCAGATTCAGGATAATCGAGTTGAACCCCTTCGCCTCACAGTCGGCTAGGTAGATCTCCGAATCGGCAACGTTGAGTTGTAGGATGCCCGACCATGCCGTGTCTCCGACCAGTAGGTAAGGATCTCCGTTACCATCGATCAAGTAACGACCGTTGGGAGAGATCCTGAGTAGTAATTCGTTGGGGTCGTATGGACCTCGAACCTTCGAATTTCGATTCGTGATAAACCGGCTGGATTGTGAAACTCGAATCATTTGGAAATCGATTTCTCAACGCCAGTCCGGAAGACCTTGGACATAGAATTGGCCAGCTTGGGGTCCTGTAGCACCGACAGAGTAAACCCCGAAGATGTCCACACTACCGGAAGCGTATCCACCAATCACCTGAGACGCCCCTTGCCAGTTAGTCCGACCCGTTACCCCGGTCGGCCACGACAGAATCGAACCGGTCGCAGCGTGGTAAAACCTGAGCTGGAAATTACCGGGTCCGGTTGGTCCGGTGAGTACTACGTTCGTTTGAGTAAGAACAGGAATCCACTGCTTTTGACCGTTACTCAAGTCGATGACCATCGTCCGCACTGCAGTCGGGTTCTGGTACTCGTAACCAAACGCTAGCGTTCGCGGTCCGAGAATGCGCCCGCTGTCGTCAACCTGGATTACGGTATCGCTCAATCCTGTCGGACCAGTCCAACGAGCAATCGTGTTTTGACGCGGATTAAGGGGGAGTTGCACTCCACCACCCCCACCACCACCTGCAGGTCCTTGGATCCCTTGAGGGCCCTGAGCTCCGGTCGGTCCCTGAGCTCCCGTTGCTCCAGCCGGACCGGTCGCACCTTGCGAGCCAGCACCCGCAGACGCTGGTGCCAGCCTTACCTTACCTTGACCGGCCATTGCCCAGAGTTCGATTCCGGTCGAGACTCGTTCCGCCCACATGTAAGCGGCGAGTGTCGAAACCGAACTAGCTGCTGGAGCAGATGCTGCCCTCCCGATTACGATGATTCCATCACCGGAACCCGTCATCACGAATCCAGATCCTACCTGGGTTCGCAGTGCAAGTCCGAGAATGCGGTTACCGTTGACAATTGCAGACTCCATCATCGGGTCACCGTCACCGATCAGGATCGATCCCGATTGAACAGTGATCCCGGGGACGGATCCGGTTGGGCCCGTAACACCCTGTGCACCGGTGGGGCCCTGTGAACCCGTCGCACCAACCGGACCGGTCGCACCAGTCTGACCACGTTGTCCCGTCGGACCTTGCGTGCCAACTGGACCGGTTGGTCCTGTCACACCTTGAATTCCTTGCCCACCGACTGGACCAGTCGCACCGGTGACACCCGGTGAGCCCTGCGGGCCAATCGATCCAATGGTGCCCGTCGGACCGATTGGTCCCGTCACTCCGGGTGACCCTTGAACTCCTGGCGCACCAGCCGCACCAGCGGGACCCGTCGATCCGGTTACACCAGGGCTCCCTTGCCCTCCCATTGGCCCTGTAGCACCGGTTACACCGGGGGAGCCCTGTGCACCTGCCCCAGATCCTCCCGGGCCCTGTGGACCGGTGACACCGGGGGAGCCTTGAATGCCTTGGACCCCAGTACCGACAGGACCAGTTGCGCCGGTGACACCGGGGGAGCCTTGAATGCCTTGAGGTCCGGTCGGTCCTTGTGCACCGCCTGCACCACCACCGACACCACTAGGCGACGGAATTAGTCGCTGAGGTCCGAGGCCCCCCATACCCCAGAGTTCAACTCCCGTCGAAGCACGTTGCGCCCAAAGATAAGCCGCTAGCGTAGAGACCGAGCTAGGAGATGGAGCCGAACCTGCGACACCAATCACGATGATTCCGTCACCAGAACCCGTGACTGTGTGTCCGGAACCGAGTCCGGTACGTAGTCCCAGTGCAACGACGTTCCGAACTCCGTCGACCGTTGCAGCCTCGATTAAGGGAACACCCTCAACATTGATTAGCACCATCCCCGACTGCAGGGTGACGCCCGGGACTGTACCGGTCACACCCGGTGAGCCCTGAGGGCCGGTCGCACCAACGGGACCGGTAGCACCAGTAACACCGGCTGCTCCTTGCGGCCCGGTGACACCGGGCGATCCTTGGGGACCTTGCCCCGAGCCAGCTTGTCCAGCTGGACCGGTAATACCAGGAGAGCCCTGGGGACCAATGGGTCCAGTTGCTCCAACCCCGGTTGGTCCAGTGACTCCAGGTGACCCTTGTGGACCGATCGGTCCCGTAGCACCAGTGTTACCCCGAGGGCCTGTGTCACCACGTGGTCCAGTGGGGCCTAGTGTTCCAACTGGACCTGTCGGTCCGGTCACTCCGGGTGAGCCCTGAACCCCAGCGCCGGTTACACCGGGACTTCCTTGGATGCCAGCCGCTCCCACTGGGCCAGTTGCTCCAACCGCTCCAGTGACTCCCGGTGAGCCTTGCGGGCCTGCTCCCGATCCGCCAGCACCCTGAGGACCAGTGACGCCAGGTGA
>JACCDQ011010841.1_pt1 | contig 21755 bp, 22 predicted proteins | sample 7446031 | NCBI WGS metagenome assembly JACCDQ01 (sample SAMN15323442, study PRJNA562643) | freshwater metagenome | isolation source: river surface water | place: USA:Blue River Watershed | collected 2017-08-17
AAGGTTTGGAAATCGACGCGTTCAGCCAAGGCTGCATCGACAAGACTCTGAAAGAGTCGACCGACGAGCAAGCCGGCGTTGCCCACTTGATCTAATTCTCATTCGAGACATAGAGTGAGCCATCCGCGCGACGTTCTGCTGGGGGCACAGGCCTCGGGGGTATCCCTCCCGGTCTGTGACCACTACAGCGGTGTCGAAGCGCGGATGCGCAAAAGCTTGCAGTTGCAAGCTGAAATGACGCAAGAGTTTGGAACCTGCGTCTTTGATGTGACCCTCGATTGTGAAGACGGTGCCCCTGTGGGCGGCGAGGCAGAGCATGCTGCGCTGGTCACCGAGTTGGCATTGAGTGCCGCACCCGAAGCCCGTGTGGCCGTGCGTGTGCACCCCGTTGATCACCCCAGTTTTCAAGCAGACATGGCCACGATTGCTGGCCAAGCTGCAAAGCGCTTGACGCACATCATGGTGCCCAAGGTTGAGTCAGTGGCCGATGTGCAGCTGGCAGAGCAAGCCTTGGTTCAAGCCGGTGCCAAAGATTTGGCGTTGCATGTACTGATTGAGTCACCCGGTGCTGTCCACCGCGCGTTTGACATTGCCGCGCATCCGCGCGTGCAGTCGCTCAGCTTTGGCTTGATGGACTTTGTGTCGGCCCACGGTGGTGCGATTCCAGCACACGGCATGAGTGGGCAAGGTCAGTTCAGTCACCCCTTGGTGGTGCGTGCCAAGTTGGACATTGCCAGTGCTTGTCATGCCCATGGAAAAGTGCCATCGCACTGCGTGGTGACCGAGTTCAATGACATTGCGGCCATGCGTGCCGCTGCCCAACGTGCCGCACACGAGTTTGGCTACACGCGCATGTGGAGCATTCATCCCGCGCAAATTCGTCCCATTCTTGAGGCGATGGCCCCAGATGCCGAGGCGATCGAAGTGGCCAGCGAAATTGTGTTGGCCGCACGAGCCGCTCAGTGGGCTCCTATCAGTCACAAAGGTCAGTTGCATGACCGAGCCAGTTACCGCTTCTTTTGGCAAGTGTTGGAGCGTGCGCACAGCACGGGCCGTAGCCTGCCAGCCGAAGTCCAGTTATTCTTCAAGGATTAACAGGAGATGACCATGCGCAAGTTGATGACGGTGATTGTTTCGTTGGCCTTGTCCAGCGTGGCGTTTGCTGTTGACTCGGATGCCAAGTCACATGGCAAAACAACTGTGGCAAAGTCCACACCCGCTAAAGCCGCGCAGGCAAAGGCAAAGGCAAAGCCAGCGGCACCCAAATACCATTACGTCAGAGCAACACCGCTGGTTGCTCCTGCCGCAGTTGCCGCTACTGCGGCCGTGGTGAGCAGCGTGAACACGCCAGCACCTGAACCTGGTGAAGTACACACAGGTCACATGGTGTGCGAGTTGGGTAATTCAGTCACAGTCACCCCCGACCCTCAACAACCTGCGCGTTTCATCGTGCAGATGAAAAAGAACATTTATCACATGACACCCGTGGCAACGACCACGGGGGCTGTGCGTTTGGAAGATGTGCAAGCTGGCGCCATGTGGCTTCAGTTGCCGAATAAGTCCATGTTGATGAACAGCAAACTCGGCCAACGTATGGCCGATGAATGCCAAAGCGAACACCAAACTGCGGTGGCACATCGCATGAAGCTAGATCCCCCCCCTAGCTTGCTCGATGACCCCGCATTGGCCAAAAAATAACCCCTCAATTTTGATTTGATAGATAGGAGAAAAAACCATGTTGAAAGCCTACCGTGAACACGTAGCCGAGCGCGCAGCGCTGGGTATCCCACCACTGCCTTTGGATGCCAAGCAAACGGCTGAATTGATTGAGTTGATCAAGAACCCACCCGCAGGTGAAGACGCAGCGTTGATGGACTTGTTGACACACCGCGTGCCACCTGGCGTGGACGATGCAGCCAAAGTCAAAGCCTCTTTCTTGGCCGCTGTGGCGCACGGCGAAGTCAAGGTGGGTTTGGTTTCTAAGGCCAAAGCCACTGAGTTGTTGGGCACCATGGTGGGTGGCTACAACGTGCACCCCTTGATCGAATTGCTTGACGACGCTGAAGTGGCTGCTGTGGCCGCTGATGCGTTGAAGAAAACTTTGTTGATGTTTGACTTCTTCAACGACGTCGCCGACAAAGCCAAGGCAGGTAACGCCAAAGCCAAAGAAGTGATGCAAAGCTGGGCGGATGCCGAGTGGTTCACTTCGCGTCCTGAAGTTGAAAAGAAAATCACCGTCACCGTGTTCAAGGTGCCAGGCGAAACCAACACCGACGACTTGTCTCCAGCCCCTGACGCATGGAGCCGTCCAGACATTCCATTGCACTACTTGGCGATGTTGAAAAACACCCGCGATGGCGCAGCGTTCAAGCCTGAAGAAGACGGCAAGCGCGGCCCCATGGCATTCATCGAAGAGTTGAAGAAAAAAGGCAACTTGGTCGCTTATGTGGGTGACGTGGTGGGTACCGGTTCTTCACGCAAGTCAGCCACCAACAGCATCATCTGGGGTTTTGGTCAAGACATTCCTTACGTGCCAAACAAGCGTTTTGGTGGCGTGACCTTGGGTGGCAAGATTGCCCCTATCTTCTTTAACACACAAGAAGACTCAGGCGCATTGCCCATCGAAGTGGATGTGACCAAACTCGAAATGGGTGATGTCATTGATGTGTTGCCTTACGACGGCAAGATCGTTCGCAATGGCGAAACTCTCACCACATTCCAACTCAAGAGCGATGTGTTGTTTGACGAAGTGCGCGCCGGTGGCCGTATCAACCTGATCATTGGTCGTAGCTTGACTGCCAAGGCTCGCGAGTTCTTGAGCTTGCCCGCGTCTACAGTGTTCCGTTTGCCTACAGCGCCTGCAGCATCGAAAGCCGGTTTCACATTGGCTCAGAAGATGGTCGGTCGTGCCGTTGGTTTGCCAGAAGGCCAAGGCGTTCGCCCCGGCACTTACTGCGAACCCAAAATGACCACCGTGGGTTCACAAGACACCACAGGCCCCATGACACGCGACGAGTTGAAAGACTTGGCTTGCTTGGGCTTCTCGGCTGACATGGTCATGCAATCGTTCTGCCACACAGCGGCTTATCCCAAGTCGGTGGACGTGAAGACACATCGCGAATTGCCAGCGTTCATCAGCAACCGTGGTGGCGTGGCTTTGCGTCCAGGTGACGGCGTGATTCACTCTTGGTTGAACCGTTTGTTATTGCCTGACACCGTCGGTACAGGTGGTGACTCACACACACGTTTCCCTATCGGTATCAGCTTCCCAGCCGGTTCTGGTTTGGTGGCATTTGGTGCCGCTACAGGCGTGATGCCTTTGGACATGCCCGAGTCCATCTTGGTTCGCTTCAAAGGTGACATGCAACCTGGCGTGACATTGCGTGATTTGGTGCACGCGATTCCGTTGTACGCGATCAAGCAAGGTTTGTTGACCGTGGCTAAGGCTGGCAAGATCAACGAATTCTCTGGCCGTATCTTGGAAATCGAAGGCTTGCCCAACCTCAAGGTGGAACAAGCGTTTGAATTGTCTGACGCGTCTGCTGAGCGTTCAGCCGCAGGTTGCACGATCAAGCTCAACAAAGAGCCTGTGCAGGAATACCTCAAGTCCAACATCGTGTTGATGAAAAACATGATTGCTGACGGTTACGCCGACGCACGCACATTGGCACGCCGCATCGAGAAGGTTGAACAATGGTTGGCCGCGCCTAACTTGCTCGAAGCCGACAAAGACGCCGAGTACGCACACATCATCGAAATCGATTTGGCTGACATCAAAGAGCCGATCGTGTGCTGCCCGAACGACCCTGATGACGCCAAGTTCTTGTCTGACGTGGCTGGCACCAAGATCGACGAAGCCTTCATCGGTTCTTGCATGACCAACATTGGTCACTTCCGTGCAGCTGCCAAGTTGCTCGGCGGTCAGCGCGACATCCCCGTCAAGTTGTGGGTGGCACCTCCAACGAAGATGGACGAGAGCGAGTTGATCAAAGAAGGTCACTACGCAGCATTCGGCACAGCCGGTGCACGTACTGAAATGCCAGGCTGCTCGTTGTGCATGGGTAACCAAGCGCAAGTGCGTGAAGGTGCAACCGTGGTGTCGACGTCCACACGTAACTTCCCCAACCGTTTGGGTAAGAACACCAACGTGTACTTGGCTTCTGCCGAGTTGGCCGCCATCACCTCGAAGATGGGTAAGTTCCCAACTGTGGCCGAATACCACGCTGCAATGGGCGTGGTTAACACAGACGGCGCAGCGATCTACAAGTACTTGAACTTCAACCAAATTGACGAATACGTTGAAACGGCCAAAGGCGTGACAGCGTAATTGGCTTGAATGCTAAAAAGCCCCACTGGTTTACGCCAGTGGGGCTTTTTTTATGTTCAGAGTAAATATGACGATGTAATTAGTGTTTCAGCATAGATAGCGTCAGCTGTTTATCTTGCAGGCTATAAGGTGATGCGATTGCATCTACCAGTTGTGCTGTTGACGCTGTGCTGAGGTCCGTGCCCAAGCCTTCGGATGTAACAACAAGATTTACCTTATTGCTGAGTTGGACGATTGATTCTTGGTTGTGCACTGAGGCCAGTGAAAACGTCTGTACGGATGGTGCTTTCGGTGGCTGAGGGTGGCTGCTTTTGTACAGATTCACGATGACGTCTGGTTTGGGTATTTCTGGTTTATGAAATGTTGTTGTAATTGTTTTTGTTACAACCAGTTTTCCACCTATAGCGCTAGCGGGGCGAATTACTGGCGCTGTGGATATGGATGTGATGTTCGGCGTGGTCGTTGCGCTCACAGTGCTGATAGTCACATTGGTGTTACCGCGTGGAGTGATGCTGCTTGATGTATTCACGATGTTGGGTAAAGAGCTTGCAGCAGAAGTAGAAATGACGATATTTGAATTTTTAGGTATTTGTGGAGCACTTACATTAACGGCTCCATTGATGTTAATTCCACTACTACTACTAATTGTTGCAAGCGATGCGCCAATATTTGAAGTTGGATTGATTGATTGTGCGTATGGCAGCGTCCATGAACAGACCGTCAGTAGAGCAATAGATATTTTTTTCATTTTCATAGAGACCCTTTAGGTGTATGAAATGAATTCTATTGTTTTAGAATTTAAGTTAAATTAACTGAATATTATAAATAATTTAAGTGCCACTACAACTCTGCTGTCTCGTACCACTGCCCTCTTAATGAGGGCAGTGGCAATTGAATCAAAGCTTGATTCAAGCCGATGGTGCATCTGCGCCTAGCAGTTTGGCGATGAGTACGTGTTGGGAACTATCAAGGCTTGGGTAAGGAATCCACACATGCGTTGGGCTGCCTGCGGCCACGTCGATGGACGCGCCGTTTTTGTCTTTCATTTGCTCCAGCGTGACGATGCGGTTACCGCTGGGGTGAATGATTTCAATGCGGTCACCGACTGAGAATTTGTTTTTGGTTTCAATCTCGGCCCAGCCGTCGTTCACGCCGCAGACTTCGCCCACAAACTGGCTGCGGTGTGCCAGCGAGTGACCGGTTTCGTAGTTTTGGTAATCGTTGGCAGGGCGGCGGTCCATCAGTCCAGCGGTATAACCGCGGTTGGCCAAGCCTTCGAGTTCGGTGATGAGCTCGGGGTTGAAGGGGCGTCCAGCCACGGCATCGTCAATGGCGCGGCGATACACCTGCGCGGTGCGTGCCACGTAGTACAAGCTCTTGGTGCGGCCTTCGATCTTGAGCGAGTCGACGCCGATTTGGGTGAGGCGTTCCACATACTCGACAGCACGCAAGTCTTTGCTGTTCATGATGTAGGTGCCGTGCTCGTCTTCCATGATGGGCATGAGCTGGCCGGGGCGGCCTTTTTCTTCGAGCAGGTAAATGTTGTCAGCAGCTGGGTGGCGTTGGCCATCACCGCAAGCGGAGAAGCTCGACTCGGCTTCTTTTTGGGCCGATGCAAAGTCAAAGTCGCCTTCCATCGGAATAGCCATGGCTTCGCCCGTGTTCGGGTCTGTGGCGCTGGCTTGGGTGCCGTAGCTCCAGCGGCAGGCGTTGGTGCAAGTGCCTTGGTTGGGGTCGCGGCGGTTGAAGTAGCCCGACAGCAAACAACGGCCTGAGTAAGCAATGCACAGCGCGCCGTGCACAAACACCTCCAGCTCCATGTCGGGGCACTCTTGGCGGATTTTTTCAATCTCGTCAAAGCTCAATTCACGCGACAAGATGATGCGCGTGACGCCAATTTTTTGCCAAAACTTCACAGTCGCCCAGTTGGTGGTGTTGGCCTGCACGGAGAGATGGATGTCGATTTCAGGCCACTTCTCGCGCACCATGGTGATGAGCCCAGGGTCGGCCATGATGAGCGCATCGGGCTTTATGGCGATGATGGGTTCAATGTCGCGCAGATAAGTGCGCACTTTGTCGTTGTGCGGAATCAGGTTGCTGGTGACAAAGAATTTTTTGCCACGCGCGTGGGCCTCGGCAATGCCGATGCCAATTTGCTCTAAACGGAATTCGTTGTTGCGCGCACGCAAGCTGTAACGAGGTTGGCCGGCATACACGGCGTCAGCGCCGAAGTCATAAGCGGCGCGCATTTTGTCGAGCGAACCTGCAGGCAGCAGGAGTTCGGGGGCTTTGAGTGTGGTCATACAGGCGTGCTGCTTACAGGGCAGCTAGATAAAGATTTAGCCTAGATTTTCGCATCACTCGTCACGGTTGAGACAATCTGGGGTTTTTGGTGTTCCGTGAAATTCAAGGGCGCAGATGTGACGGGGCACAATCTGCACATGACGAAATCGTTGTTCATTGCAGGTGGCGGTATTGCCGGTATGGCGACTGGCTTTGCGGCTGCTCGCGCAGGTTGGGACGCGACAGTGTTTGAGCGTGCGGCTGCGTTTTCAGAAGTCGGCGCAGGCGTGCAACTTGGCCCCAATGTCACACGCATTTTGCAGGCGTGGGGTTTGGGGGACGCGTTCAAGCAAGTCGCCGCATTTCCCAATGGTTTGCATGCGCGCAGTCTAACCACAGGCGAGGTGTTGGCCACACTGCCCATCAAAGATGCGACGGCCACTTACGGCGCTCCCTACATCACGATCTATCGTGCAGATTTGCATGCTTTGTTGTTGCAGGCCGCTTCTCGTGAAGGGGTTCGTGTGCACAGCGATGCTTTGGTGCAAGGCGTGCATTCAACGCCTCATGCCGTCACCCTAGAGGTGATGCAGCATGGCCAACTTCAATCGCACCGCTCAGCCATTGCCGTGGCAGCCGATGGTGTGTGGAGCCCGTTGCGTCAGCACCTGTTGAACGATGGATTACCAAGTTTCACAGGGCACATCGCCTACCGAGCTTTGGTGGCACAGTCCGATTTGCCTGCGCACCTGCGCAGCCAAGATGTGTCGGTTTGGATGGGCTCACAGGCGCATGTGGTTAGCTACCCTGTGCGTGGCGGCGAGTATTTGAACGTGGTCTGTTTGGCAGAAGGTCGTTTGTTGGATGACGATGCCAATCACTTGCAAGCCTTGCAAATTTGGAACGTGCAAAAGACGGAGGCACAAACTTTGACCGAGTTGCACCACGCGTTGCGTGGTGCGTGCACCCCATTGACCGATTTGATGGCCGCATGTCGTGATTGGCGTTTGTGGCCCTTGTGCGGTAGGCCTGCCATGCAGGGGCCTCATGAGCATGTGCAAGGACGCGTAGCGTTGGTCGGCGATGCCGCGCACCCGATGCTGCCGTATTTGGCGCAAGGTGCGGGCATGGCAATTGAGGATGTTGCTGAGTTGGCTTCACAGTTGGCAGACGCGACAGATGCCGATGAACCTCAGCGCTTGCAATCATTTGCGCTAGCGCGCTGGCAACGCAATGCACGTGTGCAGGCAAGGGCGGTGCGCAATGGTCAGATATTTCATGCCACGGGGCCCATGCGCGTGGGCCGCGATATGGGCTTGCGTTTGATGGGAGCGCGTTTGATGGATGTGCCGTGGCTGTATGGCTATGGCCGCAGCTGAGCGGACTTAGTTCAACACAGTTAAACCGTGGCGCATGCGCGCACGTTGGCACGCATCGCTGCCTTCTTCAAATTCTCGGCAAGGGGAGGGGCGCCATTCGTAAATGCCGCAGGTGGCTTTTTCGCCCACTTTGCCGCTCAGGGTTGCGCAGCGTGGCGGTGAATAGTCGGTGCCACGCATGCGGCACAAGGTGGACGTGAGTTCTTGGCCCAAACCAGTGGGGACCGAGCCGCCGTGGGTGTCCATTTCTTCCACGCTGAAATCCACGCGAAAACTGGCGCAGCAAGCGCCACAGCTCGTGCAGGCAGACATGTTTATTGACGACCGAGCAGCAGGTATTCCATGAGTGCTTTTTGCACGTGCATGCGGTTTTCGGCTTCATCCCACACGACACTTTGAGGGCCATCAATCACTTCAGCGGTGACCTCTTCGCCACGGTGGGCGGGTAAGCAGTGCATGAACAAAGCATCCGGTTTGGCCGCAGCCATCATCTCGGTGTTGACACACCACTTGGCAAACGCGGTTTTGCGGGCTTCGTTCTCAGCTTCAAAGCCCATGCTGGTCCACACATCTGTCGTCACCAAGTCGGCCCCTTTGCAGGCTTCAATTGGGTCAGTAAAAACTTTGTAGCACGCGGTATTTTTCAGGCCGGCCACTTCGGGGTTGACTTCGTAACCGCTAGGCGTGCTGACGTGAACGGTGAAGCTCAGCATGTCCGCCGCTTGTAGCCAAGTGTTGGCCATGTTGTTGCCGTCACCCACCCATGCCACCACTTTGCCTTTGAGGCATTCGAGCGGATGCACGGTCAAGCCGCGGTGCTCAATGAGCGTGAACAAGTCCGCCATGATTTGGCAGGGGTGAAACTCGTTGGTCAGTCCGTTAATGACAGGCACACGCGAGTTGACTGCAAAGCTGTTGATCTTGTCTTGGCCATAGGTGCGAATCATCACCAAGTCGGTCATGCGGCTGATGACTTTGGCGCTGTCTTCAATCGGTTCTGAGCGCCCCAGTTGGCTGTCGCCCGTGGTGAGGTGAACCACCGAACCACCGAGCTGGTACATGCCAGCTTCAAAGCTCACACGCGTGCGTGTAGAGGCCTTTTCAAAAATCATGGCCAGTGTGCGGTCGGCCAGCGTGTGGTGCTTTTCGTAGGCTTTGAATTTCTTTTTGATCAGCGCGGCGCGTGTGAAGACATACGCGTATTCATCCGCGGACAGGTCGGTGAACTGCAGGTAATGTTTGATCGTCATGCTTTTTCAGCCAAGAAGGTTTTGATCAACGGCACCAAGATGGCAATCAGTTCATCGCACTCGGATTGGGTAATGATGAGCGGGGGCAACAAGCGCACCACGGTGTCTGCGGTGACGCTGAGCATCAGGCCTGCATCCAGAGCGCGCTGCATGATGGCACCGCAGGGACGGTCGAGTTCAATGCCAATCATCAAGCCTTGGCCGCGGATGTCTTTCACGCCTGCTTCGTTGGCAAACTCACGTTTGAAGGTATCTGCAAGGTACTGACCCATGCGTGCCGCGTTGTCCATCAACTTGTCTTTTCCCATGATGCGGATGGTTTCCAAACCTGCCCGCACAGCCAGTGGGTTGCCTCCAAAGGTGGAGCCGTGTGTACCAGCGGTCAGCACACCTGCTGCTTTGGGGCCAGCCACCACCGCGCCAATGGGCACGCCTGAGGCCAAGCCTTTGGCCAGTGGCATCACGTCTGGTACCACGCCTGCCCATTGGTGGGCAAACCATTTGCCAGTGCGGCCCATGCCGCTTTGCACTTCGTCCACCATCATCAACCAGTCGCGCTGGTTGCACAGCTCGCGCACTTGGCGCAGGTAGTCCATGTGCATGGCGTTGATGCCGCCTTCACCTTGGATGGTTTCAAAGAACACGGCCACCACATTGGGGTTGCCTTCTGTGGCTTGCTTCAGGGCGTTGATGTCATTCATCGGTACGCGGATGAAACCTTCGAGCAAAGGCTCAAAACCTTTTTGAATTTTGGGATTGCCCGTGGCGCTGAGCGTGGCAATGCTGCGGCCGTGGAAGGCTTTTTCGTACACCACGATTTGTGGGTTGCTGATGCCTTTGTCGTGGCCGTATTTGCGAGCCAGTTTGATGGCGGCTTCGTTGGCTTCCAAACCGCTGTTGCAGTAAAACACATTGCTCATGCCTGAGAACTCGACCAACTTGGCGGCGAGCTTTTCGGCATTTGGGGTGTAGTAGTAATTGCAGCAGTGGATGACTTCGGTCATTTGTTGCTGCAGCGCGGCCACAAACTCGGGGTGGTTGTGGCCCAAGGTGTTGACGGCAATGCCAGCCAAGGCGTCTAAGTATTGACGGCCTTCGGTGTCCCACACGCGGCAACCCTGACCGCGTGCGATGGCGATGGGCAAGCGCCCAAAAGTCGGCATGACATGAGGTTCGGTAGGCGCGGTGCGTGTAGCAGCTGACATTTCTGAGGTTCTCCAAAAGAAAACGACCCAACGAAGGTTGAGCCGTTGAAGCATGATTTTAGAGGGTCTGATGTGACAAAACCGTGGCCAAGCGGAGGTCATTCAAATGTCACAAGTCTTATATAAGATAGAATACCCATTCATCGCGCAACCTAGGGAGATCCCTTAGCTTGCATGTCACAGATTTCCGCCTCTACCCGATGGTTTCACACTCTGCCAAAGAAGTTTTCATTCTGGGCGTTACCCAAGAAGGACACACGTTTCGCCCCAGTGACTGGGCCGAGCGTTTGGCGGGCGTGATGAGTCAATTTCGTCCGGGCGGAGCCACACCCGGCAGTCACTTGAGCTATTCGCCTTGGTGCGTGCCCAACACGCTCGATGGCAAGAAATGCGTCATCGTCCACACCGACTTGCGCGACGAAGAGCCCATGGCCTGGAACTTCGTGATGAACTTCGCCAAAGACAATAACTTGCAAGTGGTGGAAGCCTGCTTGCTGCCTGAACACCCGCCTGCCGCTTAAGTCGCAAGTCCCTGCGGCAAAATCTCAAAACACACAGGCAACAAAAAACCCGCTCAAGGCGGGTTTTTGCTTTTTCTTTTGCTGACAGCGCACCCGTTACAAACGGCGGGCTGAATCGTCAGCCCGGGCTGGTTGCTTAATGAATTAAGCGGCGAGGGCCAAGGCTTTCACCTTAGCAGACAAGCGGCTCTTGTCGCGAGCAGCTTTGTTTTTGTGGAAGATGCCTTTGTCAGCAATCGAGTCCACCACAGCTTGCATCTTGGCAAACAGTTCGGTAGCTTTGGTCTTGTCGCCAGCCAAAACAGCTTTCTCGACGTTCTTCACCACAGTGCGGTACTTCGAGCGCAACGAGGTGTTGGCGGCGTTGATTTTGATGTCCTGACGGACGCGTTTACGGCCTGATGCCAGGCGTGGGTTCTTTTTCTTGGGTTTGGCTGAAGCCATGATGAGTTTCCTTGAAGTTTGAGGATGATGTCAGCAAAGCCAACGATTGTAGCAAATCCTAGAACTCAGGCCCACACCGGCCCTTAAAAGTTAGTCAGGCCCTCGCTACACTCCAAGCGTGTCATTGTTCAAATCTGCCTCCATCGTCTCGGGCTTGACCCTGATTTCACGCATCACCGGCCTGATGCGTGAACTGCTGATTGCCTCCACCTTTGGTGCCAGCGCCCTGACCGACGCCTTCAATGTGGCGTTCCGAATTCCCAATTTGTTCCGTCGTTTGTTTGCCGAAGGGGCATTCAGCCAAGCATTTGTGCCGGTGTTGGCTGCCAGTCGCCAGCAACATGGCGACGAAGCCACCCATGTGCTGATTAACCAAGTGGCCACGCTGCTGATTTGGGCTTTGCTCTTGACCAGTGTGTTGGGGGTGGCAGGAGCGCCGTTGTTGGTGTGGGCCATGGCCAGCGGTTTGAACCAGTCGCCTCAAGGCTTTGAGGTCGCGGTGGTGATGACGCGCTTTATGTTTCCGTACATCGCCTTCATGTCCTTGGTGGCTTTGGCTGCGGGCGTGCTTAACACTTGGAAACGTTTTGCAGTGCCTGCGGCGACGCCCGTGTTGTTGAATGTGTCCATGATCGCCGCGGCGTGGTGGGGTGGCCCTTGGTTTGGTAGCCTTGGTGTGCCACCGATTTATGCCTTGGCTGTGGGTGTCATGTTGGGCGGTGTGGCACAACTGGGTGTGCAGTTGGTGGCCCTGCGCCGTTTGGGGATGTTTCCCCGTGTGGGTTTGAGCTGGCGCGCTGTGCGTGAGGCGTGGGGTGGTGAGGGCCCCAAGCGCATCTTGCAGCTCATGGCGCCTGCTTTGCTGGGTGTGAGCGTGGCGCAAATTTCGCTGCTCATCAACACGCAAATTGCCTCGCAGCTCACGCCGGGTAGTGTGAGTTGGCTCAGTTATGCCGACCGTTTGATGGAATTTCCCACCGCTTTGCTCGGCGTGGCCTTGGGCGTGGTGCTCATGCCGCAACTCTCAGCGGCTAAGGCGGCCAATGACAGCGCCAAATATTCAGAGATGTTGGATTGGGGCTTGCGCCTCGTGTTGTTGTTGGCGCTGCCGTGTGCGTTGGCTTTGCTGGTGTTCTCCAAAGCGTTGGTGGCGGTGCTTTACAACTACGGCGCATTCAGTGCCCACGATGTGCAGCAAACCACGCTGGCGCTCATGGGTTATGGCGTGGGCCTGCTTGGGCTGGTGGCCATCAAGGTGCTGGCTCCTGGCTATTACGCCAGCCAAGACATTCGCACGCCCGTACGCATTGCGGTGGCGGTGCTGCTGATCACGCAGTTGTTTAACTTGGCCTTGGTGCCTTATTTGGCCCATGCCGGTTTGGCTTTGTCGATTGGTTTGGGTGCTTTGGTGAACGCCGCTTGGCTGTTGTGGGGTTTGCGTCGCAACGGCACCTATGTGATGAACGCTGGTTGGTTGCGCTTTGTGCTGCAAGTGTTCGTTAGCTGTGCGGTGCTGGGCGGCTGGCTGTGGTGGGCTGCCCAGTATTGGGATTGGACTGCCTTGCACGCCGAACCACTCTTGCGTGTGGGTTTGATGACGTGCGTGCTGGCGGTGAGTGCCGTGTTGTACTTTGCTACGCTCACGGTCATGGGTGTGAAGCTACGCGCTTTGTTGCGCCGATAACGGGTGTTGTTTATTTAAATGGAGAAAGGCTGACATGGATTTCAAACTCGAAGTACCCACGGCCTTGGAATACTTTGCATCTTTGGTGCAAAGCGACGAACAATTTCCGTTACTCGAAGCCGCGGCTAGCTTGGCCCAAGATGAATATCCTGAGCTCGACATTCAAGAGGTGTTGGACCAAGTCGATCAACTCGGTAGTCGCCTCAAACAACGCTTGCCTGCTGATGCGGGAGCTTTACAAAAACTGCGCTTGTTGAATAAGTTTTTCTTTGAAGAGCAAGGCTTCAGCGGCAACCTCAACAACTATTACGACCCCGACAACAGTTACTTGTCGGTGGTGCTGCGCACGCGCCGTGGCATTCCCATCAGCTTGGCGGTGTTGTGGCTGGAAATAGCGCAGAGCATTGGATTGCGCGCGCAAGGCGTGGGCTTTCCTGGCCACTTCTTGGTGAAGGTGCGTTTGCCTTATCCCCACGAAGGGCAAGTGGTGATCGATCCGTTCACGGGCGAGTCCCTCGGCAAAGAAGATTTGTCGGAGCGCTTGGTGCCCTTGCATGCCGAATCAGGTTTGCTTAGCAGCGGGCAAGTGTCTGATGAGTTGCTCAAACATTACCTGCGTGCCGCAACGCCTCGCGAAATCGTGGCGCGTATGTTGCGTAATTTAGAAGAGGTCTACACCTCGCACCAAGACTCAGAGCGCTTGGCGATGGTGCGGCAGCGCTTGGCGGTGTTGTTGCCGCAAGTGGGTGACAGGGGCACATAAAAAAAGCACCCACGGGTGCTCTTTTTATGTCGATGCATGGCTGCGTGTTACGCCACTACGACTGCAGCCCCTTCACCGCGCGTCGCAATGACCCCGATGTGGTGAACCTGCTCACCTTGCGCATGCAAGGTGGCGGCACAGGCGTCGGCGTGAGCGGCGTCGATGACCACCACCATGCCAATGCCGTTGTTGAAGGTGCGGTTCATTTCGATGTCGTCAATGCCGGCGGTGTTTTGCAGCCAAGCAAACAGCTCGGTCTGTGGCCAGCTGCCTTTTTCCAGGTGAGCCGCCATGCCTTCGGGCAACACGCGTGGGATGTTTTCGAGCAAGCCACCGCCGGTGATGTGGGCGAGGGCCTTGATGGGCTGTTCGGCTAACGCTGCCAACACGCTCTTCACATACAAGCGGGTGGGGGCCATGATGGCTTCTTTGAACGGCTTGCCGTCCAAGGTGGCGGGGGCGTTTGCACCGGCGCGGTCAATGACCTTACGCACCAGCGAGAAACCGTTGGAATGCACGCCAGCAGAGGCCAAGCCCAGCACCACGTCGCCTGCTTTGACGTTTTGGCCCGTCAAGATTTTGGATTTTTCAAGGGCCCCGACGGCAAAGCCTTCGGGGTCGTATTCGCCCTCGGGGTACATGCCGGGCATTTCAGCGGTTGCGCCACCAATCAAGGCGCAGCCTGACAGCTCGCAGCCTTTGGCAATGCCACCCACCACTGCAGCGGCGGTGTCCACGTGCAATTTGCCGCAGGCAAAGTAGTCGAGGAAAAAGAGAGGTTCTGCGCCTTGTACGAGCACGTCGTTCACGCTCATGGCGACCAAGTCGATGCCCACGGTGTCGTGCATATTCCATTCAAACGCCAGTTTGAGTTTGGTGCCCACACCATCGGTGCCACTCACCAACACGGGTTCTTTGTAACGCTTGGGCACTTCAAACAGCGCGCCAAAACCACCGATGCCAGCCAATACGCCCTCGCGCATGGTTTTCTTGGCCAGGGGTTTGATGCGTTCGACCAAGGCATCGCCTGCGTCAATGTCGACACCGGCGTCTTTGTAGGAGAGGGGTTTGTTCATAGTGAAGAGGTGCTGGGGCGCTACGAAGGTGTGCGCCGATAGAATCGAGCAGTAATTTTAAAGCCATCACTTTCGCACGCTGTATGCAATTCACCCCCGCTCAACGACACACTTTGGCTTGGACAGGCTTGATCGCCGTGGCTGCTTTGGTGTTGTGGCTGCTGGGCCCAGTGCTCATGCCGTTTGTTGTGGCTGCCGTGCTGGCGTATGTGTTGAGCCCTTTGGTGCACGGTTTGCAGCGTGCCTGTGGCGGGCGTTTGCCACGTTTGGTGGCCGTGGTGCTGGTTGAAGTGGTGTTTTTGCTGCTGCTGGTGGCTTTGTTCACCTTGCTCGTCCCCATCTTGGCGCATGAATTGCCGCGTATGCGCGACCAAGTGCCCGTGTTGATTGAGCGTTTGCAAAACGACATTGCGCCATGGCTGCAAGCCAAAGGTATTCCGGTCATGTTGGACAGTGCCAGTATTAAAGCGTTCGTGTTGCAAACCTTCAGCACCTCGTTTGACGATGGTTTCAAACAAGCGCTGATCTCTTTGCGTATTGGCGGCAGCGTGGCTTTGGCAGTGGTGGGTAACTTGGTGCTCATCCCAGTCGTGCTGTTTTATTTGCTGGTCGATTGGCAACGTTTTGTGCGGCATGTGGAGGCCTTGGTGCCTCGTCCCGCTCGCAGCGCTTATGACAACTTTGTGGCCGAGTGCGACGAAGTGTTGGGGCAGTATCTGCGTGGCCAGTTGTCGGTCATGGCTTTGCTGGCGGTGTACTACAGCGCGGCTTTGTGGGCGTTTGGCTTGGAGTTGGCCTTCCCGATTGGCGTGTTCACAGGTCTCGCCGTGTTTGTGCCTTATGTGGGCTATGGCTTAGGGCTGGCGCTGGCGGTATTGGCAGGTGTGTTGCAGTTTGCACCGAGCGAAGCACTCTTGATGGTGGCTGTGGTCTACGGTTTGGGGCAGCTCATTGAGAGCTTTGTGCTCACGCCGCGTTTGGTGGGCGAACGCATTGGCTTGCATCCCTTGCATGTAATTTTTGCCTTGATGGCGTTTGGTCAGTTGTTTGGTTTTGTGGGTGTGTTGGTGGCCTTGCCTGCCAGCGCCGTGTTGCTGGTGGCCATTCGTCGCTTGCGTGCGCAGTACCAAGCCAGCGCCTTGTACCGAGGTGTTTGAGTGCAGATGAAGCAAATTGCGCTCGACATTGGGTTGGCTCCAGGCCCAACACTTCAAAACTTCTTTGCGGGTCCCAACCAAGCTGCGTTGCAACACATGCAGCTGTGGGTGGGTAGCGACAAACGCTCACCCGTGCCCACCTATGTGTGGGGAGAGAGCGGCAGCGGCAAAACCCATTTGCTGCGTGCCGTACAAGCCAGTCTGCGTGACCAAGGTTGTCCTGTCGGCTGGCTGGATGCAGGCGTGGCTGAACCCACCGCGTTTGACGAGTCATGGCGTGTGGTCATCTTGGACGATGTGCACCTTTACACCGCCGTGCAGCAACACGCCGCTTTCAACTGGTTTGTGAACGCCACCACCCCCAGCGATGGTCAACAGCGTTGGGTGTTGGCAGCAGGCAGCGTGCCGCCCAGTGACTTGGCCTTGCGCGAAGACCTGCGTACCCGTTTGGGCTGGGGGCATATTTTTCAGCTGCAAGTTCTCAGCGAGCCAGAGCGCCGCGCTGTGCTGCGTCAACAAGCTGACGACCGAGGTGTGTTCTTGAGCGATGAGGTGATGGACTTTATGCTCAATCGTTTCAGCCGTGACCTCAGCAGCCTCATTCAACTCCTCGATCAACTCGATGGCTACGCTTTGCAGACGCAACGCGCCATCACCATTCCGTTGATCAAAGCCATGCTGGAAGCCATGTGATGAAACTTGCCCTGTTTGACCTTGACCACACTTTGCTGCCGATTGACTCCGACCAATCGTGGGGCGAGTTCACCGTGCGTTTGGGGTGGCATGACAAAGACACGTTCTTAAAACGCAACGACGAGTTCTACGCCCACTACCAAGCGGGTACTTTGGATATTCATGAATATGTGCGCTTTGCCTCAGAGGCGTTTTGCCAACGTGGGCCCGAGGTGGCAGCTGCCGCCCATGCGCAGTTCATGCAGGAAGTGATTCAACCGGTCATACGCCCAGAAGCCTTGGCATTGGTGAACAAGCACCGCGATGCAGGTGAGCGCATCATCATCATCACCGCAACGAATGAGTTTGTGACACGCCCCATCGCCAAAGCCTTTGGTGTGGATGACTTGATTGCGGTTGAATTGGAGCGCGATGCCAAAGGCTGGTTTACCAACGAAATCAGTGGTGTGCCCACGCTGCGCGAAGGCAAAGTGCAACGTCTGCAACAATGGCTCACACGTGAAGGCTTGGACTGGGCAGATGTAGACACCACGTTCTACAGCGATTCCCGCAACGACTTGCCCTTGTTGGAGCGCGTCAACCACCCTGTGGCGACCAACCCCGACAACACCCTGCGCGCTGTGGCTCTGGAAAAGGGCTGGCCGATTTTGGAACTGTTCCCCAAACAATGATCAAACAATTCATCAACAAGCTGATGGGCAAAACGTCTGCCAGCCACAAGCCTGACTTGGGCAAGCGCCAAGTAGTTCCCGCGAAGGTGCATGGCATCAATGTCGACTGGGTCGATGAGCGCGCCTTGAACGTCGTGCGCACCCTGCAAGACCGTGGTTTTGAAGCCTACATCGTGGGTGGTGCTGTGCGCGATTTGTTGCTGGGCCTCAAACCCAAAGACTTTGATGTGGCCACCAACGCTACGCCTGAGCAAGTCAAGGCCGCATTTCGTCGCGCCTTCATCATTGGTCGACGCTTTCGCATCGTCCACGTGGTGTACGGACGTGGTCGTGAGCATGAGGTGATTGAGGTTTCGACTTTCCGTGCGCACCTTGATAACGCAGATGCTGAAAAAGTCAAAGGCAACGAGCGCACCAGCAAGCGTCAGCTCGAAGGCATCCAACATGCGGTCGACGCTAGTGGTCGTGTGCTGCGCGACAACGTGTGGGGCCCGCAAGACCAAGATGCGGCCCGCCGTGACTTCACCATCAACGCCATGTATTACGACCCCGAAACGGGCAACGTGATTGACTACCACGGCGGTATTGCTGACGCGAAGAAAAAAGTCATCCGCATGATTGGTGATCCTGCGGTACGTTACCGCGAAGACCCTGTGCGCGTCATTCGTGCCGTGCGTTTTGCCGCCAAGCTCTCAGGCTTGGGCTTCAAGATGGAAGCAAAGACGGCGGCTCCTTTAAAGAAAGCTGTCAAGCTGCTGGCCGATGTGCCGCAAAGCCGCTTGTTTGACGAAATGCTCAAGCTCTTGCAAACAGGCCATGCGCTGGCCAGCATTGAGCAACTCAAGCAACACGGCTTGGCCAAAGGCATTTACCCCTTGCTCGACATCGTGGTGCAGCGCTCTGAAGAGCAATTTGTGCAAACCGCGTTGAATGACACCGACCGCCGCGTGAGCGAAGGCAAGCCTGTGGCACCTAGCTTTTTGTTGGCTTGTGTGTTGTGGTCAGATGTGCGTGAGGTGTGGGCGCAACGCCGCGCCAAGCAGCCCTCGTTCCCCGCGCTGCAAGACGCGATTGACGAAGTGTTTGATTCGCGCATTGGCGATGTGTCGGGCCGAGGCAAGCTCGGTGCAGACATGCGCGAAATTTGGATGATGCAACCGCGCTTTGAAAAGCGAACAGGCAGCGGTCCTTGGACCTTGGTGGACCAAGCTCGTTTCCGTGCGGGTTTTGACTTCATGCGTTTGCGCGCCGATGTGGGCGAAGTGGACGAAGCCTTGTCCGATTGGTGGCAAGAGTTCAGCGCGGCGGACGACAGCACACGCGAAGACTTGTTGCAGCAAGTGCGCCAAGAACAGCAAAAAGCGCAACGCGCACCGCGCGTGCACTCGGTACGTCGTGCGCCCAAGTCAACTGACGAGGTGACCGAAGACCCACGTTTTCGCCCAGTGTCGGGTGAAGGTGATGAGGCCTCGAGCGATGCCCCCGCCAAAAAACGCCGCCGTCGTCGCCGCAAACCTACGGGTGAGGCGGGCGGTTCACCCGCCGCTGAATAAGTCGAGACGGCGTCATGTCAGCAGCACCCGTCGTGGCGTGTGTGGCCCTCGGCGCCAATTTGGGCGATGCCGTCGCCGCGGTGCAGCAAGCTTTGCGCGATGTGGCGGGCTTGCCCAGCACACAACTGATCAAGGCGTCATCGCTCTATCGCAGCGCACCCTATGAGGCACAAGGGCCAGACTTCATCAATGCTGTGGCTTTGGTGCGTACCCAACTGAGTCCGATTGACTTGCTGCATGCCTTGCAAGCGTTGGAATTAAAAAGTGGCCGTGAGCGACCTTTCAAAAATGCCCCACGCACGTTGGATCTCGACCTCATTTTTTATGCGGATGTGGTTTTGGCAACGCCCGAGCTGATGTTGCCGCACCCCCGTTGGCATGAACGTGCTTTCGTGTTGCAGCCCTTGGCGGAGGTGTGGCCTGAGCGGGTCAGTGCTGCTCAGCTGTCTGCGGTGCAAGGCCAAGTCATTCATCGCATGGCTTAAAGCTTTGTATCACTTTTGACTCACGGATTTGTCATGAATTTTTCTGCCATTCCCCTTGCTGTGCAAGCTGTGCTGCTGCTGGTGGCCGCCAACGTGTTCATGACGTTTGCGTGGTACGGTCACCTCAAAAGCTTGGCCAATTCGCCTTGGTACACCGCTGCCTTGGTGAGTTGGGGCATTGCCTTGATGGAGTATTTGCTCCAAGTACCTGCCAATCGCATTGGTTTTCATGAGGCGGGCTTGCAGGTGGGGCAGCTCAAAATCATGCAAGAAGTGATCACTTTGGCGGTGTTCGTTCCGTTTTCTGTGTTTTTTTTGAACGAACCGCTCAAGTTGGACTACTTATGGGCTGGTTTATGCATGGTGGGCGCGGTGTATTTCATCTTTCGCGCGTGAGCTGCGATTACACTCTTGTGTCATCTAACCGTCACAAATAAGTCACTTACAGGAGTTCCAAATGCTGTTTGGAAAATTGTTGCCCACCGAGGGCAATTTTTTCGTCATGTTCAACCAGCACGCTGATCGCATCGTCGAAGCAGCGCACGCTTTCTCAAACTTGGTGGCCCACTATGGCGACCCCATGTTGCGTGACAAGTACAACCAAGAGGTAGATAACGCCGAGCGCGGTGCGGATCGTGTGACCCATGAGTGCAATGTGGCTATCCACAAAACCTTCATCACTCCCATTGATCGTGAGCAAATTCACTCGCTGATTAACACCATGGACGATGTGGCTGACTTGATTCAAGACACAGCGGAAACCATGGCTTTGTATGACGTGCGCGTGATGAACGAAGAAATCGTACGCTTGACGGATCTGAGTGTGAAGTGCTGTGAGCGCTTGCGTGACGCCGTGAGCATGTTGGAGAAAATCTCTGACCACGCCACAGCCGAAGCTGCTCTGAAGACCTGCGAAGAAATCGACAAACTCGAATCAGACGCTGACCGTGTGATGCGCAGCGCCATGAGCAAGTTGTTCCGTGAGGAACCTGATGTGCGCGAAGTGCTCAAGCTCAAAGCCATTTATCAGTTGTTGGAAACCATCACTGACAAGTGCGAAGACGTGGCCAATCTGATCGAGGGCATCGTCCTCGAGAACTCTTAATCACGGGCTGATCATGGAAACCGTACAAACCGCCTTTTGGGTGGTCGCATTGCTGGTCATCCTAGCGTTGGCTTTTGACTTCATGAACGGGTTTCATGATGCGGCCAATTCCATTGCCACCGTGGTGTCGACGGGTGTTTTAAAGCCTGCGCAAGCGGTTTTGTTCGCGGCTTTTTTTAACTTTGTCGCGATTTTTATTTTTCATCTGAGTGTGGCAGCCACAGTTGGCAAGGGCATTGTGGAACCGGGCATTGTGGACACCCATGTGGTGTTTGGTGCGTTGACAGGGGCGATCACCTGGAACGTGATCACTTGGTACTACGGCATTCCCAGTAGTTCATCCCATGCGCTGATCGGTGGTATTTCGGGTGCAGTCATTGCCAAAGCCGGAACCAGTGCATTGGTAGCCGCAGGCATTTTGAAGACCGTGGCGTTTATTTTTGTGTCCCCTTTGCTGGGCTTCACTTTGGGTTCATTGATGATGGTGGCCGTGGCTTGGATTTTCCGTAGCTTCCGTCCTTCGCGCGTGGATAAATGGTTCCGTCGGTTGCAGTTGGTGTCTGCTGGTGCCTACAGCCTAGGCCACGGAGGCAATGACGCCCAAAAAACCATTGGTATTATTTGGATGCTTTTGCTGGCAACTGGCTATGCCTCAGCTGAGGATAAATCGCCGCCTAGTTGGACCATCGTGAGTTGCTACATGGCCATTGGGTTGGGCACCATGTTTGGTGGCTGGCGCATCGTGAAAACCATGGGTCAGAAAATTACCAAGCTCAAACCTGTGGGTGGTTTTTGTGCTGAAACTGGCGGGGCGATGACCTTGTTCTTGGCGACATCGTTAGGTATTCCTGTGTCGACCACACACACCATCACCGGAGCTATCGTGGGCGTTGGGTCTACTCAGCGCGCCAGTGCCGTGCGCTGGGGCGTGGCGGGGGGCATCGTGTGGGCTTGGATTTTGACCATCCCTGCCAGCGCTTTTGTGGCGGGTGTCGCTTACTGGGTGAGCTTGCAACTGTTCTAAAGAAAGCCGCGCTATAATGGCAGGCTTTTCAGCGTGTCGCAGGCCGGGTGGCTTAGCGCGTGTCTCAAACGTTGAAAGAATTTTCCACCCGAAGGATTCATCATGGTCGTTATCCGACTCTCACGCGGCGGTTCT
>JACCDQ012210354.1_pt1 | contig 21755 bp, 19 predicted proteins | sample 7446031 | NCBI WGS metagenome assembly JACCDQ01 (sample SAMN15323442, study PRJNA562643) | freshwater metagenome | isolation source: river surface water | place: USA:Blue River Watershed | collected 2017-08-17
CAAAAAAGGGAGTTCGTTTTCACGAACTCCCTTTCCGGATCTGGTGCCCACGGAGGGACTCGAACCCCCACACCTTGCGGCACATGGACCTGAACCATGCGCGTCTACCAATTCCGCCACGTGGGCTAAAGAAGGCGAGATTATAGATGGCCCTCGGGAAATGTCAAACATCTTGCGAAAGAATTTTTTAGAAGCATCGCCAAGCTGCGGCCCAAGTGTTCGTGTGTCCGCTACACTAGCGTTGTTCGTTCTCCAACCCATCTCCATATCTTTTGAGTCAATACCCCTACAGCATTCCCAGCCGGGAGGAAATCCTTGGCATCCTGCGTACCTCGCCTGAGCCGCAGACCGTGGCGTCGATTGCGCAGACGCTGTCCGTGAAGGATGAAGAGCTCGACGGCCTGACGCGTCGCCTCGCCGCGATGGAGCGGGACGGCCAGATCAAGCCGGATCGCAAGGGCCGGCTGCAGCTGGCCAATACGGCGAGCTTCCTCGAAGGCCGGGTATCCGCGCATCGCGATGGCTATGGCTTTCTGGTGCCTGACGAAGGCGAGGATGTCTTCCTGCCCGAGCGTGAGATGCAGAAGGTGATGCATGGCGACCGTGTACAGGTGCGCGTCACTGGCCTTGATCGTCGTGGTCGTCCGGAAGGCACGATCGTCGAGGTGACGCAGCGTGCGAATACGCATCTGATCGGCCGGCTGGTTAATGAAAATGGCGTGTGGCTGGTGGTGCCGGAGGATAAGCGCATCAGCCATGACATTTTGCTGGCGGGTTCGCCGGGCAAGGCGAAGTCAGGGCAGGTGGTCAGTGTTGAGCTGACTGAACAGCCGTCGCGCTACGCTCAGCCCAGCGGCAAGATCGTCGAGGTGCTCGGCGATATCGATGACCCGGGCATGGAAATCGAGATTGCAGTACGCAAATATGGCGTGCCGCATGAGTTTTCCCAGGCGGCGCAGGCGCTGGCGGCCAAGCTGCCTCTGGAGGTGAAGCCTGCGGATCTGGAGCAGCGCGTTGACTTGCGCGATGTACCGCTGGTGACGATTGACGGCGAAGACGCGCGCGATTTCGATGATGCGGTGTATTGCGAGCCGGTCAAGATCGGCCGCACCAAGGGCTACCGGCTGATCGTGGCGATCGCCGATGTCAGCCACTATGTGAAGCCGAATGACGCGCTGGATGTCGATGCGCTCGAACGCAGCACCTCGGTGTATTTCCCGCGTCGGGTGATTCCGATGCTGCCGGAGAAGCTGTCGAACGGCCTGTGCTCGCTGAATCCGGATGTGGATCGCCTGACGCTGGTCTGCGATGCGGTGATCACCGCGAAAGGCGAGGTCAAGGCGTATCAGTTTTACCCGGCGGTGATTCATTCGGCGGCGCGGCTCACCTATACCGAAGTGGCGGCGATTCTGTCGAATACGCGCGGTCCGGAAGCGCAGCGCCGTCCCGGTCTGCTGCCGCACCTGCAGCATCTGTATGAGCTGTTCCAGGTTTTGCTGGCTGCTCGCAAGGTGCGCGGCGCGATTGATTTCGATACGACGGAAACGTATATCGTCGTGAACGCAGCCGGCAAGATTGAGCAGATCCTGCCGCGCACCCGTAATGATGCGCATCGGCTGATTGAAGAATGCATGCTGGCGGCGAACGTTTGCGCGGCCGATTTCATGGAGCGGAACAAGCATCCGGGCGTGTTCCGTATTCACGCGGGCCCCACGGAAGAAAAGCTGAACCAGCTGCGCACTTTCCTCAAGCAGCTCGGACTGTCGCTGGGCGGCGGTACGTCGCCGTCGGCGTCGGATTACGCGGCGCTGATGGAGAAAATCAAGGAGCGTCCGGACGCGATTCTGCTGCAGACCATGCTGCTGCGTTCGATGCAGCAGGCGGTGTACAGCCCGGACAATATCGGGCATTTCGGCTTGTCGTATGACGCGTATGCGCATTTCACGAGTCCAATCCGCCGTTATCCGGATCTGCTGACGCACCGGGTGATCAAGGCCATCCTGCAGGGCAAGCACTATCATCCGAAGGGTATTGTCACTGAATCGCTGAATACGAATCTGTCGCCGGCTGCGCGCAAGATGCAGGCGAAGGACAGGGCGGCGGGCAAGAAGCGCGCCGAGGGCGATCTCGCGATCTGGGAGGCGCTCGGCATTCATTGCTCGGCCAACGAGCGACGCGCCGACGAGGCTTCGCGTGATGTCGAGGCCTGGCTGAAATGCTACTTCGTGCGCGACAAGCTGGGCGAGGAATTCACGGGCACGATTTCCGGGGTGGCCTCCTTTGGCATTTTCGTGCAGCTCGATGCGCTGTTCATCGAGGGCATGGTGCATGTGACTGATCTGGGTGCGGATTATTTCCAGTACGACGAGGCGCGTCATGAATTGCGTGGCGAGCGTACCGGCATTCGCTATCAGCTGACCGATCGGGTCACGGTGCAGGTGAGTCGTGTGGATCTCGACGCGCGGCGTATTGATCTGCGGCTGGTGCATGAGCCGGGCATACGCACGCAACTGAAGAACGAGGCCCGCCGCGCGGACGCTGAGCATGCGCGTCATGGCAAATTCGGCGCTAAGAAGGCGGCGAAGCAATCGGCGAAGAAGGCGGCACCGGCCAAGCCGGAGAGTGTGAACGCGCGCAAGGCGGCGAAGTCCGCCAAACCGCCCGCCACGGCATCGCGCAACGGCCGGAAGAAGCGCAAGTAATTGCGCAGCCCTCGTGAAATATTCCTGAAGTAATTCTGATGAAATCAAAAATGATCTTTGGCTTCCACGCGGTGACCGCGCGTTTGCGGCATGACGCGGCGTCGGTGGAAGAAATTTATGTGGATGCCAGCCGGCATGATCGCCGCATGGGCGATCTGCTGCGCGCCGCCAAGGGTGCGAATGTGCGCATCATTCAGGCGGATGACCAGCGGCTCGACGCGATAGTCGGCACGCGCCGGCATCAGGGCGTGGTCGCGCGCGCCGGTGAGATCTCGCTCGCGCGTAATCTGGCCGAACTGATCGACAGCATTCAGGGGCCGCCGCTGCTGTTGGTGCTGGATGGCGTGACTGATCCGCATAATCTCGGCGCTTGCCTGCGCGTGGCGGACGGTGCTGGTGCGCATGCGGTCATTGCACCGAAGGACAGGGCCGTGGGACTGAATGCGACAGCGGCCAAGGTGGCCAGCGGCGCGGCGGACACCGTGCCTTACATCACGGTGACGAACCTTGCGCGTGCCATGCGAGAAATGCAGGAGCATGACATCTGGCTGACCGGCACGGCGGACGACGCGGAGCAGACTCTGTACGACGTCGAGTACACCGGCGGTACGGCGTTCGTGATGGGCTCGGAGGGCGAGGGCATGCGCCGGCTGACGCGCGAACATTGCGACCGGCTGGTGAGTCTGCCAATGATGGGCTCGGTCGAGAGTCTGAACGTGTCGGTGGCTTCAGGCATTTGCCTGTACGAGGCGCGCCGGCAGCGGATCAAGTCGCTAGCGTGACTTCCGTGATCGGAAGCCCGGCTTCTGCAAGCCAGGTGACCCGCCGCGATGCCGACATCAGCATGCCAATGGGCTTGCCTTGAGGGCAGCCTGCTGAACCCGGCAGACGGATAATCCGCCAGAGCGACGACGCACTCATTCCAATAAAATCGGGACACAGAACCCGGAGACACTGCATGTTCACCCGAATCAACGAAGACATTGCCAGCATCATGGAACGCGACCCTGCCGCGCGCAGCCGCTGGGAGGTGTTGACTTGTTACCCGGGCCTGCACGCGATCGTGATGCATCGCTGGGCCAATGTCTGCTGGCGCCGTGGCTTTCTCTGGCTGGGCCGTTTTATCTCGCATATCGCACGCGGCCTGACGGGCATCGAGATTCATCCGGGCGCGACCATCGGCAGGCGGGTATTCATCGATCATGGCTTTGGCGTGGTGATTGGTGAGACGGCCGAGGTGGGAGACGATTGCACGATTTATCAGGGTGTGACGCTCGGCGGTACCTCGCTCACGAAAGGCAAGAAGCGCCATCCGACTTTGGGCCGCGGCGCGATCATTGGCGCCGGCGCGAAAGTGCTGGGTTCGTTCACGGTAGGCGAGGGCGCGAAGGTCGGTTCGAATGCGGTGGTGGTGAAGGAAGTACCGCCCGGCGCGACGGCGGTCGGCAACCCGGCGCGCATCATCGAAAAAGAAGCGCCCTCCGTCCGCGATGATGCCGCGGCACGAATGTTCGCCGCCTATGGCCTGACGCCGAATGGCGACGATCCGCTGTCGAAGGCGCTGCATGGCCTGATCGATAATGCCGCGTCGCAGGAGCTGCAGCTGGTGAGGATCGTCGCCGCCCTGAAGGCGGCCGGCATCGCAGTGGAGGCGGTGCCGGAGCTGGACAAGTTCAATCCGGATAAGCTGAACAAGCTGGTGGAGTGAGGGGTTGTCGGGCGGCAGCTTGGGTGATTCATCGTTGATTGATCTTGGCATCTATGGTCGATCGGCTGCACCACCTGTAGTCGATCGAACGCGGCACCTACGCCTGGGATGGGTCCCAGCTTTCGCTGGGACGACGATACCGAGGGAACGACCACCTCAGGCCCTGGCTTGCGTGCCAGGTCGCTTCGGGACGACGGTTGAAAAGCCGTCCACTCTTCAAATCGTCATCCCGGCGCAAGCCGGGATCCATCGTCGATCAAGCTCAGCGCCTATGCGGGGATTGGTCCCAGCCTGCGCTGGGACGACAGTTGAAAAGCCGTCCACTCTTCAAATCGTCATCCCGGCGCAGGCCGGGATCCATCGTCGATCGACCCTTGACTGGTGCAACACCCTAAGCCGCTTTCGCCGCCCGCTCTTCCTCCAGCAGCCGCAGCACGCGTCGCTGTACTTTCCCCGTCGTGGTCATTGGCAGGGTATCGATAAATTCGATCTCTTTCGGATACTCATACGGTGCCAGCAGGCCGCGCACATGCTGCTGTAATTGTTCGGTCAGCTGCCTGTCTTCGTTATCGCCGCGCGGCGTTCCCTCGGTGAGGACGACGAAGGCTTTCACCAGATTGCCGCGCTCTGCATCCGGCTTCGGCACGACTGCCGCATTCGCGACTGCCGGATGCTTGACCAGGCAGTTTTCAATCTCTGACGGACCAATCCGGTAACCCGCTGCCTTGAACATGTCATCGGCCCGGCCGCGATACCAGAGGTAACCGTCAGCATCGATCTCCGCCAGATCGCCCGTCAGCAGCCAGTCACCGCGAAACTTCTCTGCCGTGGCGTCGGGGCGGTTCCAGTAGCCGACGAATAGCACCGGATCCGGATGCCCATGAATGTCGCAGCGATGCAGCGCCACTTCGCCGACTTCGCCGGGGGGCACCGGTTGTCCGGCATCGTCAAGCACGGCGACCCGATGGCCCGGATAGGGCTTGCCCATGCTGCCCGGACGCGCCGGCCAGTGCAGCGCGCAGTTGCCGACGAGGTAGTTGGCCTCGGTCTGTCCGAACATTTCGTTGACGGTGATGCCGAGCGCATGACGGGTCCAGTTGAATACGGTATCGCCGACAGCCTCGCCGGCACTCATGATCGCGCGCAGCTTCAGCCGGTAATGCCTGGCCGGCTCCGGTACGGCTTTCATCATCATTTTCAGCGCGGTCGGAAACAGGAAGGCATTGGTGACGCCGTACTTTTCCATCAGCCGGAACGCATGCTCGGCGGAGAAGCGCGCCCGGCTGGCCACGATGGGCTGGCCGAAGTACAGCGTCGGCAGCAGCGCATCCATCAGGCCGCCGGTCCAGGCCCAGTCGGCCGGCGACCAGAAGACGTCGCCTTGCTGCGGAAACCAGTTTTGTGAAGCGACGAAGCCGGGCAGGTTGCCCAGCAGCGCCGACTGCGGGATCAGCGCGCCCTTGGGGGCGCCGGTGGTGCCGCTGGTGTAGATGAGGATGGCCGGGTCGGTAGCGCGGGTGGGCACGGGCTCGAAGCATTCGCTGGCGGCGGCCAATGCCGGATGCCAGTCGATCAGGTCGTCGCGGTCGGCGTCGATGGCGATCACCTGCCGCAATGCCGGGCACTGCGCGCGGATCGCATCGATGCTGGCCAGCGCCGCACGGTCGACAATGAGCACGCTGGCCTCGCTGTCCTGCAGTCGGTATTCGAGTGCATCCGGTCCGAACAGCACCGACATCGGCATCGCGATGGCACCCAGCTGCTGGCAGGCGACATGCGCGACGGCGACTTCCGGTCGCTGTGGCAGCACGATGGCCACGCGGGCGCCGCGCACCACGCCAAGTGCATTCAGCAGGTTCGACAGGCGGTTTGCCTGCCGCTGTAGTTCGGCATAGGTGACGCTCTTGTCGCCTGCGCCCTCATCGTCCACATGGATCGCAATGCGGTCCGGATCGTCGGCCCAGCGACGGCAGCAGAGCTGCGCGATGTTGAAATCGTCCGGCAGCAGCCAGCGGAATTCGCTGTGCAGCTGCGCATGGCGGTCGTGCGCGGTGGTCTCCATCGAGATGCCCATGATGTGGCTCCCTTATAATTTTGAGTCGGCGATCCTAACCCCCGACCGGGGATCGTGGCAATCCCGACTCTTCTCATCGATCATGCAGAATCCACTGAATACGACCCAGCCATCTCGCTCTGATTTTCTGATGTTGCGCGGACTGCGCACCCATGTGCGTCACTGGGGCCGCGAGGATGCCCCCAAGCTGTTCATGCTGCATGGCTGGATGGATGTGTCGGCGTCGTTCCAGTTTGTCGTCGACTGTTTTGCGCGAGACTGGCATGTGATCGCGCCGGACTGGCGTGGTTTTGGCCTGAGCGATCGCACGCCGGTGGACTGCTACTGGTTCCCGGATTATTTCGCTGACCTGGATCTGCTGCTGGATCACTATTCGCCGGGGACGCCGGTGAATCTGGTCGGCCACAGCATGGGCGGTAATGTCGCGACGATTTATGCCGGTGTGCGTCCGCAGCGTATCGAGACGCTGATCAATCTGGAGGGCTTCGGGCTGGCGACCACGACAGCCGCGCAGGCACCGGGCCGTTACGCGCAGTGGCTGGATGAGTTGCGGCAGCCGCCGCCGATGCGGCTGTATCCGACGCGTGCCGAGGTGATCGCGCGGCTCTGCAAGACCAATCCGCGGCTGACGCCGGAGCGTGCCGATTTCCTCGCCGGCCACTGGGCCCGGCAGCGCGAGGACGGCGACTGGGAAATCCTTGGCGACCCGGCGCACAAGATCGTCAGCGCGCAGCTGTATCGCAGTGACGAGGTGCTGGCTTGCTGGCGTCAGATCACGGCGCCAGTGCTGTGGGTGGAAGCCGAGCATACGGATATGTGGCGCTGGATGGGACCGCGCGACCAGGTGCGCGCCGAGATCGAGCATCGGATGCAGGTGATTCCGAACGTCACGCCAGCGACGGTGTCTGACGCGGGTCATATGCTGCATCATGACCAGCCCGACGCAGTGGCGCGCTTGATCGAGGAATTTATCCCGGCTTGAGACTGTCGGCAGCCGCTGGCGTACGGCAGTAGAATCACGTCGTGCGCCCATTCTTCTCTGCTTTGAATTCCCATGCTGAACGCTGACCTGCACTGCCATTCGAACGTGTCGGACGGCATGCTCACGCCTGCCGAGCTGGCGGCGCGCGCCAAGGCCAACGGTGTCGAGGTGTGGTCGCTGACAGACCATGACGAGTTAGGCGGGATTGCCGAGGCACGCCGTGCGGCCGATGCGCTGGGACTGCGCTTCGTGCCCGGTGTCGAGATTTCCGTTACGTGGGCCGGCAAGACCGTCCATATCGTCGGGCTGGATATCGACGAGACCGAGCGTACGCTGGTCGACGGGCTGGCCGCCGTGCGTGGTGGCCGTGTGCTGCGCGGGCGCGAGATCGCCGCGCAGCTCCTGCAGGCCGGCATTCCCGGCGCCTTCGAGGGAGCGCTGAAGCATGCGGACAATCCGGAGATGCTCGGTCGCACGCATTTCGCGCGCTACCTCGTGGAAACGGGCGTGCGGCCATCCGTGACGGAGGTTTTCCGCGATTATCTGGTTGAGGGCAAGCCCGGCTTTGTGCCGCACGGCTGGGCAACGCTGGCGCAGGCGGTGGGCTGGATACGGGCGGCCGGCGGCCTTGCGGTGATTGCCCATCCCGGTCGCTATGCCTTCAGCGACCTGCAAAGAGACGCGCTGATCGACAGTTTCCGTGATCTCGGTGGTGCCGGCATCGAGGTGATTACGGGCAGTCATACGCCGGATCAGTACGACACCTATGCGCGCATCGCCCGTCAGGCGGGTTTGCTGGCCTCGCGTGGATCGGATTTCCACGGACCGGGCGAGTCACGTGCCGACCTGGGCATGCTGCCGCTGTTGCCGGCCAACCTGCCGGCGGTCTGGCAACACTGGTAGGTATTTTCTGATTGATGCGACGACATACTTCGTCTTTTCAGGATTGAAAACGCGCGGGTGCGCCGCCAGATTGGCTCATGCTCGTGGATAATTATCGGTCCTTCAACTTGTATTCAACAGGGAAGCTTGTATGAAAAGAATCGTGCTGTTCTTGCTGACCAACCTGGCCGTGGTCGCGGTGCTGTCAATCGTGCTGTCGGTTTTGGGCGTGGATCGCTTTCTCAGCGCGCAGGGTCTGAATATCGGCATGTTGCTGGTGTTCTCGCTGGTGGTCGGCTTTGCCGGCTCGATCATCTCGCTGCTGATGAGCAAACCGATGGCCAAATGGTCGACCGGTGCGCGCGTGATCGAGCATCCTTCCAACGCGACTGAGCAATGGCTGCTTGATACGGTCGCCCGTTTTGCGCAGCGCGCGGGGATTGGCATGCCGGAAGTCGCCATTTATGAAGGCGATCCGAATGCCTTCGCTACCGGCGCGTTCAAGAATGAGGCGCTGGTCGCTGTGTCGACCGGACTGCTGGCCAACATGACGCGCGACGAGGTTGAGGCGGTGCTCGGCCATGAAGTCGCGCACATCGCCAATGGCGACATGATTACGATGACGCTGATCCAGGGCGTGACGAATACCTTTGTGGTCTTCCTGTCGCGGGTGGTGGCCTTTGTGGTTGATCGTGCGTTGTCGCGTAATAATGAGGCCAGCGGTGGCGCTGCCTACATGATTACGGTGATCGTCTGCCAGATCGTCTTTGGCTTGCTGGCTTCGCTGGTCGTGGCCTGGTTCTCGCGTCAGCGTGAGTTCCGCGCCGATGCCGGTGCCGCCCAACTGATGGGTGCGCGCCAGCCGATGATCAATGCGCTTTACCGGCTGGGCGGTATGCATGATGGCGCGCTGCCGCAGAATGTGGCGACGCTGGGGATTCGTCATTCGGGCGGCTTCTTCGAACTGTTCTCGAGCCACCCGCCGATCGAGCAGCGCATCGCAGCATTGCAGCAAGCTTGACCCGGATCACTCCGTCCCTTTGAAGAAGCGACAGCCTGCAGGCTGTCGCTTTCATTTTTCATGACCCAATTTTTTCATATCCATCCCGATAATCCGCAGCAGCGGCTGGTACGCCAGGCCGCCGAGATGATTCACGCCGGCGGTATCGTCGCGCTGCCGACCGACTCCAGCTATGCGCTGGTCTGTCATCTGGATGACAAGGCCGCGGTTGACCGGCTGCGCCGGATTCGCGGCATCGATGACAAGCATCATCTGACGCTGCTCTGCCGCGATTTGTCGGACATCGCGAACTATGCGCGTGTGGACAACCGCCAGTACCGGCTGCTGAAGGCGGCTACGCCCGGTCCGTATACTTTCATTCTCGAAGCCACGCGCGAAGTGCCGCGTCGGCTGTCGCATCCATCGCGCAAGACCATTGGCCTGCGGGTGCCGGAGCATGCGATCGCGCAGTCCCTGCTGGCCGAACTCGGCCAGCCGCTGCTGGGCACCACCCTGATTTTGCCCGGCGAGGATGCGCCGCTGAACGACCCCGAAGACATCCGTGAAGCGTTGCAGAAGCGGGTCGAGCTGGTGATCGATGGCGGCGGATGCAGCCTGTTACCGACCACGGTGGTGGACCTGACGGGCGATGTGCCTGTGGTTTTGCGTGAGGGCAGGGGTGATATTGCGTTGTTTGCCTGATCGGCGAGCGCAGGCGCTCTGCTAAAATCCGGCCGATGAACGACATTATCCAGTCGATTGCGATATACGCACTGCCAGTCCTCTTTGCAATCACCCTCCACGAGGCGGCGCATGCATTTGCGGCCCGCTATTTCGGCGACTTGACGGCCTATGCGCAAGGCCGCATGAGTCTGAACCCGATCCGGCATATCGACCCGGTTGGCACGATCCTGATTCCGCTGGGATTGGCACTTCTCCATAGTCCGTTCATTTTCGGTTATGCGAAGCCGGTGCCGGTTGATTTTGCGCGTTTACGCAATCCGAAGCGCGACATGCTGTGGGTGGCACTGGCCGGCCCTGGGGCAAATCTGGTGATGGCGTTTTTCTGGGCCATCCTGTACTTCCTGCTGATCGGTATCGGCATCGACGAGGAGTATTTTTTCCTCGTTGCCAAAGCCGGTATCGGGGTGAATGTGGTCTTGTTCGCCTTCAACATGTTTCCGCTGCCACCGCTCGACGGTGGACGTATCCTGACCAGCCTGTTGCCGATCCGTCTGGCGATTCGCTTTTCGCGGCTGGAGCCTTACGGATTTTTCATTGTGCTGGCGCTGATGGTGCTGAATCTGCTGAAGTACTGGATGCTGCCTGTCGTCGCTGCGGCGAACATGTTTCTGAATCTGCTGATTTCTCCTCTTAAATTCCTGCTGACCTGAGATCCCCATGTATCCTGATCGTGTTGTCTCCGGCATGCGCCCGACTGGCGCCATGCACCTTGGTCATTACCATGGCGCGCTGAAGAACTGGGTGCGCCTGCAGTCCGAGCATCCCTGTTTGTTCTTCGTGGCGGACTGGCATGCGCTGACCACCCACTATGACGATCCTTCGATCATCGAGACCAGCACCTGGGACATGGTGATCGACTGGCTGGCGGCGGGTATCGACCCTTCGCAGGCGACGATTTTCATCCAGTCGAAAGTGCCGGAGCATGCGGAACTGCATCTGCTGCTGTCGATGTCGACGCCGCTCGGCTGGCTCGAGCGCGTGCCGACCTACAAGGACCAGCAGGAGAAGCTGGCCGACCGCGACCTCGCAACCTATGGTTTCCTTGGCTATCCGTTGCTGCAGGCGGCCGATGTGCTGATCTACCGCGCCAGCATGGTGCCGGTGGGCGAGGATCAGGTGCCGCACATCGAGATGATGCGTGAGATCGCACGCCGCTTTAACCATCTGTATGGCCGCGAGAAAGACTTCGAACAGAAGGCACAGGAGGCGGTGAAAAAGCTCGGCTCCAAGCGCGCGAAGCTATACAACGAACTGCGCGCCGAGTATCAGGAGCAGGGCAAGGACGATGCGCTCGAACAGGCGAAAGCCATGCTGGATGATGCGCAGAACCTGTCCATGATCGATCGTGAGCGCCTGTTCGGTTACCTCGAGGGCAGCCGTAAGCTGATTCTGGTCGAGCCGCAGGCCTTGCTGACGGAGGCATCGCGCTTGCCTGGCCTGGATGGCAACAAGATGTCCAAGAGCTATGGCAATACGATTGCGCTGCGTGACGACCGCGATACCGTCACGAAGAAGGTGCGCACGATGCCGACCGATCCGGCGCGGGTTCGCCGCACGGATCCGGGCGATCCGGAGAAGTGCCCGGTCTGGCTGTTCCACAAGGTCTACTCCGACGAGCCGACACAGCAATGGGTAATCCAGGGCTGCAAGTCGGCCGGCATTGGCTGCATTGAGTGCAAGCAGCCTGTGATCGACGGCATCCTGAAGGAACAGGAGCCGATGCGCGAGCGTGCACAGCAGTATCTCGACGATCCTTCGCTGGTGCGCGCAATTGTCGCCGACGGTTGCGACAAGGCGCGCAAGCTGGCGCAGGAGACGATGCGCGACGTGCGCGAAGAAATGGGCCTGTCGTACAACTGATGTCCGCCAGCGTATGTCCGAAGCTCTGAAGCAGGACCGGCCGTCGCGCTGGGTTGCGCGCTTTGCGCCGCTGATTCCCGTGGGCGAGGTGCTGGACCTTGCTTGCGGCGGCGGCCGTCATTCGCGTTTGCTGGCGGGTCTCGGGCACGCGGTGCTGGCCGTCGACCGCGATCCGGCTGCATTGCAGGCCAGTGCCGGCGAAGGCATACGCTCGCTGCATGTCGATCTGGAGCGCGATGGCGCTGAACGCGAGGCCGGCTGGCCGCTGCAGCCTTCCCGCTACGCGGGCATTGTCGTCACCAATTATCTGCACCGGCCGTTGCTGCCGGCATTGCTGGCCAGCCTGGCGCCCGGCGGCGTATTGATCTACGAGACTTTTGCGATTGGCAATGGCCAATTTGGCAAGCCTTCCAATCCAGCCTTCCTGCTGGAGAGCGGAGAGCTGCTGCGCGCTGTGGCCGCAGCGCAGGATATGCGTGTTATCGCGTATGAGGATGGCCACGTCACCGAGCCGTCGCCGGCCATGGTTCAGCGCCTCTGCTGCCGGCGCGACGATGCCATGGCAGCGGCCTCGCCCGCTGCGCTGGCCCTCTGAAGGCCTTGCGAATCTGTCCCGCTGCAGAAGCTATCCGCTACAATCACGTTTTTTAAATTTTGCGGTGAAACAACCATGATCAAGGGCAGCATTGTCGCGATTGTGACCCCGATGCACGAAGACGGCAGCCTCGACCGCCCGGCGCTGAAGGCTTTGCTGGACTGGCACATTGCCGAGGGCACCGATGCCGTCGTCATCGTCGGCACGACCGGCGAGTCGCCGACCGTGTCGGTGGAAGAGCATTGCGAGCTGATCAGGTTGGCGGTCGATCATGTGGCCGGCCGCATTCCGGTGATTGCCGGCACGGGTGGCAATTCCACCACCGAAGCGATTGAGCTGACGCAGTATGCGAAGTCTGTCGGCGCCAATGCCTCGTTGCAGGTGGTGCCCTACTACAACCGCCCCACGCAGGAAGGCATGTACCAGCACTTCCGTCGCATCGCTGAGGCGGTGGATCTGCCGGTGATCCTCTACAACGTGCCGGGTCGTACCGTGGCCGACATGAGTAACGACACCATCGTGCGCCTGTCGTCGGTGCCCGGTATCGTCGGTGTGAAGGACGCGACCGGCAATATCGCGCGCGGCACCGAATTGCTGCGTGCGGTACCCAAATCGTTTGCGGTCTATTCAGGCGACGACCCGACCGCGATGGCGCTGATGTTCTGCGGTGGCCAGGGCAACATCTCGGTCACGGCCAACGTCGCGCCGCGCGCAATGCATGAACTGTGCGTTGCGGCGATGGCAGGCCGTATCGCCGAAGCGGTCGCCATCAACGACCAGCTGATCCCCCTGCACAACAAGCTGTTCGTCGAGCCGAATCCGGTGCCGGTCAAATGGGCGCTGGCACAGATGGGCCGCATGCAGGGCGGCATCCGTTTGCCGCTGGTGCCGCTGTCGGCTTCCAGTCATGACGCTGTACGCAATGCGCTTCGCGAGTCCGGCGTGCTGAACTGACGCCAGCCACCAACCTCTATTCGATCTCTTACATGAGCAATGCCGTGAACAACAAGCTGTCCTTCAGGATTTCTTCGCGCGCAGTCGCGCTCGCCGCAGTCGCCGCGATCGCCGGTTGCACCAGCATTAACGAGCTGCTCGAGCCTGAGAAGATCGATTACAAGAGTGCCGCCAAGGCGAGCCGGTCCAGCAAGCTCGAGGTGCCGCCGGACCTGACGCCAGTGCGCTCGGACAGCCGTTACGCGGTTGAGAATCCGCAGGGCTCGGCGACAGCCTCTGAATACACGGCACGTCGCGCGTCGGCAGCACCGGCGGGTCCGGCCGGCAGCGCCGCAGCGGTCGACGGCAAAGTGGCGCCGGTGGCCGTCAGCGCGGCTGGCCTGCGCGTTGAGCGCGTCGGCACGCAACGCTGGCTGGTATCGACGGATACGCCCGAGTTGCTGTGGCCTCGCATCAAGGACTTCTGGCAGGAGAACGGCTTCCTGATCGCTGTAGAGAATCCGGAAGCCGGTGTGATGGAAACTGACTGGGCCGAGAACCGCGCAAAGATTCCGCAAGATGCCATCCGCAACACGCTCGGCAAGGTGTTCGACTCTTTGTACTCGACTGGTGAGCGTGACAAGTTCCGCACGCGTCTCGAGCGACGTCCGGGTGGTGGCACCGAGATCTACATCAGCCACCGTGGCGCGGAAGAGAAGGTGACGGGCCAGGTGATGACGAACCAGAACATCATCTGGACCAGCCGTCCGTCCGATCCGGGACTCGAGGCCGAATTTATCGCTCGCCTGATGGCGGCGCTCGGCGCGGACGCCAAGGAAGCCAAGGTGGCGGTCAAGGAAGCGAAGGATACGATGCCACAGCGCTCGCGCCTCGTGAAGGACGGTCGCCTCGGCGTGGTGGAAGTCGACGAAGGGTTTGATCGCGCATGGCGTCGCGTCGGCCTGTCGCTTGATCGGGTCGGATTCACGGTCGAAGATCGGGACCGCGCGCGCGGCCTGTATTTCGTTCGCTATATCGACCAGGATAGCGACGCGAAGAGCAAAGACGAAAAAGGTTTCTTCGCGAAGCTGTTCAGTTCCAAGGACGAGAAAAAGCAGGCGCTGCGATATCAGATTGCAGTCAAGTCCGCTGGCGAGCGCAGCCGGGTCACCGTGCTGGATGAAAAGGGTGCCGTGGCGTCAGATGCGACCTCCGGCCGTATCCTGAACCTGCTGAACGATCAACTGAAGTAAGTCCTGCGCCGCTTGTATGGCGCGGAGAACGCCTGAGTGAGATTTGCCAGTCTGGGCAGTGGCAGCGAGGGCAACTCGCTGCTGATTGCTGCCGCCAGCGGTACGACCCAGACGCGGGTGATGGTCGACTGCGGTTTCGGCCTGAAGGAAGCCCAACGCCGGCTGGCGCGCCTCGAGCTCACGCCGGCCGACCTGGCGGGAATCGTTGTCACGCACGAGCACTCGGATCACATCGGTGGCGTGTTCAAGCTGGCGCGCCGCTATCACTTGCCGGTATGGCTCAGCCATGGCACATGGGAAGGTGCCTCGCAGGATGATGCGCTTGGCGTCGATATCCGGCTTTGCCGCGACGGCGAAGCTATCGCGATCGGCGATCTCGAACTGACTCCCTATACCGTTCCGCATGACGCCCGTGAGCCCTTGCAGTATTTGGCGTCCGACGGGCGACGCAAGCTGGGCGTGCTGACTGATGTCGGCCAGTCGACACCGCATCTGGTGACTGCGCTGGGCGGCTGCGATGCCTTGCTGCTGGAGTTCAATCATGACAGCGAGATGCTGGCCCGCTCCGCTTATCCTGCGTGGCTGAAGACACGCATCGCCGGTCCGCTGGGGCATCTGTCGAATGCGCATTCGGCTGAACTGCTGGCAAGTCTTGATACGTCGCAGTTACGCAAACTGGTCGCCGCACATTTGTCCCGAAAAAATAATACGCCTGCGCTGGTGCAGACGGCGATCGATCGCGTGATCGGCGGGCAGGGAATCGAGGTGGTGATTGCGCAGCAGGACGAGGGTTTCTGCTGGCTCGATTGCTGACTCTGTAAAGGCGACTGCGTCAGCCTGACTGTTCGAGATGGACTGTGTGAGCCGGACTGTTTGAACTAGGCTGTTTGCGCTGGACGGATGTCGCTGAATCGGATGACTCACCGGATGCCAGGCGACAGGTTTGCACATGTGGGCTGAATGCGCGCTCGAAAATCAATGCGTCCTACCACTAAAGAAAAAGCCGCCCGAAGGCGGCTTTTTCTTTGCGCACAAGAGATTACTTCTTCTCTTCAGCGGCCGGAGCAGCAGCCGGTGCCTCAGCGGCCGGAGCTTCAGCAGCAGGAGCAGCAGCAGCCGGAGCTTCAGCGGCCGGAGCAGCAGCAGCCGGTGCCTCAGCGGCCGGAGCAGCAGCTTCTTCTTTTTTGCCGCAAGCAGCCAGAGCCAGAGCCAGCAGGGAAGCGATCAGCAACGATTTTTTCATGATTATCCTTCAGGTGAGTATGAAAATAAAACGTGAGCCTAGATTAATAACTACCGGTAGTTATCGCACATTTCTAGGATGCCTTGCTCACGGGGCGCTACAAAATGCCGCGCTGCCACATCGCAAAACTTCCTAAACGGCAATTATACTGGCCTTATTGAAGGGCTTGCAAGCCGTTTTCAGAGCAATTCGTGAAGTTTACACCTAATTTCTTGTAAGAAAAGATGGCGATGCTGTCCTTCTTTCCGCAAGGAAATTTAATCCACTTCCCTGTCAGCCGAATATCGAATAACTGGATGGTGATTGATCGCCGACCTCGATTTTCAGCCGGTAATAATCCAGCCATTCCGATACCACTGGTGCAGGCTTTCGGTTAAATCCGGCGACGCTTGGGCAAGCTGCCCGGCAGGCAGCGCGCGCTGGTCGGCAAGTAGTTGCAGCAGGCGGCGATCGGTACCCGTCGGTTCGAAAGACTCGCCGTTCACAAAGACGAATTTACTGCGGTACAGCATGCGAGTTTTACGATGCAGCCGTAAGCCGTGCTGCTCGCTTTTCTCGACAAAGCGTGCCAGAGTCCATGGGCGTGTCGGCGGATCGAACCAGACCGTGGGCTTCGGTTCGGACAGGTATTCGCCGAGGAAAATGGCAATGTCTTGCGGGCGTGCGGCCATCTTGGCGAACTGTTGACTGACACGGTCGAGCATGTCGTCGCCGATCTTGGCCGGATGTTTGCTCGGCGTCAGTCCCGGGTCGGTATAGCGTCCCGAAAGGTCGACGTTGTCGGCCATGAAGTTCATGAAGGCCTCGCCTAGCTCTTGCCATGACGGCGCGCGGAAACCGACCGAGTACGTCATGCACTCGCCGACGGCAACCCCCTCATGCGCATAATGTGGCGGCAGATACAGCATGTCGCCCGGCTCGAGTTCGAATTCCTGCGTCGGCGTGAAATGGCGCAGTATTTTCAGCGGCATGCCGTCGACCAGCGACAGGTCTTTCTGCGCGCCGATGCGCCAGCGCCGCTTGCCCTGCGCTTGCAGCAGGAAGACATCGTAGGAATCAAAGTGTGGCCCGACGCCGCCGGTATCGCTTGCGTAACTGATCATCAGATCGTCGAGGCGTGCATCGGGAATGAAGCGGAACCGATTCAGCAGCTGGTCTGCCTTATCGTCATGCAGGTTGACTCCCTGGACAAGCAAGGTCCAGTTCTTGCGCGACACAGCGGGCAGGTCGGACACGGGGCCGTGCTGCATCTTCCATTGTTGTCGGAAGTTGGTGATCAGACGTGATTCGACCGCTTCGTTGCGCGCGAGCGCGAACAACTCGTCGCGCGACAGCAGCGGCTGAAAGTCGGGAATCGCCTGCCGGATCAGCAGCGGTTTTTTCTGCCAGTAGTTGCTGAGGAAATCGCGGACCGACAGTGGGCCCAGTACGCCTTGAGTTTTCATTCCGCGATTATATCGGGATGTCATCGCTGGTCGGGCAGGGTATGGCCGGCGGTTATAATTCGAGCTGCCTCATTGAAAGGATCATTATGAACATTACGAAGGACACGGTTGTGACGCTGCACTACCAACTGTCCGATGCCCAGGGAAACCTGATCGAAGAGAGCAGTGAGCCCATGGTCTATCTGCACGGTGGTTACAACAACACGCTGCCAAAGATCGAGGAAGCACTAAACGGCAAGGCGGCGGGTTATGAGGTGGCGATTCAGGTCGAACCCGAAGATGCGTTTGGCGAATACGACGCCGATCTGGTGAAGATCGAGCCGCGCAATCTTTTTCCGGACGAGATCGAAGTCGGCATGCAGTTCGAGGCGGCGCCGGATGGCGACCCGAATGCGGACGCGCGCGTCTTTACGGTGACCGACATTGCCGATGGCAAGGTTGTGCTGGACGGTAATCATCCGCTGGCCGGTATGGCGCTGCGCTTCGCCCTTAATGTGGTCGAAGTGCGCAAAGCCAGCGACGAGGAAGTCGCCCACGGCCACGTGCATGGCCCGCATGGTCATCATCACGACGATGATGATGATAGCGATCAGTTCCGTTCGATCCAGTTGCAGTAATCGCCGTCGGTGAATCGCGGTCTTCGACCGCGATTCATGGTGACGCGCCGCCGTCCTGATCGGTGCCGCTGCCGCTCAACGCAAACGGCATGGCGGCGTCGGTGTCGACCTCGAGATGGGTGATGCCAACGGGCAGACTCAGCTGGGCAAAGTTGCCGCGCCATGCGAGGGCGGCGAGGGCAGAGGACTCTGCGGCCGCTGTTCCCGGCCCTTGAACCAGCAACACGGGCACGCGGACCTTGTCGGCAAACGCGCGCAATGCGCTGCGCATCTCCCTGAAACCATCTCGTACACCCGGCTGTAGCCGCGCGCTTGGCCATAGCCGCCCATCGCAAAACAGCACGATCGCCTTGTGTCGCTCGGCGGTGGCATGCTGCGAGAGCCGCTTCAGCCAGTCGCGATTGGCTGTCAACCTGTCCTCGAATTCGCTGTTTCTTCCGGCTGCGCTGACGTAGTGATTGTTCGGGGCTGGCAGGTGCAGGGTGGCGAACATCACTTGCTGCGTGGACCAGCGCGTGTTCTCTGCATAGCTACGGAATGCAGGCAGGGCAGATTGCCGGCGCAGCCGCAGATGCTTCGAGCCGTTCCAACGGACGTCGCCATACAGCTGCTCACGTAACAGGCTGAGCCAGACCGACTCGGCTGGCCGGCCGCGCCGGTCGCGGCAATCGATCCAGTCGCTGCCCGCCATCGACAGGAAGACCGGTACATCGGCCGCCTCGAGCACCGCTTTGCGACGGCGGAACAACCGGTCGCTGCAGGATTCGCTCTTGCCTTTCAGGCCATTCACGACAACGAATGCGGGAGACTGCGCTTGCACACTCTCGAGCGCGGCGCGCAGCCCCGCCTCGCCGTCGCTGCCTGATGCCGAATGCATCAGCACGGACAGGCGTAGCGGTTCCGCCTGGGCCGCGGAGAGGGTGAGGGCGACCAGCGCGGTCAGTGTCGCCAGTATCGCCAGCTTCGTCCGTCCAGCCGTTGGCGGACGCGTAGTCCGTGCGCCCGGTAGCCTTGGCGTGCACAGCCTCTTCTGCAGCGTTCGCACCGACATCATGGGCGACAGCTCGCGCCACAGCGCAAGCATCCGCTGCGCCGTCATGGGCCTCATGGACGTTCCTGTCCTTCGTCGGCCAGCCATTTCAATTGATATAGCGCATCGAGCGCCTCACGCGGGCTGAGACTGTCGGGATCGATACCCTGCAGCGCCTGCAGGGCCGGTGACGGCGCTGCCGGTGCTTCAGCTTGAGCTTCATCTGCGGCAGGCGGCGCGGCGAACAGGTCGAATTGTCCGCCCGAATCGGCGGATTGCGCTTCCAGCGCGGCCAGATGGCGGCGCGCGGCGCGGATCACCGGCGGCGGCACGCCGGCGAGCTGTGCGACCTGCAGGCCATAGCTTTGCGATGCTGGCCCATCCTGCACCGCGTGCAGGAAGACGATGCTGTCCTTGTGCTCGACGGCAGACAGGTGAACATTGGCGCAGCCGGGATGCTTGAGTGGCAGCTGGGTGAGTTCGAAGTAGTGGGTTGCAAACAGCGTGAAGCTGCGGTTCTGTTGCAGCAGCGCGGTGGCGATCGCCCAGGCGAGCGCCAGGCCGTCGAAAGTCGAGGTGCCGCGGCCGACTTCGTCCATCAGCACCAGTGAGCGCTCGGTGGCACCGTGCAAGATAGCCGCCGACTCCATCATTTCAACCATGAAGGTGGAATAGCCGGCAGCGAGATCGTCGGCGGCGCCGATGCGGGTGAAGATACGGTCGACCGGCCCGATCACGGCGGCGCTGGCAGGCACATAACTACCGACGTAGGCCAGCAGTGTGATCAGCGCCAGCTGCCGCATATAGGTCGATTTGCCGCCCATGTTCGGGCCGGTGATCAGTAGCAGCCGCCGGTCGGTCGTCAGTCGGCAGTCGTTGGCGATGAAACGCTCGATGGTGTTCTCGACGACCGGATGGCGGCCCTGGTTGATCTCAAGTCCCGGCTCGGCGGCAAGTTGAGGTTGGCACCACTGATGGCGCTCCGCGTGTGCGGCCAGTGCGACCAGCACGTCCAGCCGCGCGGCGGCCTGTGCGACTCGCTGTAATTGCGCGATGTGTGTGCCAAGCTGTTGCAGTAACTGCTCGTACAGCATTTTCTCGCGCGCCAGCGCACGGTCCTGCGCCGACAGTGCCTTGTCTTCGAAGGCCTTGAGTTCGGGCGTGATGTAGCGCTCTGCGTTTTTCAGGGTCTGCCGGCGACGGTAGTCATCGGGGACTTTCGATGTCTGCCCGTGCGTGACCTCGATATAAAAGCCGTGCACCTTGTTGTACTCGACGCGCAGGTTGGCGATGCCGGTGCGTTCACGTTCGCGGGTCTCGAGGTCGAGCAGGAACTGGCCGGCGTTTTCGGACAGTGCGCGCAACTCATCGAGCTCGGCGTCGTAGCCGCGCGCGATCACGCCGCCGTCGCGCACCATGGTCGCCGGCTCAGGCGCGATCGCACGCTCGAGCAGTGTCAGGCAGTCCTGCGGGGGAGCGAGCTCGGCCTGCGTCTGCTCGAGCAGCGCGGGCTGCCCGAGTGGATTCTGGCTGCTGAGTGCTGCCTGTAGCGCGGGCAGTTGCTGCAGACCGACGCGTAGTGCGGACAAATCGCGCGGCCGGGCCGACAGCAGTGCGATGCGGCTGACGATGCGCTCGATATCGGGCACGCCGGCAAGCAGCGATGACAGCGGCGCACATATCTGTGCATCGAGCAATGCGCCGATGGCCGCGTGACGTGCCCGTGCGATCGCCTGTTCGCGCGGCGCATGATGCAGCCAGTGGCGCAGCAGGCGTGAGCCCATCGCAGTTCGGCAGTGGTCGAGCAGTGAGAACAGCGTCGGCGATTGAGCTTCGTTACCGCGCAGCGGTTCGGTGATCTCGAGGTTGCGGCGCGTCGCCGCATCCATGCCGATGCATTCGTCTTCGTTTTCGACGTGCAGCGTACGCACGTGCTGCAGGTTTTTCCCTTGCGTATTGCGCGCGTAGACCAGCAGTGCGCCTGCAGCGCCCAGTGCGGCGCTCAGACCCTCGGCGCCATAGCCGGCAAGCGTGGCGGTACCGAGCTGCTCAAGCAAGGACTTTTGTGCTGCGGCGATCTCGAAATGCCAGTCCGCCACGGTGGTGGGACGCAGTCCGGGCGACGACTGCAGCAGCGCGGCGCCTGCGCTGTCGACCAGAATTTCGGCGGGGGCAATGCGTTCGAGTTCCTGTCGTATCCGAAGCGGCAATTGCGCCTCGTCGACGTTCAGTTCAGTGACACGCAATTGGCCGCTGGCCAGCGACAGCCAGGCGAGACCCAGCGTGACGCCTCGGCGTTGCTGTTGCATACACAAGGCCAGCAGCGGGCGATCGGATTTCTCGGGCAGCAGTTCGGATTCAGTCAGGGTGCCGGGCGTCACGATGCGCTGCACCTTGCGCTCCACCGGGCCCTTGCTGGTCGCGGGGTCGCCGACCTGTTCACAGATCGCGACTGATTCGCCGAGCTTGACGAGCTTGGCCAGATATTGGTCGACCGAGTGGAAGGGTACGCCAGCCATCTTGATCGGCGTGCCGTTGGAGGCGCCTCGCTGGGTCAGCGTGATGCCGAGCAGCCGCGCGGCTTTTTCTGCATCGTCGTGGAACAGCTCGTAGAAGTCGCCCATCCGGTAGAACAGCAGCAGGTCCGGGTAATCTGCCTTGATGCGCAGATACTGTTGCATCATGGG
>JACCDQ011348148.1_pt1 | contig 21747 bp, 14 predicted proteins | sample 7446031 | NCBI WGS metagenome assembly JACCDQ01 (sample SAMN15323442, study PRJNA562643) | freshwater metagenome | isolation source: river surface water | place: USA:Blue River Watershed | collected 2017-08-17
CTATATTACCATTTTTATCATAGGTTAAATTCTCATCATAGTTATGTGTTACTGAATTTGATTTTTGATAAGTAGCGTCTTTCAATCGGTTCAAGCTATCGTATTTGTAACCATAATTCCTCACAAATCCCCCATCAGTAGCGGTACTCCAAAACGTCTCGGCTATATTCCCATTGTAAAGTTTATCAGCAGCACCAGAACTACCGTCAACCGTATTGTAATTTAGCTTAAACGAGAACAAATCCGCTGGGTCAGTACCTTGTTGTAAATTACTTATATCATTAATTTTAGTCAGCCACCCCCTAATGTTATAGCTATAATCTACTTTTTGCAGTGGTAAAGCGCTGGTATTCCCTACTTTTTTACTTGTTAATTTACCCAACTCATCATAGGTGTTCTCCGCTATCAATTGTTCAGCACCTCCATTAATCTGGTGGGTATGGGTCAACAATCGGTTTTGGGCTGAGTAGGTAAACGCTTCTTTCACGGTCAACTCAGCATCGCCACTGGTTCGTTTGTGTTTTTGCACCGTGTACTGCAATTGACCTGAGAACGCATCCAGTTTGCTATCAGTACACGTAAAACCGCCTAAATAATTAGTAGTATAGTTGCGTATAGGTCTATACTTGGCATCATACAAAATGTAACTCGTTTCCGCCTTCATTTCTGCTGTAGTAGTCGGCACACGGGTCCAAGACCCTGTCGCCAAGCCTTTGGTAGCGGTGGCTACGGTTTGGTTATCTACACTAGTAGCCAGTCCGCTTAGATTAGGTATCTCATAAGTATCGTAGTAGTTCACCGTTAAGAGTTTAAATGTAGTAGGTACTACGGTATTGCTGTAATACGCACTAATACTATCAATAGTGCCTGAGGTTTGTTTGCTTTCATTAATAGTAGTTGCCGTATTTTGGGCTTGTTGCATCGTACTTCTTTCAGTGTTGTTAACCCCAAGGCTATTCAACCAACCCGTATACACCACTCTATTAAACACATCATATTTGGTTATCAACCAACCCGAAGCCGTCACATCACTAAAAGGCGAGAACGCTGGTCCTGTGGCCACTACTCGGTCTAATTTGTCATACACCATATACTCCCACTGCTTGCCCGGTAGTTTTTTAGCTACCAGTCGGTTGCGGTAATCGTATTGGTACTGGTAACACAACTCATCCAATACCGTTGCGCTAGTAGCACCCTCCGCTTTAGGGGGCAATACATAAGTCAAATTGCCATACACATCATACACATAATAGGTATCGTGCGCCACACTAGTATCATAGTTGCGTTTGAGTACCACACGACCTTCTTTGTCTTTAAATTCTTCGGTAATATGGCCGTTCTCGTCGGTAGTCACGGTTTTGTATAATACATTAGCGTCATACGAGCCGTTAGCAGTAATGCTTGGCACATAGTCCGCAGTCAAACTCACATCAAAGCGTTGCACCTCATCTGCCGTATTGGTTTGGTAACCCAATTGAATCTCGTGCCCTGCTCCCACTGCCCAGTCATTGCCCGGTGCGGCTTGTTTCAGTACCCTATTCAATGGCGAGTTCTCCAGTACTTTCTCTGAGAATGGATTTTGGGTGTTAGCATATTTGGCTACATTGTAAAAACTTTGAACAGTTCCTGTAATATCACCTGTACGCAATTGGCCTCCATTAGATGCAGTAGCATAAGGCAAATAATCTTTAGTTGGCCTACCAAAAGCATCATACACTATAGGAGTGATAATATCCTCTCCATTACCCCCAAACCCTATAGCTTGTTGTTGCATAGGTCGCCCCAATCCATCATAATAAGTAATCGAATGTATTTTTTGTGAGGGATCGGTCAATTGTGAAACTGCTGCAACAGCCACCTTAGGCTGTAAGGTGTAAATATAACTAGCATTATTTAATCCACTCACTACTCCTGAAGTATCGACTACTGTACCTCCTGTTCCCGTACCTCCTGTTCCAGTAGTTGGACAACCATTAGTAGTACCATATTGATTGGGGCATTGATCACTATTATTAGTCACATATTGATTAGGATGGGTACAAGCTACCAATGGTGAAGCGGGGTCTCCAAATCCATCGCCATCAGCATCCAAATACCAAGTAGTGGCATTTGTCAAATCAAAACCATACGACACACTACTGGAACTAGTACTCCAGTACCCTGTATAGCCACTCAAAGCACGCAAGAAATACTGACTCCCACTAGTCAAAGTAATTGATTCATTTGAATTAGCTGTACTTGTCCCTGCACTACTACTCTGCCAATACCATGTAATACCATCGGGTGGTGTACCACGATGCAATATAATCTCATTGCAACTAACCCCCTCAATAGTGGGTATCTCTGGAATACTGGGCTCTGGAGTAATTGTCACAGCCAATTCAGCATAGTATTGATTCCAATCATTACGATTATCATATAAAACATAAACCGAACCATAACCATAAGTATCCCAATGTACTTCAACCGAAGTTTGCTCATAAGTGTTGGGAGTAATAAAATACCCTTTATCGATATACCATTCCATATCCCAATAATCATAACCTACACTCCCATCGCCACTGGACAAGTCTTGCAATGTATACGTCGCATTTTCTCCTATATAAGCAGTAGTAGGACCACTCAAGGTCAATTGACCTGATTGTTGAGCAACTATTTTGCCTGTACCCAAAAAACAAATTAATAAGGGTACTAATACGAATAAATTTCTATTATTTATTTTCATACTACTCTGTTTTATTGTTTAGTCAAATGCCATTCAGAGAGCAGCATCTTAGCAATTCCTTTTTCTTCGGCTTCCAGTACTAACGTAACAGGAGTACGTTCTTTAATCAAAAAAGATTGGATCCGATTCTGTAAATCCAAAAACTCCAAATGAAGTCCATCACTACTAAGTCGCCAGCTTCCTGCACTAGTCCGACCATCAGGGAGTTGTTGCATCATACTACCATCGGTAGTAAAAACAAATTGCCTTCCGCTATACGCTTGCTCCAGTTTACGCTGACGGGCAGCATCCATGGATTGATATAAAAATTGAGCCTTAGGCTCCATCTTCGATAAGGAAGCTGAATAATCAAATACCCATTTCCCCGCTAGTTGTGAACTGCTCACTTGAGCTGTGCTCGAAAGCCCAAAAAAGAATAGACTTAAAACGATACTATAATTAAATATTGATTGCATAATAAATAATGTATTAATTTGAAAAGCGAACTAGTTTTTATAATGGTATTCGTTCTTAGATAAAATATTGCCTTGGGCATCTTTCACAGTGTCTAATCTCCCCAGTCCATCATAGCTATAATACACCGTATCTCCCTTAGGGTCGGTAATACTGGTTACACCTACTAAAGGTTGATAGGTATAGGTGGTAACCATTGCATCGGTGAGGCCTGTCCGTATCTTTTGCAACTCAGTCCGCATGGCACTATCAGAAGTACCATTATCAGAAATCAAAGCCATATTAAGATTTAATGCAGTAAGTTGAGCTTGTGTTGCATTTTCTACTTTCGCTACAGGCAAGGTTTGATTGTAACCCCACAAATAAGCCACTTGTATACCATTAGCTTTTTGTATTTCAGTAGGATTTCCTTTTGAATCGTAATTATTATATAAAATGATAGGCTCCTCAATTGCCCCGTTTTTTTTGTAAAATTCTTTGTTTGGACGAATTACATCTGGATAATATTCAGAGTATTCGGTTTTTTGACTCTGCGCAAATACACCATTAACATAGTGTGATTTTATCAAAGGAGTAGATAGCATATTAAGCCCCACCATTTTAGTATTGACAGCTAATGAGGTATTGTCAAATGGATAATCGTATTCTAAACGTGTTTGCTTACCATCACTTCGGGTAGTTTGCTCTTTTTTTAATTGGTCATATTGACTGTCATAAAAATAATTGGTAGTCGTACTTATTCCAGCACCATCAAAATTTTCAACAGTTTTACTACTAATTTTTTCTGAACCAGAAACAAATTTTCTATAGCCATAACCGAAAACGGAACAATTGTAATTGTGATAATTCTTTTCTAAATTATAAAAATGTTCTGTAAAGCTATAGTCTGGAGCTGTTCGTATATCTTGCATAATGACATGCCTATAGACCGGCATATCCCACAACTCTTCAAATTGAGTATCGGTATAGCTATAACTTTCTTTTAAAGTTGGCAACAATGAAGAACCTACTTTTTTGTAAAATGTTTTATTCAAAAGCTTACCTCCCTTCCACAATCTGTAGGGGTCTGCAAATACTTTTTTGTAATCTAGGTAAGGATAAGCCGTATCTGTTATTTCAAAATTTTTGGAATCAAAATTTTTGGAATCAAATTCATATACAATCTTTCCACTTGATGTAGCATTCAACAGAGTAGAATCAGTTTCAAAATTCTCATTCACGCTATCATACCAAACAATGTTACCTCCAAAATCATTTGGATTTAAAAAAGGGTCCGATGAATAATCTCTAATTCGATAACCAGCTTGCTCTGGAAAATACGTCGGATTACCTGAAACTCCAGAGAACATTTCAACTGGGTAATCCCAATACAACATCATACTTATCTCTTGTATTGTATTTTTATCAGCCTTCAATTCTGGATTTAGAAATCCATTCCCATCTTCTCCCGTTCCATAGGTATATGTTTTAACCACATTAGAGCCAACAATCGGAATATTGGTTACTTTCTTTATTCTAAGGCCTGGTCCTACTTTACTCAATAAGCCATCTTTGTAAAAATTATTTTCGTACTCAAAAACAGTTTTTCCGCCTGTAGGATAAGTAATGGATTTAAGCATCCCCAATTGTTTTGATTCAAAATTTGGTTCGCGAGTTCCAGCTGTACCAATATTCCTCGTTATTCCAAAAGTATTACCCGATTCCATAACATTTAACCAGATAGTTCTATAAGGTACTAAACCCAGGACACTAGAATTATAATAACCCCACCAATCTTTTTTATCGGTTGAATACGATAGTGCAAATGTGTCTCCCACAGTCGCAGGTCTATAATAGTCAAAACTATATTTCTCTTCTACTTTTTCTATATTGCCTGAAAAACTTACAATTTCTAAACTCTTTAAGTAGCGAAGCTCTTTTTCATTTGAATCCAATTCCTGATTGAAATTAAATTTTCTATGAACTGTTCCATTGAGGGTACAACTTTGGAGTGCATAACTATTTTTATAATAATCTTGAATATAAGTAAAGCTTAACTCCCCTCCTTTAAACTTTATGGAATTCAATATTGGCACATACCGTCTATCATACCTAGTCAAATATTCTGGATCATCAATTGGATTTGTCCGTAGAGTATAAAATAAACTACTACCAAAATTATCGTTTTCATGAAAATTTGCATTTACGGATTCATCTCTAACTCTATCTCCTGCAGATATAATTATCGTATTGGAAGCATTCAACAAATAAGCTCTTTGATAATCAAATTCTATTTCATCTTTCTTGTCTGAAGAAACTATCTTTTTTAAATACCAACTAGTAGGAATCGATCCAGGTACACCTATGGGTGATTCCGCATTATATTCACAATAATTGGAATTATATACGGTTCCATTTCCATAAAAATAAACCGTACCATCTACATCTGTAATAGTAATAGCACCAAAATAGCCATAATAAGAATTGTCTTTGACTATTTCAATTTTTAAGGCCTCATAAGGTATTTGTACCGCTTTCTTTACTCCATTGTCATTTTTAATCACAAAACGACCACTTTTGCCCGTTGGCAAAATATAGCTGAATTCATCAAATTCACTATCAGTTTTCGTATAACTTGGATTATAATTTTCCCAAGGAATAAAGCCTTCCTTACAAGAACGACGCAATTCATCGTAATTGGGCGTATGGCTTGGGTTTGCCGTATAAGGGGTTAAATCATTCCATTCATCAGCATACCCGCGAACCGTCCTTGTAATTACACCTCCTGCATTCAAAATCCATCGCATTCCCAACACGCCATTGGTCTCATTAGCCATACGACCAGAAGCATGAAAACTAATATCTATTGGCAAACTCAAATGCCCAGAGGTAATAGTATATAAAGGAACTTTCATATCAACCAACCCTGTATTATAATTCACAGGATACTCTCCGTATCGGGTAAATGCAGCTGATTGTGGAGAAGGCCCAATAGTTTCTTTCAATTTGGGAAATAAATCAGTTGTAGTTTGTGCGTGTAATGGATACAAAACATCCTGGTCAATAAATAATAAAGTGCACCATAAATTCGGAACCAATAAGCATATAGTAACTATTCGTTTCATCATCATTTATTTTAATTTTTAGTTTTTTTAATCACTTTAATTCCCTCGCTTTGCACATTCGTCTTAATATTGACTACATACACACCCTCGGGATACATACTCATATCAATCGGCACCGTACGACTACTAATTGCAAATTGCTGCAAAGTTCTACCGGCCAAATCCACCACCGTAGCAGTACCCGTTTGGTATTCATACCCAATAATAATATTCGTAAACGTACTCACAGGATTAGGTATCGCCTCAATAGAAGACTGTACTGCCAAAGGCACCAGTTGGTCTTGCAACTTCACTACCCAAAAATCATTACTCCCCAAAGTCGTACTCTTATCCCCTGACGAACTCGCATTCGAGGTTCCAGCTAATAAATAACCGCCATCACGGGTACTGATTAGTTTGCGTAAAATGTCTTCTCCTCCACTGCCAACAATTTTTTCCCAAACGGCTTCACCTTTGGCATTCACTTTCAAAGCGATATAATCATTAATTCCAGCGGCTTCTTTTTGTATCAAACCTTTAGCGGTAGTTGCACGCTCACTTTGGGCATAACCGCCCACTAAAAAACTATGATCTGAATTCTCCACTAACGAAGTCAAAATATCCACCTTTCCATAATTATAGGTTTCACTCCAGACCACCTCTCCTTTGGCATCCAATCGCAACAACCAAAAATCTGAACCCGATTGAACACTGCCACCTTTAGTTGTCAATGCTCCTGGACTATTGGTATTACCCCCAACAATGTAACCCTCATCTTCCGTTTGATGAATCACATACAACTGATTGTCCCCACTTCCTCCATAGGTATTTTGCCATTCAATCGCACCCAATTCATCCGTTTTGATTATCCAATAATCACCAATACCAATAGAAGCAGCTGTCTTATCTCCTGATTGAGGTGAGTTGGAATACCCACCCAAAATAAAGCCCCCGTCTTTGGTTTGTTCCAAACTGCGCAATAGGTCACTATAGCGACCACCATAGGTTTTTTGCCACGATACATTGCCCTTTGAATCCAATTTCACAATCCAATAATCCATACTCCCTCGAGTACTTTCGGTCTTCAAGGTCAAATCTTCTTTAGCAGTACTTTGTGTTTTCAATGTAGTAGTCGCACTTATAACTGTCTTAGCTGAACTTGATGAACCACCCAACAAATAGCCACCATCTCTGGTCGGAATCACAGTCAATAAATCCTCTTGACCACTCCCTCCTATGGTTTGTTGCCATTGCTCTTGACCTTTCGCATCCAATTTCACTACCCAAAAATCCGACAGACCCTTGCTATCCGATTGCTTATCCAAACCTTGATTCGAACTGGATGTACCGGCCAAAATAAAACCGCCATCTTGAGTCCCTTTAACACTTTGCAACAAATCAAATCCGCTGCCTCCGAGACTCTTTTGCCAATCCAATTTTCCGTTAGCATCCATTTTCCATACCCAATAATCCAAGTCCCCATTATTACCAGCCGTCTTATTCCCTGTCTTTCCAGAAAGCGAACTCCCGGCCAAAATGAATCCATTATCGGCAGTGGGTTGGGCATCAAATAAATAATCGGCGTTTTTTCCTCCATAGGACTTTTCCCAGAGAATGTCTTGCCCATGCATAAAAAGAGGTGCAAGAAGCAAGAAATAGAAGTAGTGGTTCTTCATACGTAATACTAATTTTGGTTATACTATTATTGTAAGAAAGGAGACCACACTTGCCTAGAATACCATCCAAACGATTCAATTAAGGGGTAACAATTGAATCCAAATATTAATCCATAAGGACAAGTCCCTGACGAAGAATAAATTAAGTAGGGCAATTTTGAAAATATTTCCGAATGCGTTTTACGGTTTTATCGGCTTTTTGTTACGGTTTTATGTGCTATTGAAGTATTTATTGTATTTAAGATTCAAAATAGAAAGAAAAATCAACTAAAATAAAGGATTTATTGCCACAAGATTGAACTTTCATAATCAAGAATAAACCGTAATAAAAAGTCGTAAAAGCCGTATTACTAATCTAAAAATTAGGGGCAAATTTGAAAAATATAAATTATAAAAAAACTATTAAGCTTGTGTATAGTGCCACTTGTTTCAATTTTAGATTGATGCAATGCATGTGTTTAGATGTTAAGTGTAAATAAATGAAAATATAAAATCTAAAAAAATGAGACCAAATATTCCAAATTTAAGAACTTGGCCACGAAATCTTAGTACCATGCAAGGTGGGGGACTTTCTGCCCTACAAGGTGGAGGAATGTCAACTTTACAATACGGTGGAGCCTCAACATTGCAGTATGGAGGATTATCAACTCTTCAATACGGAGGTATGTCAACTTTACAATATGGTGGTTTGTCAACATTGCAGTATGGAGGACTATCAACATTGCAATATGGGGGCTTATCAACATTACAGTATGGAGGACTATCAACCTTACAATATGGAGGCTTGTCAACTTTGCAAGGAGGTGGAATGTCAACCCTATCTGGTAATGATTATAGAAGTAATATTCCACCATGGCCTCACTTTGTTAGGGAATTAGAAAATAGAGGATATGATTGGGCTTCTGAAATGATTAGACATTACTTACCTGAATATTTATGGCCCGAAAACTATTTTACAAGGTAAGAAATCTGTACACAACACGTGGGTTGTGTCAGGCTGAGAATTATGTAAACGTGAAGCTTTGTACTTCTATTCAAGTTAAGTGCTGGTTGATAGTTTTATGCTCTGAAACCCGCACGCACGCAAAGCCCGAAAACATTGGCTTTCATTATAAATATGACACTTTCAAAAAAAAATAAAACAATATTCATAAAAATAAACAATGAAAATGAAAGTATTAGGACTAAATTTCACAAAAAATGATTTAAGATTTTGCGTATTAGACGGACAAAATAATCCACCGGCGATAATTGAGAAAAATAAAATAGTTTACCCGTTAAATATGGAAACTGCTGATTTAATGGAGTGGTTTGAAACTCAATTATGTCTAATTATAGATAAACATTCTCCTATTCAAATCTCACATAAAATATCTACTAATCTTTCAACCCTTGACCAAATTAAATCTTCTTGCTATCCGCAGGCAATTTTAAACTTAATAGCTAAAAAGAAAAATATTAGTATTAATTCTTTTTCTTCTCAAGGAATTAATGCAACAAAATTTAGACAACCTAAAAAAACAGATGTATTTGCATATATAGATACAATTATTGGAACTCACCCACCATATTGGGATAAAGCAACAAAAGAAGCTGTTTTGGTAGCTTGGTTTAATTTATTAAAATGAAAGGAATTTCAATAGACAAGTTTCAAGTAATTGAGCATTTAGGCAATGGAGCATTCGGTGATGTTTATTTGTGTTACGACCCATTCATGCAGAAAGAGATTGCAATTAAAGTCATTAAAGTTCCAGACCCTGAAAAATTTGTAAACGCAGTAAAAGAAGGGCAAACTCTTGATACTTGTAGACATAGACATATTGTAGATGTAAAGGATGTTAGAGCAACATTCTTTAATGGAGAAGTTGTTGTAATTATAATTATGGAGTATCTTTCAAAAGGTTCAATACAAAAACACATTGAAAAACGATTTATTTCTGTACAAGAAAGTTGTAAAATTATACAAGAGAGTCTATTGGGTCTCGAACAAGCACATAATTACAATGTTTTACATAGAGATATAAAACCAGGTAATATTATGTTTGGTGACAATGGTGAAGCCAAACTCTCTGATTTTGGTTTGGCTATAAATTATCATTCAGACCCAAGTGATGTTATAGGATATAGACCTCACCAACCACTAGAAGTAATAGAAGGAAATCCAATGGATAAATTAAGTGACATTTATGCAAGTGGAATAACATTTTATAGACTTTTAAACAATACAAATAAACTTCCTTTTATATATACAACAAAAGAGGAATGGAAAACGGCTGTAAAAAAAGATTTATATCCCCCAAGACAATATTTGCCCCATATTCCCGAAAAAATTATAAAAATATTAAACAAATCTATTCATAAATCAAAAGAAACAAGATTTCAAAATTGCACAGAATTTAGACAAGCATTAGAAAAATTAAATTTTGCTATCGATTGGGTTTATGTTGATGAGAATAATTGGACTGGAAAATTTAAAGCAGATAATTATTCAATTACAAAATTTAAAAAAAGAACTGGTTGGGTAATTGATTTTAAAAAAAATGAAACAAGAAAAACAGAAAATTGTTGTGTAAACTTGACTGATGAAAAAGTGGATAGAGAATTTTTTAGAATAATAAGTGAGACAACAATGACCTAAAAAGCATCGAACAGCTAATAAAGTCTTGGTTAAGTGGGACTGAAATACTGAAATAGTGATTCATTCTTCTATTTAAATTTAATACTTAATTAATAGTTTAGTCCAACAATATAAGCTACTTAACAAAATAAATAATACTCTCTTGCTATAAATTTAATTTCAAAAAAATCAATATTCAACACAAAAACCATAAAAAAGCCAAACAATTATTAGTTGTTTGGCTTTTTTTTGAGTTCACTATTTCTCTAAAATGACCTAACAGCTCTTACATTAGCTACTGTCAATTTATCACCTACTAAATTAGCACTTCCACTTGTGAAGTTCGAGTAGTAAGCATTTCGTATGTCATATTCAGATGAACTCCAATAATTAGCACTTGAAAAACCGCCAATAGCATTTTTATTCAAAATCATTTTACTCATTTCATCTCTACTTGGTAAATACCAGTCGCTATAACCGTTCAATACTAAGTCATAGCAAAGACGAGCGGCGTAGTTTCCTGTAGATAATACAGAAACAATTGTATTTGTATTAGCGTTTCCAGTTCGTAAAGCGGTAGCTGTTGCTCCAGTTGAAATCCACGAACCATTACCCCATGTAATATTAATGACTTGGTCAGTAGTAGCAGATATGATTCCGTGAAATTCTCCAGCTACATATCCTGAATCACCTGGTTGTAATATGTAAGCGATTACCCCTCCTTGATACGATTGTCCTATAGTTGGCAAGGTGGTAAAAGTAATTTCATTTCCATAACTTGTTCCAGCACTATTGGTTGCATAAGACCTAACGTAATATTGTGTATTTGCAGTTAATCCAGTAATTGTACTTGCAAATGACCCTGTTCCTGTTCCATCAGTTGTTTTTGTAGTAAGTGAAATTGTAGGATTGGTCGAAGTACTCCAAACAACACCTCTTGCGGTAACAGTACCTCCTCCATCAGATGAAATAGTACCTCCAGAAATTGCACCTGTAGAAGTTATTGAAGAGGTAGCTGTAGTAGTCGACACTGGAACAGTTACAGGTAAAGGTATTGTGATGGTAACTTCATTTGAATACGTAGTTGAATTTCCTGCCGAATTAGTCGAAAAGACTCTGTAAGTATAAGTGTTCCCTGCTGAAACAGCAACGTCTGAATAAGTTGCTATATTGGTTGCTACTGTACCAATTTGAGTGTAAGTTCCAGTGCCTATTTTTCTTTCAATAGTAAATCCTGTTTCATTTGTTGAGTTATCAGTCCAAGTTAATACTATTTGACTATTGGTAAGGTTTCCGACTAAATTGGTTGGAGCTACAGGAACGACTATAGGTTTAGAATCGTTAGATGAACATCCTACAACAAAAATAGATGCAACAGTTAAAATAAGGTTTTTTAATTTCATTTTCATTTTTTTAAGTTGTTTTAAATAATTTTTGAGTTATGAATTAGTGCTGTTTTTTTATTTATGGTTTCATCAATTAAATCAATAAATTCTAATATTTTTTCTCTTTTCATACCATTTACATTAACTCTTATTCGAATGCTTGGAGAGCCAATAACAATGTTATTTTGTCTGGTAAATGCATAAATTATTACAAAAGCAATGAATAAAAGAAATCCAATACCAGTACTTGCCTCCGTTCCGACTGAAAATCCAATAATCAGACTTACAACAGATAACGCAATAAAGCCTATTTGAGAAGTGTATTTATTTTCACACGAAGTAATATGCTCTAATGCTATACTTTTGTTATAAGAAGTACCCCAAACTGAGTACTCATAACAAATTCTATGTGATGTCAAGGTTAGCTCAATTAAGCTATCTGTAGATTGGGAAACTATCTTTTCACCTTCAAATAATTTCATGTTAATTGGTTTTAAAGTTATGAATCAACGAGTAGCTAATGTTTCTACCATCACTGGTTTTTACGCACCAGAAATACGTCTTATTGCTTTCAACTGTATGACTATAGCTGTTTGTTGACGAACTTATTGGAGTTGCGTAACTTCTTACCTTTGCCTCATCAATATCAATGAATACTTCATAAGTTAAAACGGAACTATCGGGATCTGAACCAGTCCAAGTCAAAGTAACTTTACCATTAGTAGGTGTTGCCACTGAACCAAAAATTGGAGCAGTAATTGTTGCTGGAAACGGGGCGTAACTGGTAATTCCTGCTCCTGCCAAATAAAACTTATTCGATGAAGAAACTCCTGTTTTAGATGTCTTAGTACTCTTTGATGTTATTTGCCATTTATAAGGCATCCCTCGTGTCAAACTAACAGTAGTTGTAGCTGTAGGATGAGCAATCGTTTTGGTAGTTACTACATTCGTAGCTAAATTGGTAATTGATAACTCATAACTATCTGTATTGTTAGCAACTGCCCAAGTAAATACTACATCACTGGTAGTAGTTGTAACATTCGTTCCATCTTCACAAATAGTGTTGTTAGAAGGTAGATTTAATGTAACCACATCTGGTGCTTTAATTTCAGGAGCAATTGGCTCATTACCTGAACCACCACAACTTAGTACTATCAGGGAAAGTAAAATCAAATAACTAAATCTAAGTTTATTTTTTATCATAGCTTTATTACTTTAAAAGATTGACTAACGGTTTTTGAATTAATATTGATAATGTAATTTCCTTGCGGAATACCACTTAAATCAACCTCAACCTCTCTTGTTTCACCAACTGTAAGATTAGCCTTTTTAACTGTAGCCCCTGATAAATCTGTAAGGCTGTAAGTAATGGTATTCTCTATACCTCCAACGAATATGTGTAGTACTCCAAAAGTCGGATTTGGATAAATAAAGGCTTTTTCAGAGATAAAAATATCTTGTTGATATATTCCCTGACAATCTTTGTCTGTTGTAACAGAGATTGAATTTAGTCCTGTTGGTAAAATTGTGCTGAAGTTAGAGCTACTTACCGATGTCGCTTTACCATTAACACTTACAGTATAGTTTTTAGCTCCTAACATAGCCAAGTTGACAATCCCTGTCGAATTATCCACTTTGGCATAAACACTCAGTGGTTCTGGCTCTGTAACCTCAATATCAAAGCATTGTTTTTGTGTTGGTTCAGAGGCTATGGCAAAACAAATAGTGTATTTTCCTTTCTCCAATCCTGTAATACTCCAAGTTCCAGTTCCTACAGGAACAGTTTGAGTATTTGAATAACTGTTAACCCCTGTAGCGGTTACTTGATATGAATAATTAGGATTAGCGATGGTAGCAGATATTTTACCTGTTTTCTTCCCTATACAACTGTTTGATTCAACTTGCAATTTGAAATTAGTAGAAGCCAGATTATAGATACTTGGTTTAGTAGAAGTATAATTAGCTGTCCAACCATTCGATCGTAATGCCTCGTCAGATAAAAACTCAACATACATATTTCCTGTGGTAGAGGTAACAGCTGGTGGTAATGTTGTTCCAGAAAATCTACCCAATACTGGGGCTGTATTATTACTACCGTCATAAACAACAACTCCATCATAATTCAATTCAGTGTCAAAAGCAGTAAAATTTAAAGTAACTGTTTTAGCATTGGTTGGTTGAATCAACCAAACACAATTAGAATTATTAGCATATTTATCTGTACCACTACCATCCGAAAAGGTTCCAGTTGCTGTAGTTAAGATAGTTGCTACACCATTACAATACGGAGTTTGGGTTGAAATATATTTACCTGCCCAACCTTGTTTAGTTACACTTATGTCTGAATTGAACTTGATAAACATGCTACCTGAATTTGCTGTAAATATTTCATCAGGGACAATATTACCTGTTTTTGTTCCTAATAAAATTCCTGCTTCAGAAGTACCATCATAAATTTGTACATAATCAAGTAAAGGCAAACTATCTGAAGTATTTGACATTTCTAAATCTAATTCGGTAAATTTGAATGAAATACTATTAGCTTGAGGAGGTTGTATTAACCATGAGCAGTTTGTGTTATTACAATAATTATTTGCACCACTACCGTCAGTAATTGTTCCGTAATCTGAAGTGTTTAAAACTGAAACCCCAGAACAATAGGATGAGCCAGTTGAAGTATAGTTAGCAGAAAAACCTTGAGATACGTTAGTATGGTTAGAGATAAATACAACTAACATTGTACCAGTATTAGAAGTAATAGACGAAGGTAATGAAGTTCCTGTATAACTCCCTATTCGATTTGAACCATCTAAACTGTCAAAAACTAAAACCCCATCATAGTTTAACTCAGTATTGAAAGTTGAAAAATTTAAAGTCACACTCGAAGCACAAGGAGGGGCTATATACCATAAACATTGCTGATTATTTGTATAATTAGATGTGCCTGAACCATCATCAAATGTACCTGATGGAGTTGTTAGAGTTGTTAAACCTGAACAAGTTGATGTAACGATTGTTGAGGTGTAGTTAGCAGACCAACCACTTGAAGTTGTTGAGGCATCAGATACAAACTTAATACACATTGCCCCAACACCATCACTTGTACTAATTGTTGGAGGTAGTGTATTACCCCACCAAGTTGCTAATAATGGTGCAGTATCATCAGCTCCATTGTAAACATATACTTTATCTATATTAGCTTGACTATTAAATGCAGTAAAGTTTAAGTTTATTTTTGTCGCTCCTGATGGAGCAATAACCCATTTACAATTTGAATTATTGTTATAGTTAGCTATTCCACTTCCATCAGATATTTTCCCATTTGGCTCTGTTATATAAGTTACACCACTACAATAACTATTAGGGTCATCATTTCCTATTCCAACTGCAAACCAAGCATTTTTAACAGCTGTATATTCGGGTGAAGGGTTACCAAAAATTTGTTCAGTAGCTGATAATGAACCAATATACGAATCATAAAAAGTTGAATCTTCTGAAGGTAGAAATGTAGTCAAAACCTTATATACAATTCTTTGTGCTTTTTGGATACTAATTCCTGTAACATTATAAATAGGATTATTTGTATTATCATCAATATTGCCAGTTCCTCCATGACTTAATAAATAAAACCAATAATTTTGAACACCACTATTTCTGTGAACACCACACTTGTCATTAAAATCAGTAGCTGAACCACAATTTGAATTTAACCATAAATTTCCTTTGTATGTATTAGGTTGCATATTTTTATTTACACCTTTAGGATTTGACATTGACCTCAGGTAATATGGTTCTGGAATCCAAATATCTTCCCCTATTGTCCAATTTGCTGAGGTCGGTTTTGCATAAAATTCCACACAAGTTCCAAATATATCTGCAAATGATTCATTCAAAGCTCCAGATTCACCTTGGTATCTCAACCCTTTAAAACCATTATTATTTACAACTAAATGAGTAAATTCGTGACCTTGCACATCAAGACCAACCACAGGTTTCATTTTTTGTCTATCTCCAGCTCCATAAACCATATAACTATTTTCAGGTGTAGTACCTTTAACAGCCCCTGCATTATTAATATCGCAAACTTCAATAGGAGGATTATAATAATTTTTTATAGTTGCTCCTTGTCCATCAAAACTGTTTCTTAAATGTATATTTTTATAATAATCATACGTTTTTTCCATTCCCCAATGAATATCTACTGCGGGGTTCGATACTGTGGGGTCTATAATTATATAACCACTATTGCCATTAACTGACCAATTACCGCTTGTTAAATTTAATGTATAACTTCCACCAAAGTCATGCCCCCCAACAAAATCATAATCCCATAATTCAATTGTGTAAGGTTGATTTTTTAATTCTTTATTTATTATAAAGAATACTGGGTTTAATGACGTTGGTATAACATCATTTTTACGCTCATTTATTCCATTATAAACAATATTATTTGCAGCATCTTTTACTATTATATATAAATCTGGTTTAGTATCTCCAAATTCAGAATACCACCAGTTCTGCGATATATTATAAACTGAAAATGATTTTAAATAAGGCGATTGTCCCCAATAAGTTGATGAATTTGAAAATAGTACTGGTACTGGTGTAGCAGTAGCATCATAAGTTTCAATTTTTCTAAGATTATCTTTTAGGGTATATATACCATTAGTGTAATCGGTGGTGATGGTTTGAGCGCCACTATAAAGCGTATTTGCGGTTGCAGGCGTGTCTATATGAGCTATTAAACTTATGCTATTAAGTAGTTTACCTGTTTTTACATCGATATACAATTCTTTAAAAACAAAAGGATTCATTGATTCAATTTTCACCTTGTGAGCAAATATGAAATCAAATCCATTTTCTATTGGCACTCTACTCACGACAGTTTCTACTGGGTAGGTATGTTGTAGAGAGGTAATATTTACTATTTGCATAGCAATTTTTAAAGCTTCATCGGAAGTTATAACAATGTTTGTGTCAAAATCTACAAACTCAGCTACTTTACCACTGGTTGAGGTGAGTTGACTATTTTTAGAGTGAAGCATAATGATACTTCCCTCAACCTTATAACCTTTGTAATATTGCTGGTAATATTGATGAGAAAAGATAGAATCGCCTACTTTTTCATCGACCAATTTAAAAGAATGGTTGGAGTTGAGGTTAAACCACGAATTAAAATCAATAGAGTTTGTTACTCCTTTTGCAGTTTTAGATGTTTGAGCCTTCTTTGCAATCGGATTGCTCAAATCTTTCAAATCCAACATGAATGAACCATTTACTGTTTCAATTCTATTAGTTGGATTGACTGTAGTATCAATCACTGATATAGCTGGAGATATAACTTTTTTCTGAAGTGATTTACTACTTTGAGTTTTAGTTTTAAATGGGTTTGTAATGTTAGGTAATCCTGTCTGTTTAACTTGAGTAAACCCAACAATACCCCAAAACAACATTGATATACAACTAATTCCTGAAAAACGAATTTTCATAGTTTTTATAGTCCTCTCTGTCCTTGAGAGGTTTGTATTGATTATAAAAACTAAAAGGCGTAGGACATTTGCAGATACTTGCCTTGAAAGCCCGACCAAGAGCTTGGAACAAAGTAAAAGCAAAGCCTACGCCCGACGGGCGCAACTTTGAATACTTCCTTGTTCCTTAATTTAACTTGGTCGGTTCTCAAGACAAGAAGTATAGCAAAACGCTATTAGTATATTTTAATGTGACATATATTTCACATTGCTAAATTAGAAAATATATTTAAACTTTAATACAATTCTTACCTACTGATTTAGTGGAGTGTACTTTGAATAATTTGCAATTTAAAGTCCATGCTATTTCTAGGGGGTATAATTTATGGTGATGGCTAGGTATAAATTAAGCTTTTTATTTCTTATTATAAATAATATTTTTTTTTAAAGTGGTGAGTAGTCCAATGAACAACAAAGTCTTATTTAGAGAAATAAAAAGAAAAAAGACTCCAAATTATTGCAAAAAGAACCTAAACAAATCAAAGGCTAAAAATCGTTGAAAAACGATTGTCTTTGTTTAACAACCATTGATTGTTTCTAATGGTTTGTATTTAAGCCATTTTACTAATCAATTCATTAGATATTTCTAATGTTTTTCTTTTGTATTTTTCTTTACTGTTCCTTTTCAAAAAAGATTGATTCCTTTAATAGAAAACACAAATACAACAAAAGAAACAGGGACAAAACAAATGCTATTACTTCATCTAATGATTTCGTTCTTTTTTAATACTAATAATTGTTTGATTCTCTTTACGATTCATTAGTAAAATTCTTTTCCGATGTTTACTATTTTTAAAACTATAAAATTTGAATACAATTCCTTTAGCAACTATTACCAATTAACTATTCCAATTTGTTTTGATAAAAGGACAATTACTACCTTTGAAATAAGATTTGGGATTTGGCGGTTTGCAATTTGTTGGGGGCAACAAGTTAGTATCATCTTACATACAGCAAACCGCCTTCTTTTATTTAAACAGAAAGAACGTTTGTTTTGATGTGTTGTTATAATGGTTCTGTAATAGTTGGAACAAACAATAATTAAAACAAAATAATAGCTTAGTTTACTTCATTGTAATTGTAAAAAACAATTACGTCTTCTTCAATGTCATATAAAAAGAAAATGTCCTTGATTCTTTTTAATGAACGATACAATTTTTCACTTGGTGAAAATTGTTTGATACCCATATAAACAAATCTATTAAATCCAAGTGCTTTAGCTATTTTGGCATCGACTCTATAAATGTTTTGTTCAAAGAAATTTTGAGCTATATCGTAATTGGTTTTGAGTGCCTTTTCAAACTCATAGACTTCATGGTTTTTTTCTTTGTCGGATAAGTAATGAAATCGGTTTTTACAACTAGCGTTGCAAAAGAGTTTCTTTGGATTCTCGAAGTACTCTATAACTGATTCACATTCGGGATTTTGGCATTTTCGTTCTCTTCTAAACATTTTGTGCTTTTTTTTAATTATTATTTAATTCCATATGCAAACTTAACGAAGAAAAAGTTACATTTGTGTAATATTCAAAGTAAAATAATGAATTTATTCGAACTTTTCCCAAAATTAGTGGAACATCGTGTTCCTGTATCTGCTTTAGATATTGAGCCTAGAGTTTTTTTTCATTGGAAAGAAAAAGGAGTTATTGACTATGCTCCGTATATTGATGCTCCTGCTCTTGATCTAAAAGCCAAGAAAGTTAGAAAGTGGGCGCATCTAAATGCTTTTGATATGCTTTGGCTAATGATTGTAAAAGAACTGCGTAAATACAATATGGATTTAGAAACCATTATTGAATTGAAAGAGTATCTCAATCAATCTATGTTCAAGATAGGTGAAGACTCTTTTAAAGAATTGCCCGATGACGTAATACAAAAAAACATTAAAACAGCTATCCCTGCCAATATGCAAGATACAATCATGCAGGAAGCTTTAGAAGGATTAACGGCTGAAAAGCTAGATGAGTTCGTGCAACAAATCGGAGATGTATTTCAGCCTTTCTTTACAATTCTAGGAACTGCTTTCCTTTCGGTTTTGATACATGACAATAATCCAATTCTGATGATTAAAAATAAGATTAACTCTAACAAATTAGAGTTTGAGCTTAGGGTAATAGAAATAGCTTTGGAAACCGATAAAAACGCATTTGTCAATCAGATTTTGAATGATATTAATCAGCGAATGGTACTCAATATTCCCATTAGACCTTTTTTTGAATTTATCTTCGAAGACGAAAATATGTATAAATACACTAAAGCCTTTGAATTTTTTAATGCAAGAGAGCAAAAAATACTCGAAATACTAGCTAGTGGTGATTACAAGGAAATCAATATTACGAAAGATTCAAAAGGAATTTTAACCATCAAAAGTAAAAGCACACAAGAGGTAAAAGATAAAAAAGCAAAAGAAATTCGTCGTCTATTAGGTCTGAACCAATACGAAACAGCAGAAGTTATTTTTAGAAACGATAAACATTTAGTAATTAATAATACACAAACACAAAAAATTCAATAGTCCTAATAACCCATTAGCACTTCACTACCTAAAGTCAAGTAACATGTAAACCCTACATCTTACCGACCCTAGAGGTAAAATGGAATTCGAACAAGCCAAACAAATTGTAAACAAAAACAGAGACAAAAAATTAACAGAGAATCAAATTAAAGAAGTTATCGCTTTAGCAGAGTTATTAGCTAGTTGCACTATTATTAATTTAAAAAAGGGAATCAAAAATGAAAAATGTAATTCTTTACGTTAGAGTCTCCACAGATGAGCAAGCAGGAAGAGGATATTCTTTACGAGACCAAGAGCAGAAATTGCTTAATTATTGCCAAAACAATAATTTAAACGTGCTACATATTTTCAGAGAAGATTACTCTGCTAAAACATTCAAGCGACCTGAGTTTAAGAAACTATTAGAGTACTGTAAGAAAAATAAAAAGGATGTACACCAATTGATTTTTATCAAATGGGATAGATTCTCAAGAAATACTGCTGAATCTTACCAAATGATTGGAGTATTCAATGGATTAGCCATTCAGGTAAATGCCATTGAGCAACCGTTAGATTTAACCATTCCTGAGCAAGGATTAATGTTGGCTGTTTATCTTTCTATGCCAGAGGTAGAAAATCAACGGCGTTCATTAAATGTAACGGCAGGGATGCGTAGAGCCTTTAAAGAAGGTCGGTATGTTGGAAGTGCTCCAAAAGGTTACGACAACGGCAAAGATGTCTTAAAAAAGCCTCTTTTAATCCCCAATGATGATGCAAAGTATATTCAGGAAGCTTTTGAACTTATGGCAACGGGAAATTACCAGCGCAATGAAGTATTCTATAAATTAAAAGCAAAAGGTTTTCAATCAAGTAAATCTGTATTCGCAAATATTTTAAATAATCATTTATACTATGGAAGTGTTTTCATAAAAGCTTATAAAGACGAGAAAGAAACCATTGTAGAGGGAATTCACGAACCTATAATCACCAAAGCCTTATTTGATAAAGTACAGCAAGTAATGTACAGCAGAAAAACAGGAAAGCAAAAAGCGCCTAAGAAGTATAACGAAAACTTCCCTTTGAAAGGATTTTTATGCTGTCCAATTTGCAACAAACAAATGACCGCTAGTGCATCAAAAGGAAGAACACAATACTATAGCTATTATCATTGTATAAGCCCTTGTAAGGGAAGATATACTTCAGATGAAGTACATCAACAAGTAGATGACTTTTTAGCAGATATTTCCTTTGACAAACAATTCCAGGAATTGTATTTTGAAATCATTAAAGAAAAATTAACTGCTGAAACAAAGCAAAAAGCTTTAGGTCCAAAACATTATGAGCATCTGAAATCTATAGAAGATAAAATAGTCAAATTGCAAGATTTGTATATCGATGGTGATATAGACAAAACTGGGTATGAATCTGCTAAAGAACGGTATGGTAATTTGTATGCAGAATTAAAATCTAAAGAAGCATCATCAGAGGATAATAAAAAGCTAGTAGAACTCTATAAAATAGCTACAGAAAAGTTTATAGATATTGACAATCAATATAATAACTCTAATTTGGAGCACAAAAGAAGAATAGTTGGTTCGATATTTGGTAAAAATCTTCAATTTGAAAATAAAAAAGTTCGAACCGCTAATTTGAATCCAATCCTAAATGAAATAGCCAGTATTAATAAGGGTTTACGAGATAAAACAAAAAAGGATTTGACTAAAAAAATAGTCAAATCCTCTATGGTGACCGCGGCAGGGTTCGAACCTGCAACCCTCAGAGCCGAA
>JACCDQ011877871.1_pt1 | contig 21743 bp, 24 predicted proteins | sample 7446031 | NCBI WGS metagenome assembly JACCDQ01 (sample SAMN15323442, study PRJNA562643) | freshwater metagenome | isolation source: river surface water | place: USA:Blue River Watershed | collected 2017-08-17
AACGTCTAAAGTCTAATAATCTACAATTCCATCGTCTTCCCCACACATTCCGGCACATCCTCTGCATAATGTGACACAAAGATCAAAGTCATGTCCGTTTCCTGAGCCATTAAATTAAGTACATCTTTTAATCGCTGGACTTGTTCCTGATCCAAACCCTGACAGGGTTCATCCAAAATCAAGAGCGGCGGATTTTTCACAAAGGCCCTCGCGATCAATATCATCTTTTGCTCGCCGGTGGATAAGGTATGAAAGTGACGATCTGCCAAATAGGTCAACCCAAATAATCCCAACGTATGATTAACCTGCTCACATTGTAATGCATTCACCTTGCGCGTCACACCCAATATATCAAATAACCCCGAGGCTACAACGGCAAAACAAGTTCCGGTCTCTTTGAAATACAAATGCATTTCAGGACTCACATACCCAATATTTCGTTTGATATCCCAAATGCTTTCCCCCGTGCCGCGTTTCCGACCAAACAAGGTAATATCCTGCGAATAAGATTGTGGATTATCCGCCGTAATTAAACTCAATAAAGTTGACTTCCCTGCCCCATTGGGACCTTTCAGCACCCAACGATCTCCTCGATGAATTGTCCAAGTAAAATGGTCCAATATCGTTTTTGAACCATATCGGATCGTCACATCTCGCAAAGAAACGATGGGCGCGTCGTCCTTTAAAACCCCAGGCTGAAGCCCGGGGTTTTGAATTAAAGCTCCAGACTTCAGTCTGGGGATTGACGAATTCATAGGACCCCGTTTAGGTAAATGATACACCAAGTTCACAAATCCCGGCAAATCCCCACCAGATACAAATAAAATAAAGCGAATTCCTTTGGCGTTCAAGTGGCTCAATCCCTCCGATAATATCGCTCGGCCTGCCACATCCAAACCCAAATACGGATTATCTAATAACAACCAATCCGGCTTTTGGCCTAGAGCTTTTACAATTTGCAAACGCTTATTTTCCCCATTTGACAATTGCAATAAGGGCTTGTCCATCAATTTTTCAATGCCAAACACTTGAATCCAATCCTTCACATCCAATTCGCCTAATTCCTCTCGAACCGTATAGGAATCCTCCGAATCGGATGAATTAAATCGCTGCTGCAAATAAAACTCGGAGATATTCGATCGATTCTTGAAATGATGTTGCTGCTCCACATAAAGTACAAAAGAGCCTTTAAACCAGACTTCCCCCTTCCGAAACAATCGTCCCGAAAGTGCTTTGGCCAAGGTCGTTTTGCCCGAACCCATCGGACCGACCACTCCTAAACTTTGGGATGAACTTATCTCAAAGGAAATATTCTTAAGGACGTCTTGGGCGCCATAAGCGGCCGACAAAGATTGAACACGAGCAACGATTTCTTTCGACATAGGGCAAATAAACAGCCAACAATTTACCGCATTTTTTATACATTGTACCTGCTTTGAACCGACAATCCATGAAAAAACTATTCCTAATAGGCCTAATCAGTTTATTCGCCTATACAGCATTTACTCAATCCTTACCTAGAAGTACTCCTGAAGCGGAAGGAATTTCATCGGAAGCCATCCAACAATACATCGAAAAGATTGATCCCAAACGACATGAATTGCATTCCTATATGCTCATTCGGCATGGAAAAGTAATTTCTGAAGCCTGGTGGAAACCCTATGCGGCAGATAAAGTGCACTCCATGTATAGCGTTTCAAAAAGTTGGACTTCTACCGCCATCGGTTTCGCAGTGGCGGAAAAGCGCTTAACAGTTCAAGACAAAGTCATTTCTTTCTTTCCCGAATATGCAGATTTGAAGGATAAGCCATTTATCCAAGATTTACGCGTTCAAGATCTATTGACCATGTCGGTGGGTCACGACAAAGAACCCCTCCGCAGTGTCATCGTCATGCAACCCGATTGGATTCGGGGATTCTTAAATCATCCCATTGTTGCCAAACCTGGGACCAAATTCCTTTATAATACATTAGCCACCTATATGCTTTCTGCGATTATTCAGAAAGTGACAGGAGAAACAACTTTGGCTTATTTAAAACCACGCCTATTGGACCCCTTGCATATCACAGGCATCGACTGGGAATCCAACCAAAAGGGAATCAACGTGGGCGGTTGGGGTATTCGAGTGAAAACAGAAGACATGGCGAAACTCGGCCTGCTTTACCTCAATAAGGGCAAATTTGAAGGCAAGCAAATTCTCCCGGCTGCCTGGGTGGAAGAAGCCACCAGCAAACACATCGATCAAGAACCAGAGGCAACAGCTGAAAAACGGACATCGGGTCAATATGCGGATTGGATTCAGGGCTATGGCTACCAGTTTTGGCGGAGTCGGCACGGATCATTCCGGGGTGATGGGGCCTTTGGACAATATATTTTAATGATGCCTGAGCAAGACGCCGTATTAATTATTACATCGGAATCGCAAGATTTACCGGATGATTTAAACCAGGTTTGGGAAAATTTATTGCCTGCTTTTCAGACCAAATCTTTAGCACCTAATCCCAAAGCCTTGGCTAAATTAACGCAATTCAACGCCTCCAGGAATATTGAAGTCCCAGTTTCAGCGGTTCCCAATCAAGCCATCTACCACACCGTCGTGCTCGAAAAAAATGCATTTGATTTTACCAAAATGGATATAAAATCCAAAGGTGATGCGGCAGAATTAATTATCACCACCAAGGACTCAACCCAACATACATTCCAATTAGGATACAAGACTTGGGGAATCGGGAAATCGAATCTAGTAGGCCCCTACATGTTACGTGCGGCCCATGTGGATTTAGCCCAAAAAGCCCCATTCGATTATGCTGGAAGCTATCGATGGATCGATGAAAAAACACTTGAAATAACACTTCGCTATTTCGAAAGTCCACATCATTGGACCCTGATTTGGAAACCTGAATCATTGGAAGTGATTAATTCTTTTGAGCCGAAAGTGAAAATCGCTTTAAAGCGATTAAACAGTGGACTCTAGACGTTGGACATTAGATGTTTTGAATTAATCTTTTTATGAGATGCGAAGCATCGATTTCCCCAGGCTAAAGCCTGGGGCTATAAGCTCTGACTTTAGCCTGAGGGGCTTCAACAAAAGAAATCTGCCATTTCGTCGCAAAATTCCACCCAAAGGATACGATTATCAAAAAGGATTCCTATACTTGAGTTTTTAAACCTGATACCTATGAAGAATAATTACAACAACTCCCGTCGGCAGTTTTTAGCTGCCGGTTCTCTTGCCTCATTGGGCCTTTTATTTGCTAAACCAACCGCTTTTGCTTTTGGCACTGCTAAACCAGATTCCAAATTTGGTGGCGTCCAAATCGGTTGCATCACCTATTCTTTCCGAAGCATGCCAGGTTCCATCGATGAAATCATTGGATACTTGACTCAATGCGGCATTTCTGCCACAGAATTAATGGGAGATGCTGTAGAAGAGTATGCAGGAAAACCTGTGAATCCTGTTCAGATGAAGTGGGTTCCTGGCCAACCGCGTCCAACGTTCACTGATGAGCAGCGTGCCGCAATGAAAAAATACCAAGAAGATGTGAAAGCATGGCGTGAAACCGTTTCCATGGACAAATTCAAGGAAGTTCGCGCAAAATTAGATAAGGCTGGAATTAGTGTTTATGCCTATAAACCAAATGCATTTAGCCCCAACAACTCGGATGCGGAGGTAGAATATGCATTACGCTCTGCAAAAGTGTTAGGTGCTAAATCGGTGACGGTGGAATTGCCAACGGATCCAAAACAAACTCAGCGATTAGGTGATTTGGGTGCTAAACACGGTGTTTATTTTGGCTACCACACACATACACAAGTAAAAGATACGGTGTATGATGAGGCCTTGGCACAATCCCCTTATAATTCAATCAACTTAGATGCCGGTCACTACATTGCCGTAGGTGCACCACATACAACTGCAACTTTATTGGCCTTAATCGAAGCAAAAAAGGATCGAATTACTTCGATGCACATCAAAGATCGTACTTCAAAAGAAAACGGTGCGAAGAATTTGGTTTGGGGAACAGGTGAAACTCCCTTAAAAGAGTTATTAAGCGCCATGAAGAAAAACAAATACAAATTCCCTGCAACAATTGAATTGGAATATGATATTCCTGCCGGTTCAGATGCCGTTACTGAAGTAAAAAAATGCGTTGAATATGCGAAAGCGATCTTAATCTAAGAGGCGAATTTCACTCAAATGTTCAATCAAGTCGGAGGCCACTAAACTGGCCTTCGATTTTTTTTGTATAGCCAAATCCCCTGATAAACCATGTATATAGGCGCCTAGTCGGACAGCAACATCGGGTGAATATTCTTGGGCACATAATGCAGCAATAATACCGGTTAATACATCTCCCGAACCCGCCGTAGCCATGCCATCATTTCCAGTAGTATTTGCAAATAAGTCACCAGAGGAAGTCGCAACGATCGTTGGCGCCCCCTTCAATAATAATTGGCATGAATAGCTTACTACAAAATCGACTGCTTGTTTTTCCTTATTCAAAGAATCAAATTCCAATCCACTTAATCGGGAAAATTCACCCGGATGTGGCGTCAAAATGTGCTGTGCTTTTACTTGTGAAATTAAAGACTCATAGGAACCTAATAAAGTCAATGCATCCGCATCAAAGACGATCGGACCATTGTAATTCTGTAATAAAAACTCGAGGTTACGACGCACCTGAATGGAAAAACCCAAACCTGGCCCAAAGGCGATGGCATCGTAGGGTTCTAAGTTGATGCTTGATAAATCAGATTCCGTGCGATACATGATTTCGGGGCTGTGGGCCAACAAAGGTCCGATGCCCTCTTCGGGAATCATTGCGGTAACCATGCCACAACCCGCATGCAAGGCAGCTCGAGCACATAATAAAGAAGCCCCCACCTTGCCTGGACTTCCGGCAATAATCAGGACATGCCCGAAAGATTTTTTATGTCCATCGGGCTGTCTGTTGTGTTTAACTTGATTAATCCAGGAAAGGTCTATTTGATTCATTGATTTAAATATAAGGAATTAATTAATAGGCCGTTATAGTTTCAATCGAACCATCAGGACGATATTTTAATTCCGTCACTTTGATGTTGCGCAAATGCGTTTTGCCTGATAATTGCACATCATGGAAATACAAATACCATTTTCCATTTTGTTCAACAATGGAATGATGATTAGTCCAGCCATTCACAGGCTTTAAAATGACTCCTTGATAAGTAAAAGGGCCGTAAGGACTAGCGCCCGTGGCATAAGCGATGTTATGGGTATCCCCTGTTGAATATGAAAAGTAATATTTCCCTTGGTATTGATGAACGAAGGCCGCTTCAAAGAACCGACGATCATGATCAGAAGATAATAAGACTTTTCCTGAAGCATCTAAAATTTGCACATTGCGCGGTTTTTCTGCCAAAACCTTCATATTCTTATCTAATTTAGCCACTTTGGCCATCAACGCCGGTTGCGAGTCCGCTGGTTGGCTATCGTCATTTTCCATGTAATGCCCCATTTTCCAGCGTTGCAGTTGGCCTCCCCAAATACCCCCAAAATACAAATAATGGGAACCATCCGAATCTTTAAATACGCATGGATCAATGCTATAAGTTCCTGCTAGGTAATTCGATTCGGCCTTAAATGGTCCTTCCGGTTTGTCGGAAATTGCCACTCCAATCCGGAATATGCCGTCTTTATCTTTGGCGGGGAAATATAAATAATAGTTCCCATTTGACTCTGCGGCATCGGGTGCCCAAAGCATTTTTCCAGCCCAAGGGACATCAGCTAATTTCAATGCCACGCCATGATCTGTCACGGGACTTGACGGTGTATTTTGGGACAAGATATGATAATCATTCATGGCAAAATGACTACCCATATCATCTTCCTTCACACCTGCATCGATGTCATGCGAAGGATAAATGTAGATTTTCCCCTGAAAAAGGTGGGCAGATGGGTCAGCGGTATAGATATGAGAAACCAAGGGTTGCTGGGCATGGGCGCCAAAACTAAGTAAGGCTAAAACGAGTATTTTTTTCATCATCATAGGTTTGTTATTCAAAGCACTAAATTTCTTATTTTTACTTCATGAAAGCAATTCAAACAGCATTATTATCTTTTGGGATGTCGGGCCGTATCTTTCACGCCCCATTCCTCGAAATTCATCCTGGATTCGAGCTTGTGGGTTCTTTTGAGCGTAGCCAAAAAAACATTCAGAAAACCTATTCTGGCACACACTCGTATGATTCCTTGGACGAAGTCATTCAGGATTCTGATATTGAATTAATCATTGTGAATACACCGATTCCAACGCATTTCGAATATGCGTCAAAGGCCTTAAAGGCAGGTAAACATGTTGTTGTGGAGAAGGCTTTCACCAATTCCACGGAAGAGGCATTCGAATTGCAAAAAATAGCCCATAAAGTCGGCAAACATATTTTTGTCTACCAAAATCGCCGCTGGGATTCCGATTTTTTAACCCTAAAGAAGGTATATGAATCGGGTCAGCTTGGTGAGATTGTGGAAGCTGAATTTCACTTTGATCGCTATAATGGAGCCAAATCTCCCAAGATGCACAAGGAAGTTCCGGGGCCTGGAGCAGGAATCATTTTTGATTTGGGACCACACATTATTGACCAGGCATTGCATTTATTTGGTAAGCCTACTCATGTATTTGCCGATTTACGTAAAACAAGACCTGGGACTGAAGTTGAGGATTTATTTGAAATTTTACTGTATTATCCTGAAATGCGTGTGCGCTTAAAAGCGGGATATTATTTCAAGGTACCCATTCCCGCATTCCAACTGCATGGTAAATTGGGCAGCTTCATCAAAACACGTTCGGATCGTCAGGAGGCCGACTTAGATGCGGGCAGAAAACCGCAAGGAGATACTTGGGGGCAAGAAAGCCCACAAGATTATGGTGTATTGCAAGTTGACGGTGGAATTCCGGAACGCATTCCTTCTGAAAAAGGGAATTTCATGGCCTTTTATGAAAATGTTTTTCAATCTTTGCGCGGCGATGCAAACCCGGCAGTATCGGTTCAAGATGGAATCAATAGCATGCGGGTCATCGATGCGGCGATGGAAAGTAGTCGGGAGAAAAAAGTTATCACCTATTAATACCCCCCAGACTTAAGCCTGAGGAATGACGAATTTATAAGCTCAGACTTTAGTATGAGGACTAGACACGAGGTATCGCGTCTCTACAAGCAGCACATGGAAGCAAACTTATTATCCAATTTCGAACCGGAATTACAAAAGAAAATCAAACAAGTGGGCGTGATACGCAAGTTTCAAGCAGACGATTTTCTCATGAAAACAGGACAAAGCATTCGTTCGGCAGTCATTGTAACCAAAGGCATCGTCAAAGTCTTTCGTGAGGATGATGAGGGCAATGAGGTATTCATGTATAATCTACACCCAGGTGAAGCCTGTGCTATTTCCATGACTTGCGCCGTACGTCAATTAAACAGCCAGATTATGGCCAAAGCCTTGGTGGACACAGAAGTGATGACCATACCCGTGGAACTGATGGATGAATGGGCATCCAAATACAAATCTTGGTACCAATATGTCTTAGAGACCTACCGATCTCGATTCGAGGAATTATTGGACACCTTAGATCACATTGCCTTTCGGAATTTGGATGAACGCCTATTGTGGTACTTGAAACAACACCAAAAGAGTTTAAAAAGTAGTACCATCAAAGTTTCATTCACAGATATCGCCACGGAATTAAACTCCTCTCGCGAAGTAATTTCGCGTCTTATGAAGAAATTGGCTGAAAAGGGTCGCATTCGCATCAACAAAAATCAAATTGAGATTATTGATTTATAGTTTTTGTGATACATATCACGCCAAAAAAAACTTAGAAGGTTAATTTTTGCATCTTAATTTTCACTTAATATGCATAAATTTCAACTAGGAATTTTCTTCATTTCTACAATATTAGCCTTAAGTCTGCACGCCCAACACCAAGAAATCCATACGGTTCCCCACCTTTGGAAAGGGAAAAGAAGTGTCGCAGAAGACTCAACATCCCTCCTATTTGCTTTCAAACACGGTAAGGTTCACGGCAACTTACGCTACTTTTTCATGGCAACAGAGAACCAGGATCAATTAACAGACGCCTATGCCCATGCTGCAGGAGGTGGATTATTTTATGAAACAGCATCCTACAAGGGTTTTCAGATGGGTGTGGGAGGATATTTTATTTACAATGTAGGCTCTTCCGACATGACACATATTGACCCCTACACCCAAACGGTTGGTCGGTATGAAACTTCGCTTTTTGATTTAGAAAATTTAGAAAATAAACACGATTTAGACCGATTGGAGGAATTATACTTAAAATATAATTGGGGGCAATCGCATATATTGATTGGGAAGCAATTAATCAATACGCCATTCATCAACTTACAAGATGGACGCATGCGCCCTACAGAGGTTGGGGGACTTTATGGCGAAATTTTCCTCGGGAAAAGCAATAAATTGGAAGGAGGATATTTATACGAAATTTCACCCCGTGGAACAGTCGATTGGTATGGAATTGGTGAATCAATGGGCATATATCCCAATGGAGTCAATGTGACTGGAGGCAAAGGAAATTATGCACATCACATCGAATCAAAGGGAATTGCGCTTTTGGGATATACCCAAACGATCACAAAAGGACACACCATGAAATTCTGGGATGTCTATGTGGATAATGTCTTCAACACCATGCAAGTTCAATACGATGCTAAACATGGCAATTGGACAGCGGGAATTCAATATACGGAACAACATGCGCTAAATGACGGTGGAAATAAAGACCCCCATTTGACCTATTTTGATCCTAATCAAATGGCTCGAGTATTTAGTACTAAACTTGGCTGGGGAAATAGTCAATGGAATACAACCCTCAATTATACGCGTATAACTGGCGAAGGACGCTATTTAATGCCTCGCGAATGGGGGCGTGATCCTTTTTACACCTTTATGCCTCGTGAACGCAATGAGGGTTTTGGTGACTTGAGTGCCATAGTGGGAAAAATTAGTTATTTGTCAAAATCATTTCCTTTAAAGACCTCCTTGAGCTATGGATTTTTTAAATTGCCTAATGTAAAAAATGTCGCCTTGAATAAATATGGCGTCCCAAGTTACAATCAATTAAATCTTGAAATGATTTATGAATTTGAAGGATTTCTGGAGGGCTTGGAGATTCAGGCCTTGTATGTGCATAAATCCAATCAAGGGGAAACCTATGCGAATGAAAAATACATCATCAACAAGGTTAATATGAGTAATTACAACTTCGTCATGAACTTTCATTTTTAATTTCAGGATTTTTTGAAGCAAGTGATAAAAATCACGAAATAGCTAAGTAAATCCTCTGACATTTGTAACATCAAAAACAATAAAATATACGCATGGAAATTATTGGCTACTTTGCCTCTTTATTGATTGGAATCTCACTGGGCCTCATCGGTGGGGGCGGCTCCATCCTAACAGTTCCCGTATTAGTTTATTTGTTCGGGGTTGATCCTATTTTGGCAACGGCCTATTCCCTTTTTGTTGTTGGCGCAAGTTCCTTAGTAGGTGCTTTCCCAAAATACAAACAAGGGTTAATCAGCCTTAAAACAGCGATCATATTTGGTATCCCATCCATCGCCGCAGTCTACGCAACAAGAAAATTCATTGTCCCGTTAATTCCTACAGAAGTATTTACCTTGGGCGATATTATCGTCACAAAATCCATTCTCATGATGGTTTTGTTTGCCATCTTGATGGTCGCGGCATCCATCTCCATGATTCGTGGGAAGTGCGAACAATGTGAAAAAGAAAAATTAGGCACCTACATAGAAGAAAAACAGGTTTTCAACTACCCAATGATTTTACTTGAAGGAACCGTTGTAGGCGTTTTGACGGGTTTAGTTGGCGCTGGCGGTGGCTTCTTAATTATCCCAGCCCTGGTAATGCTATCAAAATTATCGATGAAACAAGCCGTGGGAACATCCTTGTTAATCATCGCGGCCAAATCATTGATTGGCTTTACGGGAGACCTAGGTCATACTGAGATTGATTGGTCACTGCTTCTGACAGTAACAGGTTTAGCTATTGTAGGTATTTTCTTGGGCGACATTATTAGTAAAAAAGTTGATGGAAATAAATTAAAAGTGGGTTTTGGTTGGTTTGTTCTCTTAATGGGAATTTACATCTTAGTCCAACAACTCGCTTTCCCTTTAAAATAAAAAACACATTCACAGCATAATAATTACACAAATGAAAGTAGAACAAATTTACACCGGTTGTTTGGCACAAGGTGCCTATTACATCGAAAGCAATGGCGAGGCAGCGATCATTGATCCACTTCGCGAGGTACAACCTTATATTGAAAAAGCAGAACGCAATGGTGCAAAAATTAAGTATGTTTTTGAGACACACTTCCATGCCGACTTCGTTTCGGGACATATTGATTTATCTGCCAAAACAGGTGCTCCCATCATTTATGGCCCTACTGCTTCTTGTGGATTTGATTGTATAGCAGCCACAGATGGACAGGAATTTCCTTTAGGGAACGTAACGATTCGTGTCATTCATACGCCAGGCCACACGATGGAATCGGCTTGTTTTTTACTAATCGACGAAAATGGTAAGGAAACCAGTTTATTCTCGGGAGATACCTTATTCATTGGGGATGTAGGCCGACCAGATTTGGCGCAAAAAGTAATTGCGGAATTAACACAGGACATGTTAGCGGGTCATTTATATGATTCACTTCGCAATAAAATTATGCCATTAGCGGACGATATCATTGTTTATCCAGGTCATGGAGCAGGTTCTGCTTGCGGTAAAAACATGAGCAAGGAAACAACGGATACCTTAGGCAACCAAAAGAAAGTAAACTATGCGTTAAACCCTGCACTAACGAAGGATGAATTCAAGAAAGAGGTATTAACGGGTTTGGTAGCTCCTCCTGCTTACTTCCCTTTGAACGTATTAATGAATATTAAAGGATATGATTCAATTGACAAGGTAATCGAAAGAGGTCAGCACGCTTTATCTCCAGAAGGATTTGAAGTTGCAGCCAATGAAACAAGTGCATTGATTTTAGATACCCGTGATCCACAAGTATTTGCGGAAGGATTCGTCCCAAATTCGATCAACATTGGAATCGATGGTTCTTTTGCTCCATGGGTAGGGACCTTAATTCCGGATATTAAGCAAGAAATCCTATTAGTCACTGAGGAAGGTCGCGAAGAAGAAGTAATCACACGCCTAGCTCGGGTGGGTTATGACTATACGATAGGCTATTTAAAGGGAGGCTTTGCTTCTTGGAAAGCATCAGGTAAAGAAGTGGATCGCATTGAATCCATTGAAGCTGCTGAATTATTAAAGCGTGTTAAGGCAGGTAAAGGAGAAATATTGGACGTACGCAAGAATTCAGAATATTTATCGGAGCATGTGATGAACGTTGAAAATGCACCCTTGGATTTCATCAATGAAAGTATGTTGAAAATCAACAAGGACAAAACCTATTTCGTACACTGTGCGAGTGGTTACCGTTCTATGATCTTTATCTCGACTTTGAGAGCGCGCGGATACAATAATTTAATTGACGTAAAAGGCGGTTTCAAAGGGATCAAAGAGTCGGAAAAATTCCAATTAACAGAATACGTTTGTCCATCAACCCTATTATAATCATGGAAGATTTGTTAAAAGACCCGTCAACAAAAGTTGTCGATGTACGTGAGACCAGTGAATTCGCCATGGGGCATTTCGATGGTGCGATTAATATTCCTTTGGGAATCATCCCCTTGCGATTGGATGAATTTAAGGCGATGCAAGGACCGATTGTCGTATATTGCCGTAGTGGAAATCGTTCTGGAATGGCTATGAATCTATTGAAACAAGCAGGATTAGCTGAAGTGTATAATGGAGGAGGCTTGCATGACATGCTTGTTTATCAAGACTAAATCAATCAACCCCAGGCCCTTGCTTGGGGTTTTAACCTTGCAACAATGCTAACTAATTTAACTCAAAATTGGGGGATTATGCGTATCATTCGCCTCGTCATCGGGGGATATGCACTGATTGAAGCCTACCGTGGAAACGATATGCTCATGGGCATGCTTGGACTTGTATTAGTCGGCATGGCTATCTTAAATGCAGGCTGCGGCTCGCAAGGCTGTGGTGTACCCAGAAACAAAACAAACTCAAAAGAACCTGAAGAACTCAGCTATGAAGAAGTTCATTCTAAGTAATTTTTGGTCCTTGTTAGGGGGAATCCTAGGTGGACTCATTGGGTATTTCTATTGGAGAGATATCGGTTGTGCCACAGGAACCTGCCCGATCACCAGCAAACCTTTGAATAGCATCATTTACTTTGCTGTTTTAGGTTATTTTATGCTGAATACGATTGCAGGTTTTCGAAGAAGTAAGAGGTAAGAAGTAAGAGGTAAGAATTAAGAGTTAAGAAGTAAATAGGGAATTGTGTAATTTACATCTCAAATAATTAACTACGGACTACAGACTACGGACTAGTGACTAGCGACTAGCGACTAGTGACTAATGACTAGCGACTAGTGACTAATGCCTACTGCCTAGCGACTGAATACTATTGACTAACATAAACTTACCATAATATGGAAACAATCACCCACCCCTGGCCTTGGTATACGGCAGGAATTATCATCGGACTAATCGTCCCTACCCTATTAATTTTAGGGAACAAACATTTTGGCATATCTGCCAATTTGCGTCACATGTGTGCTGCATGTTTTCCTAGTGACATCCCCTTTTTCAAATACGATTGGAAAAAGGAGTCTTGGAATTTATTTTTTATTGGTGGAATTTTCATCGGCGGATTTCTCGCTGCCTATTTTTTAGGTTCAGATGCCCCGATCATCATTCATCCCGATTTGACCAAAGAACTTGCTGGATATGGCATTACTGATCTATCAGGAATGGTTCCGGTCCAATTATTTGAACTCGAGGACATTTTCACCTTACGTGGATTCATTATGATGGTGGGTGGCGGATTCCTCGTAGGATTCGGGACCCGATATGCTGGCGGCTGTACTTCAGGACATGCAATTATGGGCCTAAGCGACTTACAATGGCCATCTTTGATCGCAACCATCTGCTTTATGATTGGTGGTTTTATCATGGCCAATTTCATTTTACCTTACATTTTAGCGCTTTAATCCGATGAACACACAAACAAAAGAAACCGATTTTGAAGTACGTTCTTTGGACACCATGTGTTTAAATGAATCAAACTTAAGCCACCCTTGGTGGTATAATTTCAAATATTTAGCCGTTGGCATCGTATTTGGAATCGTCTTTGTCAAGGCAGAAATCATCTCCTGGTTTCGCATTCAAGAAATGTTCCGACTCCAAAGTTTTCACATGTATGGTGTCATCGGAACTGCTGTTGTTGTAGGTGCTATTTCTGTATTCTTGATCAAAAAATTCAAAGTAAAGACGATACATGGCGAAGAAATCACCTTCTCAGATAAGAAGTTTAATAAAGGCCAAATCTACGGTGGCTTACTCTTCGGTTTTGGCTGGGCCATCACTGGCGCCTGCCCTGGCCCACTTTTTGCCCAATTAGGTACAGGCGTTTTAGCCATTTCAGTCGTAATTCTTAGCTCAATAGCTGGAACTTGGGTATACGGCAAGTTTAGAGACCGTTTGCCACACTAATTCAATCTTTCTTAATCCATTTCAAAATTCAACCCATTTGGGTTGTTTTTTTATTTCGGACATTTTTGTCCGAAATAAAAAAACCTTATATTTGGTTAACAAAAAAACCAACAATGTTTTCAAAAGCCTGTGAATATGGATTAAAGGCCATGATATTTTTAGCATCCCGTGCGGATGATGAAAAACGATATAATTTGGAAGAAATTTCGGAGCAAATTGGCTCTCCCCTTTCCTTTACCTCTAAAGTGCTCCAGCAATTAGGACGGAAAAAATTAATCCTTTCCTACAAAGGCCCTACTGGAGGATTTAGAATTGAATCCCAACAAATTTCACAAATCACATTATATCAAATTGTTTCAGCCATCGATGGGGATGCTATCCTTAAAGCATGTGGCCTAGGCTTATCCTCCTGCCAAAATGAAAAGCCCTGCCCGATTCACCGGCAGTACACCAAAGTAAGAAAAGAGCTTAAAAATATGTTATTAACAACCGCATTACAGGATTTTACTGGAAATATCAATTCACATAATTTAGTATTAATTAGATAATTAAAAATAATAGCCATGAACATAACAGCTGAAAAACAAACCGTAGGAAGTTTCGTCGCACAAGATTTTAGAACCGCAGCACTATTTCAAAAATATGATATCGATTTTTGTTGCAAAGGAGGACAAACGCTGGACGAAGTGTGCACTCAAAAAAAACTAGAGAAAACGAACTTAGTGAATGAACTTGAAGCAATCATCCAATCAACTGGAGCTGCGAATGATGATTTTAATCGTTGGAACTTAGACCAACTCATTGATTATATTATCACCAAACACCATACTTATATCTCAGAAAAGACTCCTGTGATCCTCACATTCTTAGACAAACTTTGCCAAGTCCACGGTAGCAGACATCCCGAATTATTTGAAATAGCGAAAGAATTCCATCATGTTGCCGAAGAACTTAGCATGCACATGAAAAAAGAAGAGCTGATTTTATTCCCCTATATTAAACACCTCGTCAAGGCTAAGGCCGGTAACGAAAGCTTAATACAGCCAGGTTTTGGAAGTGTGGGAAATCCCATCAGCATGATGAAGGAAGAACATAGTTTGGAAGGTGAAAGACTTGCACATATTGCCGCATTAAGTCAAAACTATACGCCGCCTTCAGATGGCTGCACTACCTATCAGGTTAGCTTTCAAATGCTCCAAGAGTTTGAAAAGGACTTACATCTTCACATTCATTTAGAGAATAATATCCTCTTCCCTAAATCCATCGCCATCGAAAAATCCATGCAATCATGACCCTAAAACTACTTGTATTTATCCATATCCTGGGAGCATGCATTTGGGTAGGAGGCCACTTAATCCTTATTTTTCGATATTTGCCACAGGCACTAAAAAATAAGGATGTTGCCCTAATTAATGATTATGAATCAAAGTATGAATGGCTGGGAATTCCCGCTTTACTGACACAGATCATTACCGGAATTTGGATCGGCAACCTTTATGATTTGCAATTTCTACATTTCGGAAACCATCGTGACCTTGTCTTCAACTTGAAGTTGATCACCTTAGTTGCAACCCTACTATTAGCCCTGCATGCGAGAATAAGTATTATTCCAAAACTTAAAGCCTCCAATTTATCCTTTTTGGCTTTACACATCTTGCTTGTGAGTCTGCTCGCATTAACCTTTGTTTATTTAGGAGTCTCATTTCGACTTTAAAATGAATTAAGATGTAAGAATTTATGCATAAAAAAGGCGCTAGGAGATCTGTCTTAGCACCTTTTATATGATCAATTAACTACTATCGAAAAGTATAATCGACGCCTGTAACCTGACTCAAAAGGGTTTGTGGACCATCCAGGATTTTAGCATCGTGACGTAAGCTAGGCGTGACGGGTGAGAATTTCACCAAATACTCCTTCATCATGCTATGTAAGGTATAGGACGTATTCTTCGCTTCCTTCACCCCTTTCATCCGACAAAGCATATCCTCCGGATCGCCATCGCGTTCGCATGCACACAACACATAGGATTTTTCTAGTTCTAGGGGTGCTCCACCGATGACAACCTTTTGAACCCGGTGCCCAACTCGTTCAAAGGCTTTGAACTCAACTTGCATGCCTTTGAAACGGATAAACCAACCACCAAAGCGCATGGATGCATCTTGAGCAAATACGTTCTGTAATTCTTTTTCCAACCAATTCATGATTTGTTGGCCTGTCGCCTTCGCCGTCCGAATCGTCGAATCCACTGGCAACATATCATATAAATAGCCCTCCGTAATCGCTACTTTTCCATCTTTTCCTGGAACCCGTGGCGGACAGAATCGGAAACCATTGGACAAGACAACATCCGCATTCACCTTCCACTTCAAAGCATCTACAATCAGTGTATCAATGGTATTTTCCACCACAAAATTTCGATACAAAGGCAGCGTACTATACCCCAAAACTTGATCAATTTCAGATTTATATGGCCCCTCTAAATCATGTATAAGATTTAAAATTTCTTTCTTGGCTTGAAATTTGACCGGATCAACTTCCACTAACTCGTAGCTAGACCCTGTTACTTTTCCATCCTTTACCTGAATGTCCAATTTCCCAATAAAGGATCCAAAAGCACCAGGCTCTACAATTTTCGTATATTCCGCTTGAATAGGTTTTCGAACCCGCTCATGGGTATCCGCCCCAAAAATATAATCAACCCCCTCACAATGTGGGTGATTCCCCAATGCAATTTGTTGGGATAAACCCAAATGCGATAATATGATCACGAAATCACATTGCTCCTGTTCCCGCAAAAGCGTTACATATTCCTTCAGATTTTCCTCCGGTTTGGTATAAATAATCCCTTTACTATAAAGCGGCGATTGACGAAGAGGCACCAAAGGATCCGTATAACCTAAAAACCCAATCTTTACGCCGAGTCGGTGCATAATTTGATAAGGCTGAAAGATAAACTCCCCTTTCTTTCCATCGCCTAAATCATGGTACATATTGGCACAAATCTTGGGCGCTAATAGACCACCCAGTAATTTCTGCATGTTTTTCTTATAATAGACCACTTCCCAGTTTCCGGGCAGGTATAAATCATAATTCATCGCATTCAATAGGGGTACAAAAGCCTGCCCCGTCGTCTTCACCGATAACATCGAACCCTGAAACATATCCCCCGTATCAAGCGTGATGGTATTCTCAGGATTTGCTTGCTTCATGCGATCCAAGGCCGTTGCCATGTGAGCATAACCACCCGCTTTACGAAATACGAGTTCATTCTTTTCCCAAAACAATTCATCGTGTACATGCAGTTGGCAATGCACATCGGTTGTTTGTAAGATGGTAATTTGTCCGGATGCAGGCTTCGCATTACTAGCTGTTGCAGAAGAAACCTTTGCCTCAGAAGTAGAAATGGACGTTAAAGCTGCTACACTTGAGAGTAGACCACCTTTCAAAAATTTTCTTCTAGCGTTCATCAGTTTAGCTTTTTGATTTTTTGTGTTTTGCAATCCATTCTTTGATCGGTTTATACGGACCAAATTTATGTTGGCTCGCCGGGAAGGGATCAGCATACGGACCAAAAGGGTGATCAAAAGGCTTCCCTGAAATATCTGGCCAATCTTTTGATAAATCTTTTTCCGGCCTTGGCATAGAATTCACATAGGCCGCCACATCCCACGCTTCTTCATCACTTAATTGTGGCTTATCATAAGTGGCACCAAGTGGCATATTGAACTTAACATATCCCGCAAAATTGGACATTCGGTACAGGCCAGCACCATGATTGTAACTATTTTTACCCCACAGCGGTGGATAAGTATAGGATTTCCCGTGGTCTGCCAAAACTCCTGCACCATCCGCTTGGTGGCAAGACTGGCATTTACTCGCATAGACCTCAGCTCCCTTCATAGGATCAATCGAACGCTTTAAGCCTTTTAATTTAAATATACCTGAGCCTTTAGGTGATTTCCCTTTTGCGACATCTGTTCCTAACCATTTGATATAGGCTAAAATTCCCTTCATTTCCCGACTATCCGCTCCCAAGGCCTGCCCATTTAAACTACGCTCAAAACAATCATTGACCCGCTTGACTTGATCTTCGATACCACCCGAACGAGCTCTAAACTTTGGATACGTGGATTGTACCGCAAAGTAATTATTTCCCCAGGGCTGGGTTCCTGCATTCAAATGGCAATTTTGACAGTTCATCCCATTCGATATAGACTTCACGGAACCTTTGGGACCTAAATAATCCGAAGTATGGGAAATCAATTCACGGCCATAAAGTACCAAATTCTTGTCCTCTGGCGCTAAATACATCATTCGCCAATCAGAAGGGGCTGTCCAAAGGTGGGTAAAATTCGAATCAGGAACAGAATAAACTGCAACCGTATCAAGCCCGTCCGAATCCGAAGAGACAATCGTATAACTTAAATAGGCAAATAGGCCTAGTAAAGAAATGACTAATGTGGACAAGAAAGAAACGATCAAATCAAACCGATTTGAACTGGAATGCTGTTTTGACATGCTTTGGTAAATTAAAGTACCAAGGTAAGTGATAAAATAAATAATCTTGGTGATTTATGTCACAGGGGAATAAAAAATAAATACAAAAACTCCAACAAATAATGATATGTGATAAAAGTCACAAATTAGCTCAAAAACATTCGATAATATTGAAATACATAAATCGTGACCCTATGAAATCTCATCACCAAATCCTGATCGTCGGCGGAGGAAACGCAGGCATCTCCATTGCATCTCAATTATTACGAAAAGATTCAAGCTTAGACATCGGCATTGTCGATGGGACAAAAAAACATTATTACCAACCGGCATGGACCCTCGTGGGTGGTGGTGAATTTAACATCAAGGATACGGAACGAGACGAGGCTTCCGTGATTCCTTCTGGAGCTACTTGGATCCAACAAATGGTTACAGGATTTAAACCGGAAGAAAATAAAATCACCCTTGCAAATGGAAAGGACCTATCTTATACTTATTTAATTACAGTTCCTGGAATTCAGCTCAACTGGGGCGAAATCAAGGGATTAAAAGAAAATTTAGGTAAAAATGGCGTTTGCTCGAATTATAGTTTTGAAACGGCACCTTATACATGGGAATGTATTCAGCAAACCAAAGGGGGTAAAGCAATTTTCACTAATCCTCATACTCCAATTAAATGCGGTGGCGCCCCCCAGAAAATTATGTATTTAGCGGCCGATTATTTCCGTAAAAACAATATTAAATCACAGGTGGAGTTTTGGAGTGGAGGAACACGTGTATTTGGTGTAGAAAAATATGAAAACACCTTAAAGAAGGTCATCGCTCGCTATGGAATTACAACCCAGTTTTTTGTCAAGTTAGACGAGATCGATGGGCCCAATAAAAAAGCGAAATTTGTAGGCATTGGAGAGGCCAACAAAGACCAGGAATATTGGGTGGAATATGAAATGATTCACGTTACTCCTCCACAATCGGCACCCGATTTCATCAAATCAAGCCCGATCGCCAATGCGGCGGGTTGGTTGGATGTAGATAAGCATACATTACAACACAATCATTTCAAAAATATATTTGGTTGCGGAGATGCAGCAAATTTACCGGCATCACGGACAGGAGCAGCTATTCGCAAACAAGCACCAGTATTAGTCCATAATTTAATGGCCCTGATGAAAGGCGACGAATTAACCTCCTCTTATAATGGATATTCTTCTTGCCCAATCATCACAGGTTACAATAAATTAGTTTTGGCAGAATTTGATTATAATAATACGCCAACAGAAACCTTCCCTTTCGATCAGTCGAAGGAAAGATGGTCGATGTACCAAATGAAAAAATACCTGCTTCCATATCTATACTGGAATCAAATCTTACCTGGAAAGATGTAAAAAGAAAGGCCGCTTATTTTAGCGGCCTTTTCATTAATACTTTAAATATGCCCAGCCGGCTTCTTGTTTGAGGACGACTTCTGCAACGCCCGAAGGAACGGTTCCTGCTTGAGGCAAAATAGTCGCCCGATCAATTTTGCGTTCACGAATCGTATTTTCGCAGGCCTTAAAAAGAACTCCTAAAGCAGCTAACTCTGCAATTTTAGCTTTTTGAGTAGTCTTATTGTCAACCAAAATTGAAATTCCGGCACCGTGTGCGACTAATTCAATTTGAGTAGAAGAGCCCAAAGCTGTTTGCAAATTGGAAATATTTTTCAACGCTCCATGCCAAACCAGGGTGTCTGATGTATTAAGCTGAATAACAACTTTGTGAACGGGATTTTGTGCTTGCGAAGCAAAGCTAACTAAGGCGATTAGTAACAGGGAAACGATGGTCTTTTTCATGTGATATTTTTTTACCAAACTACATATTTTCAAGAATGAAAGCAACCTGGGATGAACGATATCGTAATTCGATTTATCAATATGGAATCAATCCAAATGATTTTTTTTCGGAACAAATCCAAAACCTGCCTATCGGACGCATCTTAATTCCTGCGGCAGGCGAAGGCCGTGATTTGGTCTATGCAGCAAAATTAGGATGGGAAGCACATGGTTTTGACCTTAGCGAACAAGGAGAAGCTAAAGCGATTAAACTCGCTCGGAATAATAAAGTAAACATTCATTACGCTTGTATGGATGCCTTTAAAATCAATTATCCGATTGCTTCCTTTGATGTCATCGCATTAAGTTTTTTCCACCTCCCTCCTGCATTACGTGAAACTTTTCACAATCGATGTGTTAGTTGGCTTAAGCCCGGAGGACGAATTATTTTGGAAGGCTTCAATAAAGCCCAATTGGGCAAATCATCTGGTGGACCCCAAAACCAAGATTGGCTGTTTAATTCGACGGAATTGGCCAATGATTTTAAGACACTCAACATATTACGGAATGAAGAAAAGGAACGCACACTGGATGAGGGCCCATTACACCAAGGGACCGCTTCCGTCATTCAATTTATTGCCGTAAAATAATATTATGAATGCTCGTATTTCCAAGCAACATGGCCAATATGCTTTTTACTCTCGTTAATCTTCTTTTTTTGGATAAAAAAATTGATGGTACCATAGGTCAACAAAACGACGGCGCCCACATAAAACATCCACGAAGCCCAAAATTGATTGGGAAGGCCTAATAAATTATGAACACTTAGGCCCGCAACAAAAAAATACAAACCTGTTCGAATAAAGGACAGAAAAGTAGTCTGATTGGCCATGATGGTCCGTTGGATGGCTAATTTTTCCCTTAAAATCAATTCATTTTTTTGCATATTGTTGTATTGTATAGGAGACAAATATCACGAAAAGCGCTAAAGGAAGCACCTATCTTTGTCAAAATAAAAATAGAAAGATGTTACAATTTATTAAAAATTTATTGGGTTTGGGCCCTTCCATTGATATTCAAGAACTCATTTCCAATGGTGCAACGGTTGTTGACGTTCGTACCCCAGCTGAATACAAGGACGGCCATTTGAAGGGTTCCATCAATCTTCCTTTACAAACTTTGGGGACTCAAATGAACAAATTAAAGAAAGATCAAGTTATCATTACATGTTGCCGCTCTGGAAGTAGAAGTGGCATGGCGCGGCGACAATTACAAGCGGCAGGATTTACGAAGGTCTATAATGGGGGGCCATGGAATTCGATAAAAAGTTAAGAGTTAAGAGGTAAGAATTAAGAGGTAAAAAGTCCTGAGTCCGTAGTCCGGAAGGTTTGGTCCTTTTTCAAGCTACTAATTTGAAACTTTTGACTACATATTTTGAACTAGCGACTGACTACTGATTCTTTCGGACTCCGGACTCCGGACTTCAGACTCTAGACTAGTGACTAGTGACTATTTACTGACAACTGAAAAAAATATAACATTATGAGCAAATTCGAAGAATTACTAAAATCACCTGAACCGGTGTTGGTCGACTTCTCAGCCGAGTGGTGTGGACCTTGCAAGCAGTTAAAACCAATTTTGGAGCAAGTAAAATCGAAAGTTGGCGAAACCGCTAAAATCATTAAAATCGATGTGGACAAAAACCGTTCTTTAGCAGATAAATTCCAAATTCGATCAGTACCAACGCTCATCTTATTTAAAGG